>Ga0307378_10009286_pt1 | contig 12946 bp, 11 predicted proteins | sample UN1MG_FD_202238 | JGI IMG/M metagenome (GOLD analysis project Ga0307378, IMG submission 202238) | Soil microbial communities from Risofladan, Vaasa, Finland - UN-1 | ecosystem: Environmental > Terrestrial > Soil > Coastal area > Acid sulfate soil | place: Finland: Risofladan, Vaasa | collected... | reverse complement strand
CGGCCGCGGCAAAACGGGCTGCGGCCGGTAGCTGACGATCGGCTGCACGCGAAAGACCTCCCCTATTGTCCGCTGCGCGCCGCGGCCGAGGGCCAACGCTTGCCGCTCGACGCCCGGCGGACGCGGTGGATCGGCAGGATGTCGCGCACGTTGTCGTTCAGCCCGGTAAACGCCGGGTTGAGCAGGAATGCACCGCGCCGAAAGTAGAGCGGGATAATCGGCAACTGCTCCGCGCACAGAATCCGCTCCGCCGCGCGGAAAAGGGCGAAGCGCCGGGCGTTGTCCGCTTCGCCGCCGGCGGCGGCCAGCAGCCGATCGTACTCACCGTGCGACCAGCCCGTGCGGTTCTGCCCGTCGTACGTGCGGAACATGTTCAGGAACGTGCTCGGGTCCAGGTAGTCACCGAACCAGTTGCAGCGCACCACGTCGTAGTCCAGGCTGTTGATCTTGCTGTTGAGCACCGTGGCCTCGACGACCCGCAGCTCGACGCGAATCCCCAACGCCGACTCCCACATCGCCTGCACCGCCTCGGCTACGCGCTGGATGTCCGGGTGCGGGGCGTAGGTGATCTCGATCGGGCGCTTGCCGGCTACTCGATCAAAAGCGCTGCGGCGCAGATGCTCACGCGCCAACGCCACCCTTTCGGTGTAGCTCAGCCCCGCCCCGAGTCCGTCCGGTGGGTTATAGTAGATTGTCTCGCCGTTCGGGCCGGGCCGCGGCATCAGATGCAGCGTCCCGCGGGGAACATACGTGTCGGCCGGCGTCTCGCCCAACCCAAGCACCTGCGTGCAGATCGCCGACTTGTCAATCGCCAGCGCGAGAGCTTTGCGCAAATCGGCGTTGTCCAGCGGCGGACGCTGGCAGTTGACGCGGAAGAAGCACGTGGCAAACCGGTCGCCGAGGTGCAAGTCGCTCCGCCGCCCGGCCTGCTGCTCGGCATGCAGCACGCGGGCGACCGCCGTCTCCAGCGACTGAACCAGATCCACGCGACCGGTTTCGTAGGCGATCAGGTCGGCGTTCAAATCGGCGGTGAGATACACCTCGATCGAATCGACGTGAATGTTGCCGCCGTCCCAGTAGTGCGGGTTGCGCTCGAGCACAAGGCGTTGCTTGAAGTCCCAGCCGCTCAGAATGAACGCCCCGTTGCAGACCAGGTTGCCCGGCCGCGTCCACAGGTGCCGCGTCCCGCGCAGCACGCGACCGTCGCGATACGCCCACCTTTCCAGCGTCGGCGGGTGCACCGGGGCGAGCGTGGGGAACGAGGTCAGGTCCAGGAAATACGAGCAGGGCCCGGCCAGACGGACATGCAACGTGTGCGCGTCCGGCGCGTCGATCCCAACCTGCTCAGCGGGCATGTCATCGCTCGCGTCGCCGTTGAGCCGTGAACGGTAGTAGTCCTCCGCCCCGGCGATCACAAACAGCAGGCTGGCATACTGCGATTCGACCGGCGGATCGAGCACGCGCAGCCAGGCGAAGCGGAAGTGCTCCGCGACGACCGGGTCGCCGTTGGACCAGCGCGCTTCCGGCCGCAGGTGGAACGTGTAGCGAGTCTGCTCCTGGTTGACTTCCCAATGGGTGGCCATGGCCGGCTCCGGCTGGAACGTATCAGCGTTCAGCCGCGTGAGCCCTTCGAATAGCGCGTTGGCAAGCTGGATCTCCGCGGCCCAACTGACGCGGTGCGGGTCGAGCGTGCGCGGTTCCTGGTACGCCACCACGAAGTCGGCCCGCTGCGGGCGCACGCCCAGGGCAAGCCACGTCAGCAGGGCGGCAGCGGGAAGCACGGTGAGCGCAACCAGCAGGCGTGCCACAGATGTACTCCACAACCGGCGGCGGCAACGAATCACGGGGATTGTAGCAGCAGGATTCGGCCGGTCTCGTGCCTCGAGCTGCCCTACGTGCCCCGGTCCTGATCTGGTACACTCACACCAGTGCACTGAGCGTTAGCGCAAGGCTTGATGGTATGGGCGGACGTGCCACGTTTGCGGATATGCATCGGCGACGGGCAGGCTTCACGCTGATCGAGCTGCTGGTCGTGATCGCCATTGTCGCACTGCTATTGGCGATCCTGGTGCCGGCCTTGTCACAGGCGCGGGCCCAGTCCAAGCGATCAGTGTGCCTGTCCAACCTCCGCGAGATCGGGATGGCCCTCCACGCTTACGGTATGCAGTACGGCGGGGCGATCCCGCGTGGGCCGGCGACGCCGCTGCCTTACTTCAGCGAGCAGGGCTGGAACGAATGGGCGAGCAACCAGGTCTGGATCGGCGAGCTGGAGACGCCGAACGGGCTCGGGCCGCTGTTGGCAAGAGACCTGCGCCAGCCACGGGTGCTTTTCTGCCCGGCGGACGACACCAACGACCCGATCGAGGAGCTGGAGAAGCTCGAGCAACACTCTGATCAGGACGCTTTCTGCTCGTACCTGTATCGACAGCGCGATCAGACCACGCGGGATCGGCTGGAGAACCTCGGCCACAACGAGCTCGACTTCCCCGCGCGGGCGTTGGCCTTGGACGTGAACAGTCTCGGGCCGGACGAGCTCCATCGCACGAATCACCGGGCCCGCGTGGTCAACATCCTCTACCTGGAAGGGCACGCGCGCACGTTGGAGAACCGTCTGGACGTGTTCTCGCTGCGGGCCCAGGATTACGCTGGCTTCCCCGTCAGTGTCGAACGCCGCTTGAACGAAATCCTGGTGGCGGCCGACTACGCCGAGCACGCCGACCCGACCAAGACGCCTCCGCTGCCGTAAAAGGCCGAGCTCGGCTGGGGCCTGGCCCTCCCCTGTGGCGTCCGCGCCAATGGCGAGCTATGGCTTTTCATCCGGGGGGTCGTCGAGTTTGCCGCGGTCGCCCGGTCCCATGGATCGCGTTTTTCGAAGCCCACGTGCCTCGGCTTCTTCGGGCGATGAATAGTGCCGCAAGTTGCTCGGGGTGATCCGCTCGATCCACCCGGACTCACGGGGGTGCCAGATGTTGCTGTTGATGCTCCCGTAGACGGTCGTCCTGGTGGGCTCCCCGACGCCCTCCCTCAAGAACGTCGCGATCTCCTTCTCGATGCCGGGCACCTTGCCGAACATGCGCGTGCCGTGCACCTTGCCGCTGGCGACGATGCGGGCCCGGGCTCCGTCGGCCATGGTCGCCAGCGTCTTTGCCGCTTCCCGTTCGTCCTCGGTGGCCAACATGAGGATCGCTCGTCCGCGGATCTTCTTCATGTCGGGGCGGGAGTCGAGCCCGAGATAATCCAGGCCCGGCGTCAAGCATACGATCGCGTCCACGCTGCGGTCCTGGACGGCGTAGCGCAGGGAGACGCTGCAGCCCACGCTGGCCCCCACCAGCGCGAAGCGCGAGCGATCGATCCCCTCCTGCTGTGCCAGCCAGTCGTAGGCGGCCCGGGTGTCCTGGTAGACTTCCTCGAAGACCTTTGGGTCACGCCGCTCGACGCGTCTGCGTAGCTCCGGGGTGACGCTCTCGCCCTGTCCACGCATGTCGATGGCCAGGACGGCGAAGCCGGCGTCATGGAGCGGCCCGGCCAGCGGCTTCCACGCCGTCCGGTCGCTACGGTACATGTGCAGCAGGATGACCATGGGGGCCCCTGCCGGGGCGGCCTTCGGCTCGTAGTAGTCGGCGTGAATTCCGACGCCGTCGAAGGTCTCGAAGAAGACGGGTGTGGGCTCGATCGCGCGGGCCGCTGCGGCGAACGACAAGGTGATCAGGCCGGCGGCGAGGGCCAAGCACGATTTCGCGCGTGACATATCGGATCCTCCGGGTGAGAATAGCGCGAGCCAGCCCTGGTTCGGGCATCCAACGCCGAGGAGATTGTACCCCCGCGGCGTGGCCGACCGCCAGTTGAGCGGGGATAATCCCACAGGAGTCTGGAGATATGCGGAATACTCTGTACCAGTCGTTGGTTCTTCTCATAGGGACGCCGGCCGGCGGCCGGCCCTGGACGCCTGATGCCGGCCAAAGCCGAAAAGTCGTTTGAGGAGCTGGCCGTCCCGCACCTCGAGCTGGTTTACCGCGTGGCTCGTCGGCTTTGCCGCAACGAGCACGAGGCCGAGGATTTGGTGCAGGAGACCTACCTGAAGGCCTATAAAGCCTTCAGTCGGTTTGAGATGCGCGAGTTCGGCATCAAGCCGTGGCTCTTGAAGATCCTGCACAACACGTTCCTGAATCGCTTGGCGCGTGAGCGGCGCGCGCCGCGCTTGGCCGACCACAAGAACATGGAGCAGATGCACGAGGCCCCGGGCGCCGGAAGCGAGATCAGCGAGCCGCCGGCGCTGGACTATGAGAAGCTCGATAGCGAGGTCAAGCGAGCCATCGACCAGTTGCAGCCGGAGTTCCGCACCGTCCTGCTGCTCTGGGGAACCATGGAAGTCAGCTATCAAGAGATCGCGAATACTCTGGGTGTCCCGATCGGGACTGTGATGAGCCGGCTGCACCGAGCCCGGCAGGCCCTGACGCGCACCTTACACGATTACGCCCGAGAGCACCGGCTGATTCCCGCGGGCGAACAATGACGAACTGCTCGGACATGCGACCGCACCTTGCCATCTACGCCGACGGAGAGTTGGCGGCCGAGCTGCGCCCGGCTGTGGAGGCCCACTTGGCCGAGTGTCAGAAGTGCCGGGTCCAAGTCGAGCGCTGGCAGGCCCTACGCGGCTGCGTGCGGCGCGCCGTTGTGTCTGAGGCGCTGCCGGCCGGGTTGGAACAGCGGCTCCGGCATCGGCTGCGCGACCAGTCGTGGACGGCGCGCCGCCGCTTGATCAAATTCGTCGTGCCTGGGCTGGCGACCGCGGCTGTCATCGTGGTGGCGGTCTTGCTGTACCTGCCGGGTGGCGGCGGGGGCTCCGTCGCACTGGCGGCCGTAGACGTCTCCGCGGAGGATTTCGCCCGGGTCTACCGCAAGTGCGCGGTGGCCAAGCACCACGACTCGCACAACTGCCGGGGGATGTCGGCACAGGACGCACGGGAGCTCCTGGCCCGGGAGCTGGGCTTCAAGCCGCTGGTGGCCGATCTGAGCGCTCACGGGTATATGCTGGAGGGCGCCTGCAAGTGCTTCCCGGTCCACGACCTACGCGTGATTCACGTGCACTATCGCAGCCAAGACACCCAGGCCCAAGTCGTTTCGCTGTTCAGCGCCGACCGCTGCGTCAGACTGAAAGCCGGTAGTCCTTTCCGCGGCGAGGGCGATCGCGGCCGTCCGGATCGCTCCTACGAGGTGGCGAAGTCTGGACAGGTGAACGTGCTCAAGTGGGATGAGCAGCGTGGCAGCTTCGCGCTGTGCAGCCAGATGGAACAAGAGAAGCTGCTCGAGCTGGCCGGGTCGGTCGATTTCGCCCGATTCCTCCGCCAGCTTCCCATCTACGCCCGGATTTCCGATCGCTAGTCCGGATCACGCGTGGTCACGCTAGGCGAAGCGAAGGGGTTTCGGTCGGCTCCGGGGGGTTGTTGCGGCCTGGCGCCAGATTCTTCGGTCGCTTCGCTTCCTCAGAATGACAGCGCCCTTCACTTCTCAGAATGACAGCGCCCTTCACTTCTCAGAATGACAGGGCCCTTCGCTTCTCAGAATGACGCTACGTCGCGCGGCTACCGTTTCCCTCACGTTCCCGCCGGCGTGCGGGCGGGCGGGTACACCGTTTGGATCGCCATCAGGATCGTGCGCGTGGCCGGCGACTTGTTCAGCGTGTAGAAGTGAATCCCCGGCGCCCCGCGCTGCAGCAGTTCCAGGCACTGGGCGGTCGCGTGGGCCACGCCCATCGACAGGACGGCCTGCGGGTCGCTTTGCAGGCGGCGAAGCTCGCCCAGCAACGGCTCGGGAATCGTGGCCCCGCACATCTTCGTGAAGCGCTCGATCTGGGCCACGTTAGTGATCGGCATGATTCCGGGGATGATCGGGACGCCGATGCCGGTCGCGCGGGCCCGGGCCACGAAGTCGAAATACTTCTGGGTGTCGAAGAACAGTTGCGTGATCAGGAACTCGCAGCCCGACTCGACCTTGAGCTTGGCATACTCCAGATCGGTCTCCGGAGAGGACGATTCGGGGTGTCCTTCCGGGTAGCACGCGCCGCCTAAGCAGAAGTTGAAATGTTGGCGGGCGAAGGCCGCCAATTCGTTGGCATGGGCGAACCCATCCGGGTGGGGCTGGAAGGGGTGGCCATCGGGCCCGTCGCCGCGTAATGCCAGCACGTTTTCGACGCCGCCCGCGCCGAGCGGCTGCAAGACGGCCCGCAACTCGTCGCGTGAGGCGTCCACGCAGGTTAGGTGGGCCATGGCCTCGATCCCGTAGTCCGCACGCAGGCGTGTGACCAGCTCGACCGTTTGTCGGCGGGTCTCGCCCATCGCCCCGTAGGTCACCGAGACAAAGCTGGGACGGAGCTCGCGCAGCGACGCCAGCGCGTCGCGCAGTTGCTCGAACCCGGCTTCGTCCTTCGGCGGGAAGAACTCGAAGGAGATGACCGGGCGGCCGCAGGATAACAGTTCCCGAATTCGCATGTTGTCTCGCGCGTCGTGACCACGGCGGCCGAGCGATGCTCGTCGCGCACGCCGTCGGGCGGTAAGTTTGCGGGCAAGCGGCCCCACCCGTCAAATCGGGGATCTTTGCTCCGGTGGGCCGAGACGGTATACTGCCACACCCTTTTTTCCGGCGAAATCCGGCGGTGTGAACCAGAGAGAGCGAAGCGATGAAGATTCTGGTAGTGGTCAGACAGGTGCCCGACTCGACGACCGTCATCCGCATCGGCCCGGACGGCAAGGACATCGACCGGACCGGCGTGAAAATGGTGGTCAACCCGTTCGACGAGTTCGCCATCGAGCAGGCCGTGCGGCTGCGCGAGGCGCGCTCCGATGTGGAGAGCATCACCGCGCTGATCGTCGGCCCGGCCCAGGCCGCCGAAGCGCTACGGACCGTCCTGGCCGTGGGGGCCGACGACGCCATCCACCTCGAGGACCAGGCCTTCGACAAGCTGGACGACCTGCAAACCGCCGCCCTGATCGCCGCGGTGGTCAAGGCTGGCGGGTACGACCTGGTTCTCCAGGGCAAGCAGGAGATCGACCTGGATAGCGGGCAGCTCGGGCCAGCGCTGGCCGAGCTTCTGGACATCCCCCACGTCGGCGTGGTCACCAAGCTGGAGTTCACCGACGACGGCAAGTCCCTCATCGCCAACCGGCGGATCGAGGGAGCCGACGAGGTGGTGCAGGTGTCGTTGCCGGCCCTGATCACGTGCGAAAAGGGCTTGGGCGAGATGCGCTATCCCTCGCTGCCCAATCTGATGAAGGCCAAGAAGAAGCCCGTTCGCAAGCTGACTGCCGCGGACGTGGCCGGGTTTGCGGAGGCGACGGCCGGCGTCGGCGGCAGTGCCATGCACACCCTCAAACCGCCGCCCGAGCGACCGCCGGGCAGAATCCTCGACGGCGAACCGGACGAGGCGGTTCGCGAACTGGTTCGCCTGCTGCGTGAAGAAGCTAAGGCGATTTAACGGTTGTCGGAAACGCTTGGCCCCTTGGGCCCTCGGCCCCCTGGACCCTCAACAATGACCAACGACATCCTCATCTTCGCGGAACAGAGAAACGACAAGCTCCATCCGACGGCACTGCAAATTGTCACGCCCGCCCAGGCCCTGGCAGAGAAGACCGGCGGCCAGGTGGTCGCGTGCGTGATCGGCAGCGCCATCGACAACGCCGTGGCGGCCATCGACAAGGCCGGTGTCGAGCGGATCATCACCATCAGCGATCCGAGCCTGGCAATGTACTCGGCGTTGCGCTACCGCACGGCCCTGACGGCAGCCATGCAGAAGGTCGATCCGAAAGTGACGCTGCTGCCGGCGACGTTCATGGGGCGTGACCTGTCCCCGCGGGTCGCCGTCCGCACCCAGGCCGCGCTGGCCACCGACGTGATCGAGCTGCAAATCAACGACGACGGCGCGCTCGACGTTGTGCGGCCGATCTACAACGGCAAGGCGACCTGCCACGTGACGTTCCCGGCGGATCGGCCAGCGATTGCCTCGGTGCGGCCGAATACGTTTGCGGCGCCCAGCGGCGCCGGCGGCGCGCAACGGGAAACGTTGGGCTTCGAACCAGCGTCCGGCGACGAACGCATCGACGTCAAAGAGATCGCCAAGACCGGCGGGAATATCAAGGACGTGACCGAAGCGGACATCATCGTCTCCGGGGGGCGGGCGCTGAAGAACGAGGACAACTTCAAGATTCTGTTCGACCTGGCCAAGGAGCTGGATGCCGCCGTCGGCGCCTCTCGGGCCGCCTGCGACGCCGGCTATCAGCCCCACACCCGCCAGGTCGGCCTGACCGGCAAGACCGTCACGCCCAAGCTGTATTTCGCGTTCGGCATCAGCGGGGCCATCCAGCACATGGCGGGGATGCGCGGCAGCAAGGTGATCGTGGCGGTCAACACCGACCCCGAGGCCCCCATGTTCAAGGTCGCCGACTACGGCATCGTGGCCGACCTGTTCAAGGTCGTCCCGCTGCTCACCGCGGAGATCAAGAAGCTGGAGCGCTAACGTCGCAGCCGGTCCCCGTCCGTTCACTCAAGCCTGTGTGCCACTTTCTGTCGTAGCCCCGTTTGCCTGATCTGGCGCTATGGGCGTGCCGCACTCCGGACAGCGGTCCGAGGTGAGCATGTACAGCGCATAGCCGCATTTGATGCAGACTGCTTCTTCGATTTCGATGCGGAACTTGAGCCCGCAACTGCGGCACCTGGATCGGCCGGCTGTGACCTGTTGAGACTGTGTGCAGCGCGGACAGGTGATCGTTAGCGTCAGCGGCGTCGTGACGAGCTCTTCACCTGCAGGGATTGCACCGAGCTTGTGCAGAATGGGGACACAGACGGTCCCGCACGCGGTCAAGATCGCAAGACCGCCGAGGACGCGCGCGCAAACCTCGCCCGTCGGGTAGCCCGGATCAATGATGATCATGGCGCTGATCCCCAGCCCCAGCAGCACGGCACACACACGCGTCCAACGCACCGTCCAACGCCAGCCACGCTTCGGACGTGCCAGGGTCAGCAAGCACATGTGGGCCAGCAGGACGCACCACGTCGCCATCATGGCCATCGTCTTGAAGATGGGTTCCCAGTAAGGCCCGCCCCACCTGATCCAAATGCCCAACATATACACGGGGATCGAGAGCACCGAACACACGATTCCAATGACGGCCACAACACGCCAACGATCGCGCTCCCAGGCGATGGCACAGCCGAACGACGTGAGACTGAACAGGGCCACCGATAGTGCGGTTTGCAGCGCTCTGTCGCCCAGCCGGCCAAAACGGAACTCGACGGCCAGGCCGAAAAGGCCCATCCCGGCGGCTATGACGAGCGAGCCGGTCAGGGTGAACAGAAATGCGCGATGTAGTCGAAAGGAGCCCATTGCCGCGCGAGCCTACGACCGTCAAGCCAGCGGGTCAACGGGCGGGGGGACCGAGCCAGCAAGCGCCTCTCAACTATCGCGTGCCCCCGAAGCCACGCCGGTCACCGACCCCGCGCATCGGGACCCACCGGCCATTTCAAGTACGCGGTCGGCGTAGCGGTCCCAGGAGAAGTGCGTCCGCGCGAGCTCACGCGCCCGCGCCCCCATTCGCGCGCGTTCGTCCGCGTCCGCGGCAATGTCCGCAAGAGCTCGCCCGAGCGTTTCCGGCCGCTCGCGCTCGAACGTACGACCGAGCTGGTGCGCGGCGACGAGCTCGGCCAGCGGACTGAGCGTTGAGCCGAGCCGATTCGCCGGCAAGACCACCGGCAAGCCGGCCGCCAGCGCCTCGGCACACACCAGACTGAACGTCTCGCAGCGACTGGCCGAAACCAGCACGTCCGCCGCCGCGTACCAGTCGCCCACATCGGTGCAGTTGCCGGCCAGGATCGTGCGGGCCGCCAGGCTCGTGCCGCGTAGCTGTGTCTCGAGGGCGGCCCGGTGCGGACCGTCACCAACCACCACCCACCACCAGTTGACGGGGGCTGTGTTCGCCAGCACCTGTGCGATCGCGAGCTGCCCCTTGTTCTGGTTGATGGTGCCCACCGTCAGCAGGACAAATGCGTCCAAAGGTATGCCCGTCGAATCGCGGACGTCCGCGTGAACAGCACGATAGCTACCTTCGACGCCCAGCGGACAGACGGCCGAGCGGCCGGGCAACGGCCCGTAGAGACGTTCCACAGCGTCGCGCGTGGCCTCGGCGGGATAGAGGATCGCGGACGCACCGCGAAAAGCACGCTGCTCACAGCGCTGAGACGAGGTCGGGCGCGGCGTGGGGTATTCGCAACCGCTCAACGCCGCGGGGCAGTAGACGACGGGCAGGTGGGGCCGCGCCAAGTGGCTGGCGACGGCCATCTCCGCCGATAGGGCGACGAACACATCGACGCCGGCCGAGTGCTCTCGGACGGTGCGCACCCAGAACGGCAGCGTGCCTAATGGCGGCCAGCGCCAGAGCAAAGGTAGGTTCGTCGGCCGACGGGCGATGATCGTGCCAAGCTCGCCGTTGTCACAGTCGCCGGACCAGCCGGTGCACAGCACGGACACGTTCACGCCCATCTGCCGCAGTGCGCGAGCCAGGCCGCGCGCGTGCACCGCCCCACCGCCCGGAGCGTCCAGCGGGCTGTTTACCTGAATCTGGATCGTCAGGTGCCCCGCGATTCCTGGGTGCCCCACCCTTTCAGGGTGGGGGACTGACTCAACTCCCGACGTGCGTGCCACATCATGTCTCCGTCCCCCCCGCTAGAAGCGTGGGGCACCCGGACGACCGATTCCAAGTCTACGTTTGACTGCACTCCAGCGGCTTGCGCCGATTGCACGTTCGACGAACACTGCTAACAGGTGCCGCTGAAACAACCTCAGCGGGCACCGCCATAGCAGCTTCCCCAGCGAGACCCAATCGACGCGGCTGTCGCGCTGATGGGTCTTGATGATCGCGTTGGCGAGTTGGCGAGCGAAGAAGCGCTCACAGCCGCGCGCCAGTCGCCAGTAACGTGGTGTCCAGGGCGAACCCCAGTATTGCCGGGAGACGCGTTCCAGCTCCTCGTTGAAGCCGCTGCCGAAGTAGGCGCTGCCCGACTTGCTGGCCGGATGGACGACGTAGCGGGCCAGCACCCGGTCCACGATTTTGATCGGGAATTGCCGGACCATCCGCAGCCAGAAGTCGTAGTCCATCGCGTAGTGCAGATCGGTGCGAAACTCGCCGACGCGCTCCACGACCTCGCGCCGAAACAACACGCCCGGCTGACAGATCCCGTAGCCCTCGTCCCAGAACTCCAACAGGTAGTCGAGACCGGTCACACGCGGCGCGGTGGTTCGTTTGACGTGGCCCTGGTCGTCAACCAGGTGCACGCGACCGACGATCGCCTTCACCCCGGTGTCGCGGGCCAACTCGCGCGCGGCCACGGCAAAGGTGCCGGGCTCGTAGAAGTCGTCGGCGTTGATCCAGGCGATGATCTCGCCACGGCTTCCACGGACGGCCTTGTTGAGCGCATCGCTCTGGCCGGCGTCCGGCTCGCTGACCCAATCCACGTGTGGATATCGCCGGAGAATGTCGAGCGTCTCATCGGTGGAGCAGTTGTCGTAGACGATATGCTCGACACGGGGGTAATCCTGTTCAAGCACGCTCCGGATACAGCGCTCCAGGAAGCGGCCCTGGTTGTACGAAGGCGTGACCACCGAGATCAGCGGAGCTGACTCCGGAGCGCGTGGTCGGGGTGGCGTCGATACGGCGGGGGCCACACCGACCTCGTCTGGATGCGCTGCTGTACTCACCGGACGCCCCCCAGCAATGCCTGGTCGGCCGCGATACCCGGTATCGCCGGCTCGACCGACCGGTCTGCTTCCCAGCCCAGGCGGCGAGCGACCCAGCGCGCAGCACGCCCCCGATCGATACGTGGATCGCGGCGCGCGCGACGGCGGCACCACGTGCGAATGGCATCCGCGTACGTGCGGCGATAGCGCTCAACGACCGCTTCCGTGCTGCAAGTGCGCACGACGAACTCGCGCGCGGCAGCACCCATGCGCCGGGCAGCGCGGGTGTCGGTCAGCACACGAACCAGACCGGCGGCCAACTCGTCCGTCTGCCCGTCGCGGGCCAGCAAGCCCGTTTCGTGCGGCCGAACCTGTTCCGGCACGCCACCCACGTCGTACGCGACGACGGGGGTACCGCAGGCCATGGCCTCCAACACGGTCAGCGGGTAGTTCTCCGCCCGCGAGGGCAGCAGGCACACGTCCGCACAGCCGTAGGCCCGCGCGAGCACCTCGCGCTCACGGAGGAAGGGCAGCGCCCGCCCAGGCAGGCCGCTGCGTTGCAGCACCTGGTCGCTGGCCGCCCCGATGACCAGTAGCTGCAATCCCGGGACGCGCGCGGATGCGCGGCGCAGCGCGGCGATCGCGTCCGACCCGCCCTTACGGGCATCAGCCCAGTTGTACCCGCCAAGGATCACGGTCGGCGCGGCGTGTGCCAGCCCGAAGGAGCGGCGGGCCGCAGTGCGGTCGGTCGCCGGCGAGAAAACTTCGCAAGCGATCGGGTAAGGAATCACGCGGAGCGGCAGACCAGCCAGCTCGGGCACCCGCCGCACGTGAGCAGCCAGCCAGCGCGACGGAGCCACCAGGATCGGCCGGGCGGCCGCGATCAGCCAAGGTTTCAGCCGACGGTAGAGCCGGCTGCGATCCACCGCACTCATGGGGTACACGCCGAGCTGGCGGCAACGCCCGCAGCTCCGCGTCCAGCGTGGGCACGCGTATGGATAGGCACAGTTCCCGGTGACCAGCCACAAGTCGTGCAGCGTCCAAACCACCGGTTTGTCGAAACCCCACAGCGGCAGCGCCGCGATCGACAGGTAGTCGCCGTGCAGGTTGTGCCAGTGCAAAACATCTGCCGACGCATACTGCTGGCGGCAGCGCCACAGAAACGAGCTCAGATGACCCAGCTCCGGGAACCCCCGGCCCGAAAGCCACCCCGACAAAGCGCGC
>Ga0307378_10009280_pt1 | contig 12951 bp, 26 predicted proteins | sample UN1MG_FD_202238 | JGI IMG/M metagenome (GOLD analysis project Ga0307378, IMG submission 202238) | Soil microbial communities from Risofladan, Vaasa, Finland - UN-1 | ecosystem: Environmental > Terrestrial > Soil > Coastal area > Acid sulfate soil | place: Finland: Risofladan, Vaasa | collected... | reverse complement strand
TATAAAGAAGATTTAATAGATTTTAGAGTTGAAACATAATGGGCAAATGGAAAGAGGAATCAGGCAGAGACATTCGCGGAACTTTCATTCATAAAGGAGAAAAATGGAAGTATAAAATTTGGTTTCGACCTGGAGATCCTCATGATAAACTTCCATATTTTATAAGCTTTCTTCCAGCAGACCAAGAAGAGGAAGAACAAAGATATTTTTGGGTAAGTAGAGAATTTTCTATAGAACATGTTTTTAAAAGACACATAACTAAACAACAAAAACTTGAATGGTTATTATGTGATAGGGGTTGGTATTTAAGAACTCATGAAATAATAGATTCTTTTGTAAAATCAGCTAAGGATGACTGATGGGATATATAGTCAAGATATTTGTTCCCCGCAAACCTCCAGAAAATCTAGTAAATTTTGTGAGGCTTATATTTCACAATGCGGGCTATGAGTCAAAAATAAATTACAGACCAGCGTATAAGCAAGAAGAATTAGATAACAGAATTCTAAAAGTTCATTATCAAACGGGACCAAGAGCTTGGTCATGCGTAACTCAAAATGTTCCTAATCATAGATTAACAAAAAATATAAAAAAAGTTACGTGCTTGTTGTGTCTTTCCGCATATCAAAACAAAATCTCATCAAGAAAATGAAAAACCAGCAAACAAGAACCTTTAAAAAAACCAATCATAAAAGGGATTTCAATACAGAAGAGGCTCATTTTAGGCGAGCCGTGTGTAAAAGATGTCATTGTTTTATAGTTGATGCTGAACCACATATAGAAAGTGGAGAATTTTGGCATCCAACGAAAAACAAAAAAGGAAAACCAAGTTCTTGTATTAATTCTGGTTGCTGCTTTGACATATATGATATGGAAATTGTGCCGTTCTTGAGAAAAGCAACAAGACGAAGATTTAAAAGGGCTGGATATAAAGCATAAAAGGAAAAAACATGAAACGAACAATCGTAATCGGTGACATCCACGGATGTGCTGTTGAACTAAAAGAACTGCTGGAGAAACTGTCTCTCATCGAAGAGGATATCGTTTACTCAGTAGGAGATATTCTAGACAAAGGACCAGATGTTCTTGGGTGTATTGAATTGTGTGTAAAGTATGGTGTTGTAAACATATGTGGTAACCATGACGACAAATTAATTCGTTGGCTTAAGCATGAGGCTAAGCGAAAGGAAACTGGAAAAAAGAACCCTATGACATCAGTGTCAGAGAAAAATCTTGCATTGTATGCGCAACTGAAGCCTGAACATATTGAATATTTCTTGAAGGCTCCAGCAACAATTATGCTCGAAGAGCAAAATACTTTATTGGTCCACGGAGGTCTTCTGCCCCTTGAGTCCATCCCGCTTGCAAAACAATTAAAGAAGAAGCGTTCTGAAATAATGAGGCTACGTTGGTTGGACAACGACACCTTGAAGTTCGTTCCTTTGATTGGTTCCTTGGACCAACCACCTCATACTACATTGTGGTCGCAACTTTGGGATGGGCCATTTGATGTTGTGTATGGGCACATCGCACATTCATTGACAGAGCCAAGAATTGATAAGAGAGAAGATGGAATCAAGTGTGTAGGGATTGATACTGGGTGTGTGATTGGCGGCAGGCTAACTGCTTACGTGTTGGAGACGGAGGAAGTTATTCAGGTACAATCGAAGGAATTGTATTGTTCTGAAAACCCAGAAGAGATGTGATGATGAAAGATTGTTTAGAACATAATAGAGAGCGTGATAAATGTGAAATTTGTCATGGAAAGAGTGGTGGTGTTCGCGGAAACGAGAACATTATTGACGGAGTGATTATGTGTGATTATTGTACTGCTAAAGATATGAATATAAAAAAGTTGCAGCATGAGTTACAAAGAAAAAACAGCGATTGAAATATTAGAAAACGTGATTTATCGTGTATTGTTTGGAACCACATCAACAAGCAGAAGGTGTAAGCCAAGCAAACCTGGTGAAGCTATTGAAAAAATGAACGATGCGGACAGGAAAATCCTGCAAGAACTTACAAGCGAGGATGTTTCTGAGAGCAAAGTGGGAAGGCTTGCTGCATGGTTAGGTTATGAAAAAAGTTTGCTACGAACAGAGAAAGAAAAATTTGACAAACGAATCCTGAGGAGAGATGGAACACGTAAAGGCTTTCGGTAAAACGTTTCGTGTTAAGTCTTTATTTATTTGCATAAGAGATATAGATGCCAGTCCTTATTTAGAATTCAAATTTGGCCCTGGTAGTCGAATGGTATTTCATTATAAACTTAGTGGTACTAGTAAGTATTACGCAACAATCATTGACAAGCACGAAGCAAAATATGGAGTATTATTCAAGGTAGCTAGTGACATGATAAAATCTGACATCAAGTGGGATGTTGCATATGTTTGGATTTCTACCGCATGTCTTGGTTATGATGTCGATCATCCTTGTCCGCAAAGTGGAATACTTATGCCTCGTGTAGCTTACATTGTGCATAACTAAAAATAATTTAAATCTTTCTGATTATAAAGACCTTATTAGATTAGCTAAGTTTATGGGAATTAACCATCCTGAGACTCTTTCTCATAAAAGTTTGGTTAAAGCTATCTGGTATATCTTGAAGCGTCCTCCGCTAAAAGATAAATTATGTGAGGAAAGAGAACTTTTAGAGTTAATAGCTGATAGTTTTAAAGCTAAGTAATATAAAAGTTAAGTCAGTTGACTGCTGAGATTTTGACCCTACACTTGAACTTGACGAAGGTGCTGAGAAAATGTGAAGGTCTGATGAAATGTGTCTCAATCCAAATAGAGTTAAGAAGATCAAGAAAAGACTATCAAGAGGAAATGAAACTTACTGTTGTGTTTTTTGCGGCGAAGAATTTCCCACTGGAATACTAACTATTGATCACATAATTCCCAAGTCAAAAAACGGTAGCAATAACATCAACAACTTGGTCCTTGCTTGCCGTGAATGCAATGAAGGTCGTGATGTTGCAAGCTTCATGGAGTATCGTATGTGGAAGGCTGGAGTTCTTTTGAGAAAACCGGAAGGAGCAAGACGGTGAACGTTTACTATATTGTTACAGAAAGATATATAAAGGAATCTATTATTAAATGTCCTTTAACTGGAAAGGTTTATATATCCCCTAAAGAAGCAATAAGGGGCCTTGAAAAATCTAAAGATGGAATTCCAAATGCAAGGCTTTTTATATTGTGTTGGAATATGACTGAAAGTGAACTAATTGATGAGTTAAATTCTAACGATAGAAGTGCAGATTATCTGCCTGGAACAACACGAAAACTTAATCCAGCAACCGTGTTTGCTGAAATCAAAAAAACTTTGGATGTCGAATTGTTCAAAACTGAAACCGAATCTGATGAAAGGCTGGAACAATGAGCGAAAATACTACCCCCGTGATCGCAATCGACGTTGACGCACTGAAGGCAACTGTTGCACAATTGGCAGACGGAACGGGATCGAAAAAGCCTGCTAAAAAGACCACGACTAAGAAGGTCACAGCAAAGGCGGCGGCTGAAGAGCCAAAGCCAAAGATTCAGGCAAAGAAAAACACAAAGAAAAGTACCAAGGCAAAGGCGGCAAAGGCTGAAACTCCTATGCCTACACTGACCGCTGCGGATATTGAAAACGCTGCACAGCAGGTTTCGAATATTGTATTGCCTCCTTTGGTAACGAATGTTGCGCCGCCCGTTCCAGTTGCGCCCGTTCCGGTTGCGTCGGTTGCAGTTGCGCCGGTTGCTCCAACTGTACAACCTGACCCGCCTGAATTACTCGAAGGAACACCGGCAATTGTTGTCAAACTCATGCAAACCGGTATGACCGAAAAACAAACCGTTAAGGCTTTGGTTTCTCAAGTTAAAGAGCATCCTGAAATTCATGAATGGGCTTCAGAAGAAATCAAACCTGGACGACCAAAGGCTTCGTTGGTGTCGTATTACGCTGTCAAGCGTGGTGTTCGAACTGCGCTTAAGATTGATAAACCTGCTCCAAAGAAAGCAAATTTGGCAAATGCTGCTGATCTTGCATCAAAGCTATCAGTATCAGTTCCAGCAACTGATCAATCGCAGGCTACTTTAAATGATTCGCCTGCGTCGATTTTGGAGGCATTGAAGCCCAGCGCTCAACCGCTTCGCAAGTTTACCAATGAAAATTCTGGAAGGGTCTTCTTGCTTTGGAGTGATTATCTTGCTGCAAAGAGTGGTCAATATACGTTACGATTTCGCAAGTTTACTGTTGGAGAAAACTCCAAGCCCGGCAAGGGGACTCCATCTGTTTATCTTTTGAAGGGTGAAACCGATAAGGACCCAGGTCGCGTTGTTGCTAAACTATCAGCACGAGAGTTTGTTGTCATGCTTGATTTCTTGAACAAACTTGGATCAAGCGGTGCTTTGGGACAGATTTTCCAAGCACTTGTTGAGATGGAAAAAGAATAAATTTAATTAGATAGATTGGGAGCGGGGCGAAAGCCCCGCTCGTTTCCGTCGTTGCATTAGGTGCAACACACGTAAGCTTTATGCGTGAAACCAAAAACTCTTTCGAAGTGATGAACGGCAGGCGTTGAGGTGAAGCTCTAAAAGTGTGTGTCTAAGTTCGATCCTTAGACGACGGACCAGGAGGAATGATGGCTAACAAGTATGACTCTGATAAGTTTGGCTCTCGAATGAAAGCCTATGAAAAGATTCCAAACATTCAACTGACTCCAAGGTGTCCGGTAATCATTAGGCTTGATGGTCGTCGATTTAGCCGTGTAACAAAAAAACTTCCTAAGCCTTCATATGTTTTTTTAGAATTAATGGCACAATCTATGAGAGATACAGCATCAGAAATTGATGGATGTGTTTTTGGATACACTCAAAGTGATGAAGTTACATTGATTTTAAGAAATGATCAATCGTATGATTCTGTTCCTTGGTTTGACAATCGAGTGCAGAAAATGACCTCATTGTCTGCATCAATTATGACTGATAATTTCAATAAAAAACTTCAAGCTCGTGCATCCGTTGATAGCGAAGTAGAAATAATTCTTAATAATAAATTTCAATTTGACTCGCGAGTCTATACTGTTCCAAACGAAACCGAGATGGTTAACCAATTATACTGGCGACAATTGGACTGCATGAAAAATGCTGTCTCTATGGTTGCAGACTATCGGTTGCGGGAAAAGCTTGGAAAGAAAACAGCATTGAAACTATTGCATGGTAAAGGACGAACTGAGCGGTTGCAATTGTTGCAAGAGAAATGCGACATTGATTTTTTCACAGAATATCCTTTGTCGTTTCAACGAGGGGTGATTGCTTATAAAGTAGCTTACGAAAAAGATGGAGCGGTTCGAACAAAGATGCAGTTGGATTATGAGCCACCCAATTTCCACGAGAAGCAGGAATTGATTCTCGATGCTTACGCTTGTAAAGCAAGGGAAGAGGCAAAGAAGTCAAAGGAAGAACGTTTTGACCAAAGAAACTCCTAGACAAATTTTTGATAAATTAAAAAAGGCTGGCAATAAAGTTATTGCTCCTAATAATCTTCCTCTTTGTGTGATAAGGCATGATGGAGTGCTGCTTGAACATGAGCATGCAGACCATCCAACATATTTGTTTCCCGTAATGGTAGAGTGTGGTGACCCTGATGTTTCTTACAAGGAAGAGCACGCTCTGATTTGGACAGACGGATTGGGTGCCCTTACAATATATGAATGCTGCTATACACTTTTCCAGGTACATAGTGGTAAAGTTGTGTATTCAAAATACTCTGACGGCTCTACTCTAACAAGACTGAGTATTGAAAAGATTAAAGAATTTGCCAAAAAACAAGGAGAAAAATATGAATGATCAATCTTTTTACGAGGTAGAGCAGGATGCTTGGGGTGATTACTGTAAACGAACTGGTAACCCTCACTTACTGACACGCCCACTAAGAAGCAAACTCTTCAACTCTGACGAAGATAGCGGAATGGTTCAGCTTGTTGGATGTGATTGGTGGTGGGCTGAAAGCGAATTATGGGAGCTTACTCCTAATAGTATTAATGAAAAAAATTATATTATCTCAGAAGATAGGCTTATTAGAAAGCCAGCCAAATTGTTGAGAGACAATGAGAAATTTCTTTTAGACTTTGCTAAATCAATTATTCTTGAGTATCAAGATGAAATGGATTCATTGACAATGGAAGAAGTTGCAGACGGTGCGGTTGATAGTTTTATTGACGATTGCGATGATATGACCGATGAGGAGACGGCTTATTATTCTGAAGCTGATAATTATGAGTTTATTGCTGAAATCAAACATCGGCTGGGTTTGCTGGGAGTCAAGGAAGCAGCCTTTACTGCCACAATGCAAATCATGATAAAACAAATAGAATTTGTTACACATCCAGAAGTAGATAATTCTAAGTCTAAAGAGGCTGCTTTTAAAGCAGCGACTAGAGATCTTGAGCTTGTGGATTTTGAATCTGATCCAGACGTGGATGTTCGAACGAGTTTCGTAACTGATGAATAGGCGAAGAAACAGGCGGCTTTACCAATGAATGAAGAATACCACGTAAACTTTTGGGGCTCTCATCCTGATGAGGACAATGATGATTGTTGGAGCGGAGAGGATTTTTATTCCAAAGAAGAGGCTCTAATTTGTTTCAATAAAGATTCCGAGATTGGTATTGCATACATTCAAATTGAAGGACCTGATGTTTATGAGGTGAGAAAGAACCCTGCGTTCAGTCCAAGCAAGGATGACGATGACGATTGGATAAGAGAGAGGGCAATGCAAGCTGGAATGGCATTTGGTTGCGCCGGATATAACGACGCAATGGGATATGATATGAATGCTCCGTTTGATGACGGAGATATAATGTCTGGGTATGGAGACAATGAGATCAACTATGCTGTCCGTTTTGGTGGCATCTAGCTGGCATATATACGCTAGACTTTACGAACTTGGCGCAGTCGAAAGACTTCAAAACCCGCAAGGGAGCTGAGCGCTGGTTGGCCCGCAAGTTGCAAGGATCCCAGTCATGACAACGACCAGAGAAGGAGTTCACAATGAGACGGTATAAAGTAAAGCTGTGCGTTGTTGGTGCAACCCTTGACGGTACAATTACCGTTGAGGCAGAAGATGAGGCACAAGCAAAAGAGCTTGCATTAGAGAGCGCTTATGATGTAAAGTTCGTTCCAACATACGATGTTCGTATGCTTCACACGCATGGGATTGAAGATGTTGGACCACCTAAGATGTATCGAAAGATGGCATCCATTCAACGCGTTGTTGAAACTTTTCCTATCCCCGGTGCGGACAACATTGAGGGTTGTCAAGTGTTGGGGTGGAAATGTGTTATCAAGAAAAATGAATTGAAAGCGGGAGACCTGTGTGTTTACTTTGAAATTGATAGTCTTCTTCCAAAAAAACCCGAGTTTGCTTTCATGGAGGCAAAACATTACCGAGTTAAGACAATTAAACTCCGCAAACAAGTGAGTCAAGGGCTTGCTTTACCTTTGGATGCTATTACTTACGCTGATCTTTCCTCTTTTGAAGAGGGAGATGACGTAACTGGGCTGCTTGGGGTCATTAAATACGAACCTGACCTTCCTGCAGAGTTGCGAGGGAAGGTTGCTGGCAAATTTCCGAGCTTTTTGGTCAAGACGGACGAGGAAAGAATCCAAGGTTGTCCCCGATTGCTCGAACATAATGCTGGTCGAGCGGTTTATTCGACTGAAAAGCTTGATGGTTCAAGTTTTACGGCCTATTTGAGAGAGGATACGTCCGCTGAAGGGTACGATCCTGCCTCTCCTATCCGAAAGTTTGGGATTTGTTCTAGAAATTTGGAATTGAAACCCGACGATAATTATTTTACGGAGGGTGATATTAAGAATCGGTTCTGGAAAACAGCTAAACAAGAGGATGTTGAGAAAAAGCTTCGTGCTGTTGATAGAAACATAGCCATTCAAGGTGAAATGGTCGGTCCAGGCATTCAAAAGAACAAGTATTACTTGCAAAGTACCAAGCTGTTCTTGTTCAATGTGTTTGATATTGATGAGCATGTATTCTTTGGTCTGGATGATATGAAATCTTTTTGTGAAGAGTATGGATTTGATATGGTCCCACTGCTTAATGTCTTTGTGCTTGACCATACGGTTGATGAGCTTGTAGAAATGTCTAAGGGTAAGAGTGTTCTTGGTAACAATTCCAAGCGAGAGGGTATTGTTATTAGGTCGACCGAAGGTGACCGTGAGCGCTTCTCGTTCAAGGTAATCAATCCTGACTTCTTGTTGAAGCATAATGAGTGATGTAAAATGAGCAGCAGCGTAATAAGTTCGTGGGTAGAGCCATGTGATGATCCTTGGAGTTCTGACTTTCGAGGACGCAAAGTTGAATTGATTATATGCTTTAATGATGGTACGTGGAGTGCGGAAAGATTCACAACAATACCTGAGAGCTTATGGGAAGCTGGAAAAGCAGATGATATTTCTGCTTGGGTAATAGATAATGATTGGGAAACGATTGGAAGCAACGAAGTTTCTTATATTGGCGTTTATAATTGGATAGAATAATTCTTATCATTTTTAGTTAGCAATATATACCTATATGTATAGGTGATTATGACATTCAACTGTAGAAAAAATTGTGGTTTGTGTGATATAGATTGCGATCTGTTTAGCGTTCTAGAGGAGACAATTGATGCTTTGGAACCTATATCAGAAGACCCTATCGTTGAAATCTGCTTCAGAAAAAACAGAAATTCTTCTGAAGTTATATGTAGACTTAGACCGTTTTCTGATAAAGCTCCTGAGTTTATTGGAGTTGGCAAAACATATAGAGATGCAATGTTCAAATTGATTGAGTCATTACATGAGTATGCTAAACACATGTCACAGTTCCCGCCACCAATGCAATGAGAGTAACTCTAAACCCATCTAGCATCCTAAAGATAGTTGACAGAGTTGTAGGTGCATATTTTGATAGCGCTAAAGAAAAAAGAAAGATTCAAGAAAAATTACAAGTAGCAATTAGCAAAGAAAATGTGAATGAAGTCAAGTCGATTCTCGCAATGTATAGCCGCATGCTAACCACTGAGCAGCACAACAATGCAATCATTTGGGTAGCAGACAAAGAAGGCTTGTATTCAGACGAGAACCCTTCACCAACAGAAATAGAGGATCTATGCTCAAGGTAATGTGGCGTGTAATCAAGTTCGTAGTCGGCAAACTGTTCGCAATCCTGTGGACCAACAGGATTCTAACCTTCCTGACCATGGGAGTTTGTATTGGATTTGTTATGGGATTTTTGGTGGGATTGATTTTCTAAGATGAAACATACGTATTCTGATGGTGCTTTTACATGGGATGTTAAAGACCTTTGGAATGCTGCCGAAGGCATTGAGCCCGTGTCAATGCCTGTATCGTATATATTGAACATTGAACAGTTTTTAGATAGCCATTCATGGTCTGCTGGTAAAATGTCGGTAAGAGAAATATTAGACCACGCTGAGCGAATTGATAATGCGGACCTATCTTATCCTATATTACTAACTCCAGACGGATGTGTTGCTGATGGTTGTCATAGGATTGTGAAAGCTATCAAGATGGGGATTGAGTCTTTGCCGGTGATTAGGCTAAAGAAGATGCCAAGATCGAATATCTATTAGGCGTTCTTGTTCTTCTTTTTTATCTTACCGCCCATGTTTTTATAGACGGTAGTCACAACCTGATAAAAACTACCGTCTTTTTTACTATACTTTTTCTTACCACCAAGTACGGTTTTTTCGGCTTTATCCCAAATCTTTTTATCAATTGCCCACTTAGGCCCAGCAAATTTAGCAAGGGTTTCAAATTCTTCAGCAAGATTTAGCAAGTCTTCGTGTTTCATAATTGAAATGCGAAAATAATAATAGGAGAATAATGAGTAAAAAGCGAGGCAAATCAGGAGTTGATGTTTTTGTTATTGTTAGATGGAATACAAAGAAGAAACATAAGGGTTTAGGATTTCAGTTGAAAGCTCAAAAAGCTTTCTGCTCTTACGAAGAAGCTAAAAAAGAAACAATAAGATTGAATCTTGAAAATAGAGGCTTTAATAACACATATATTTTTAGGACGTTTCATGCAAAGATAAAGGATTTGAATGACCAAAGTCAAACCATTGAAGACCTGAAACAAATGACAATCGAGATGCAGCATGAGATTGACGGGCAATACAGTCAGCTAACACATATTGAAAGCTTGCTTGATATTAGGGACGAAGAAACAATGGAGGATGCTGTTGAGCGTCTTGCAAATATGCATAAAGAAACATCTAAAAGATTCAAGGTTGTTGGGGTTCCAAACGATGGCGTCTTTGTTTGGCCATACCATGCGACAGCTTGCCGCAGCGTCGGGTCCACCAGTCGGCGCCGTCGACGTCCTTGAGCGCTAGACGTGCCTCGGATGAGCAACATGCTGTTGAAGCTTTGAAAGGAGCAATTGTTGCGGGATATAAAAGACTGCAAATGGTTGAAGATGTGATTGAGGGCTACGAAGTTGTAGGGGAAGATGATGACTCAACGATATCTGATGGATAAGCATTCGTTTCAAATGCTCGATCATCAATTCAAGGTGCGACATGAAAAAGAAAAGCCGAAGGAATCGAAAGACCGAGGAGACAAACACTCCAAGAAATATCTATGCAAAAATTGCAAGCATGAAACCACTTCAAATATTCCATCACAGAGGGGAGCCAAGAGGTGGAGATGTGAATGAGTCCAAACAATTGATTGAGGAGTATGAAGAAGAAGGTAAAACAATTACGCTTTATCGACCTGTTGGTCCTGGCGAGATGGAACTGATTGAGAAGAGTATGTTCTTAAAATTTCCTCCAAGATTGAAAGGGCAACATATTTTTTATCCGGTATGTAATGAAGAGTACGCAAGAGAAGTCAACCGATGGAATACGAAGCAGTTTGGTATTGGATACATTACTAAGTTTGAAGTGCTAGCCAGTTTCTTTACAAGGCGCGGTTACACACCAAAAATTGTTGGCAATAGAACTCATGAAGAATATTGGATACTGGCTGATGATTTAGATTACTTCAACGAAGCAATCGTGGGAGAGATTGAAGTGATTGGAAAGGAGATAAGTGAAAGAATAAAGAGGGAGTTGAAAGATGAGCGGTGAGATAGAACAATTGGGATACAATCTGCTCGATAATATTATCGGATGCTACATGTATGGCTCTACCGTTTATGGAACAGACAGAGAGGATTCAGATGTAGATTTCATTGTGGTTGATAGGGACCAGCTACAACCCGAGAAAAAGAAAACAGAAGGTGTTGTGGATTTAAATTTTTACTCGGAAGAAAAGTTCAAACAAATGCTTGAGGAGCATGATATTGCCGCTCTTGAGTGTATGTTTCTTCCCAGTAAATTCGTAAGCGTAAATAAAATAGCAATGCCTGAACTAAACTTACCAAAGCTAAGGGCATCCATTTCCAGGACAGCTTCAAACTCATTTGTCAAATGTAAAAAGAAACTTATAGTTGAGCATGATTATTATGTTGGAAAGAAAAGCCTATGGCACTCCTTAAGAATTCTAATGTTTGGCATACAGATAGCCCAGCATGGAAGAATTGTAGATTACTCAGAGGCAAATTCTTTGTGGCCTGAGATTGTGTTGTGTGATAAAAACGATTGGGAGCATTACAAGTTCAGCTATAAAGGACTTCATAATCAACTGAGTACAGAATTTCGTAAGCTTGCACCAAAGGAATAATCACATGAAGCCGCACGAAATAGAAAGAATCAACAATGCCTTTGAAGAGCTTCAGCAGATAGGGCTATTGAGATTTAGAATTGTACCAGATGAAACTTATTACGACGATAGTTATGTTGATACATGGGATATTTCTGAAGCGGAGAAAGCCAAAACTAAAAAAGAAATCAGCAAGCGAATTAAAGACGAGGGAGTGTGGGGCATTGCTGTAGATAAAAAATGTTCAGAGTGTGGTCGGTGGGATGAAGTGGATTCGGTGTATGGATTTATTGGTAATGAATATGAAAACTCTGGTTATGATACTGATATGAAAGCAGCAGGATTGAAAGCCATAAAGGAAACCTACCGGAGTAAATAACATGCTCAACACAGACAACGTAAAAGAATATCTTGAAGAGGTTCGAGCGCATGCAGATAAAATTGGTCTTCGAGAGCAGTTGGAATCTCGTTTGAAGTATCTTGATAGATATGCCAATCAAGATAATAATTTCAATGATAAAACTGAGTGCGTTTTGTTTAAAGATTTTGCACCTTATTCTTTTGAGTTTCTTATTAAATTGAGGGCGCGAGAATATATTACACAAGTTTATAAATGTGATACTTGTGATAAAACACTTGAAGATGAAACGTGCTATGATAAACATAAATGTTTCTTTTGGGATGATGAAACTCGCAGTGAATGTAAAGGAACACTAAAGATTATTGACACAAAAAATAGGGCTCAAAAAGAGGAGCGCTGGTTCAATGGAGGATTGATTTTTCATGGACCCCATGATAATGGTGGAGATGGAGGCGCTCCAACATTTTCTGTAAATCTTTTGCCGCAAGACGGTTGGTCAATCCACACATAAGGAGTATATCATGGGAGCGGGAAGATTTGTAGACGAAGCCAAATCAACAAATGGAATGAGTGGCCCTGGGAATCGATTTAAAAGATCTAAAAGTTTATCTCGATTCAATCGATGTTCCTGCCATCCCCAACAATGGGGATTGAAAAAGGGATTGAGGCGAGGAAGACGCAGAGGCGATAAAGAAATCATAGAAGAAGAGGTGATTGCCTTGACTAATGAAAAGTATGATGAGGATACCGGATATAAAATGGATTTGAGAGATATTGGGTTTTATACCTTATCTGATAATAGATGTAAAAACTCATCTGAACATTCTACTATGAAAAGATGTGAAATGGTTATCACAGAATACTGTAATTTTAAATGCC
>Ga0307378_10009278_pt1 | contig 12954 bp, 9 predicted proteins | sample UN1MG_FD_202238 | JGI IMG/M metagenome (GOLD analysis project Ga0307378, IMG submission 202238) | Soil microbial communities from Risofladan, Vaasa, Finland - UN-1 | ecosystem: Environmental > Terrestrial > Soil > Coastal area > Acid sulfate soil | place: Finland: Risofladan, Vaasa | collected... | reverse complement strand
GTAGGACCCGCAGGAGAGGGCGATCGGCGGTGCTCGCCTGCAGAGCCGCCCCTCCGGGGCTTGATCTTTTTTTCCGACTGATACCTGGGGTTTCGCTTCGCTCCGCCCCAGGCTAACCAATAGCCGCCCCTTCGGGGCTTTCATGGGCGTGGAACAGTACATGAATCGAGGAGGCGACATGTGTCTGATGCTTGACAGCCAATGCACATCAAGCTTGTGCATCAGATTCCATGTGAGGACGCTATCCCTTATTCGGCGGCGCTCGCGTCATATCCAAAGGGCGTGGCCATTTTCAGACATCGGCATGGATGGTGTGCCGTCGTTCCTCCGTAGCGGCGGGTTTTCCCCGCCCTGTGCGTTGGGCAGACAACGCCCGTAATTCGGCATATCGCCGAATTCCGTGCGGTCTGCCTCTGCCTGCGGCGGGTGTTGCCCGCCCTTCGTCAGGTGCGTTTCTCGGAGGGCAGGCAACACCCGGCCAATTGGCCTGGCGGCCAATGCCTGCCTCAGAAGGCAGGGCCGTGCGGCCTGCCCCTACGTGCGCCGTGCGACCGTCCGCACGCTTGGGATGGCCAAACATCGTTTGCATTCTCATATGTGTGCAGAAATTAGGGCAGAAGCATACTGACGTCTGTAGAACAAAATCGCAATGCTGCACATTCGGACGTGTCCGAAAATGGCCACGCCCATATCCAGAGCCCCCAACGGGGTCGGCTTTTGGTTAGCCCAGGGTGGAGCGATCTGCCTGTCTGCAGGCAGGAGCGAAACCCTCGGAACACCGTTGCACCCCCAACTCCTGTAAGCCCCGGCAGGGGCGGCTCTACGAGGATGAATCAACAATGCCGCAATCGTATTACAGCATGCTGTTTCACATTGTCTTTACAACGAAAGACCGCCGCCCCTTCATAAAGCCGGAGGTACAACCCAGGCTATACAGCTATTTATCTGCGTTGGTCCATGACCGGTTCGGGCGCCCCATTCGGATTGGCGGTGTTGAGGATCATGTTCACATGCTGATCGATAAGAATCCGGGCGTGAACGAGCCGGACATGCTCCGGGACATCAAGGCGAATTCATCGCGTTGGATGCGCAAGACCTTCCCCGAAATGGCAGATTTCGCGTGGCAGGTTGGCTACGGGATATTCTCCGTCAGCGCCCCGCACCGTCAGATGGTGGCAGAATACATCAAGAGGCAGCCGAGCCACCATCGCAGGGTAACGTTCAGAGATGAGTTCATGCGGCTGCTCAAACGCAATAATGTTGAATACGACGAGCGTTATCTTTTGTGATCAGGAGGTAGAGTCGCCCTTACAGGGCTTGGAGGAGATGGGTTGCCGCACGTTCCTGGGGTTTCGCTCCTGCCTGCCGGCAGGCAGGTCGCTCCACCCCAGGCTAACCAAAAGCCGCCCCTTCGGGGCTCTTGATCGAGGCGAAAAATGAAAAATGCCGGCCAGGAGGCCGGCGCGTGCGGCAATATAAGCCAGATGAAATTTCTGGTAGTCTGGGAATTCAATACTTCGTGCTCCCGGCAGCATGTCACGCGTGACGCCCATGCAAACGCATTGATCAGCATCCGACAACCAACCGCCTGTGCCGTACGCCGCAGGCTCCTTGCACCGTGGAACTGTGGATCGATGCGGTCGTCCGGCGGATCGGCGGTCAGCGCCCTGCGTGCGATGCCGCCTGCAGCCAATCGGTATGAAGGGCGCCCGCTTCCGGCCGGTCGATGCGTTCGTAGGTGTGAGCCCCGAATGCGTCGCGCTGGGCCTGCGTCAGGTTCTGCGGCAGCCGCCCCGTGCGGTAGCTGTCGAAATACGCAAGCGATGCCGACATTCCGGGCGCGGGAATGCCGTGCTGCTGGGCGATGTGCAGCGTCCGCCGCATCGCCTGCTGCATCGCTACGACCTGCCCGCCAAGCTCGTCATCCAGCAGCACATTCTCGAGGCCGGGCGAGCGCTCGAATGCATTCATCAGGCTATCCAGCAGCCTCGCCCTGATGATGCAGCCGCCCTTCCAGATTCTGGCGACCTGAGCCAGGTTCACTTGCCACTGCCATTGTTGCGATGCGCTGCGAATGAGGCTCATTCCCTGCGCGTACGAGCATATCCTGGCGCCGAGGAGGGCGTCGTGTATGGCGGCGGCAAGCTCGACGGCGTCTGCGGCGGAGCCGATCTCCGGCCCGCTCAGCTTGCCGCCGGCCCGCAGGCGCTCCTCCTGCATGCTCGACAGCACGCGCGCATTAACGGCCGCGCCGATTGTCGGCACAGGAATGCCCAACTCGAGCGCGGCCTGCTGCGTCCAGATGCCGGTGCCTTTCTGAGCGGCCTTATCGGCGATAAGGTCGACCAGCGGCGTTCCCGTTTCGGCGTCCCTGACGTTCAGCACGGTTGCCGTCAGCTCGATCAGGAACGACCCGAGCGGGCCTTGGTTCCAGCGGTCGAACAGCAGGGCAAGCTCGGGCGCCTGCATGCGGCCGAACCGGCGGAGGATGTCGTATGCCTCGGCGATGAGCTGCATATCGGCGTATTCGATGCCGTTGTGCACCATCTTGACGAAATGACCGGCACCGTCGGGGCCGACATAGCCGACGCAAGGCCCGGATTCCGTGCGGGCGGCTATCGACTCGAAAATTTCCCGAACGTGTTGGTAGGCTTCGCGCGGGCCGCCGGGCATGATGGCCGGCCCGTGCCGTGCGCCCTCCTCGCCGCCCGAAACGCCCACGCCGAGATAGCTCACGCCGAGCGATGCAAGCCGCTGAGACCGGCGCTGGGTGTCTTTGAACCACGAATTGCCGCCGTCGATGAGCACGTCGCCCTCGCTCAGCAGCGGCGCGAACTGCTCGATGACGGCATCCGTGCCGGCGCCCGCCTGCACCATCAGCATTATCCGCCTGGGGCGCTCGAGTATGCCCACAAGCTCCTCCGGCGTTTCCGCCATTGCGAAGCGTTTGCCGGGGTTTTCACCCACGAACCGCCTGGCCTTTTCGGTGGTGCGGTTCCACACGGCAACGGGATAGCCGTGTTCTTCGATGTTGAGCGCGAGGTTTCGGCCCATCACGCCCATGCCGACGACCGCTATCTTCGACTCGGCTTTCTTCGAATTCATGTGATGCCTTTCGTCCGATTCAAACTGCTTGGTGAACTTCGCGCCCGACCACCTCGCCGACCACCCGCGCAATGTTTTCGCCGGTGAACCCGAGTTTCTCCATGTTGACTTCGCCGGGTGCCGACATGCCGAACCTGTCAAGCCCGATGGCCACTCCCCTGTCGCCCACCCAGCGATGCCAGCCGAACGTCGAGCCTGCCTCGACCGAGGCGCGTGCCGTTATCGACGCCGGCAGCACCGCCTCTTTGTAATCTGCGTGCTGCTGTTCAAACGCCTCCCAGCAGGGCATTGAAACGACTCGCGCACGGATGCCCCGGCCGGCGAGGATTTTCTGCGCATCGAGCGCCGCGCACACTTCGGAACCCGTGGCGATGACGATCGCCTCCGGAGGCCCGCCCTGTGCCTCCGACAGCACATACGCCCCCCGGGGAAGCCCGACGCGTGCGGCCCGCGCGGTGCCCTCGAGCACGGGCAGTTTCTGGCGCGTAAGGATCAGGCCCGTCGGCCCTTCCTTCCGCAGCAGCGCGTATCGCCACGCCTCGGCGGCTTCGTTTGCGTCGCACGGCCGCACCAGGTGGATGTTTGGCATTGCCCGCAGCGAAGAAATATGCTCGACCGGCTGATGCGTCGGGCCGTCTTCGCCCAGGCCGATGGAATCGTGCGTCCACACGAAAACAACCGGCAGCCTGCTGATGGCCGCGAGCCGCACCGACGGACGCATGTAATCGGAGAACACGAGGAACGTGGCCGCGAACGGGCGCAATCCGCCGTGATAACAGATGCCGTTGGCGATGCCGCCCATCGCGTGCTCGCGCACGCCGAAGTGGATGTTGCGGCCGCCGCCTTCGCGCCCGTCGAATGCGTCCGAATCCTTGATTGCAGTTTTCGTCGAGCTTGACAGGTCGGCGTCGCCTCCGATCAGGAACGGATGCTTCGCGGCGATCGCATTGAGCACCTCGCCGGCGGCCGACCGCGTGGCCACGTTCTCGCCGGGCTGCCACGAGGGCAGGTTTTCGTCCCACTTCGCCGGCAGCGCGCCCGCCAGCGACCTGTTCCACTCAACGGCAAGCTCGGGGTACTCCTGCTCGTAAACCTGGAGGCGGCCCTCCCATTCATCCTGGGCTATCCGGCCGCGATAGACTGCGGTGCGGAAGTTTTCGAGCGCATCCTGGGGTATATGAAAATAGTTTTCCGGGTCCCATCCGAATGCCTTCTTCGCAAGCTTCAGCTCCTGCTCGCCCAGCGGGCTGCCGTGCGCCTGATACGTGCCCTGCCTGTGCGGAGCGCCGAAGCCGATGGTCGTGTGCACGATGATCAGCGACGGCCGGCCGGTCTCGCGTTTCGCGGCGGTTATGGCCGCGTGGATCGCGTCCAGGTCGTGGTTGCCGTCTTCCACCCGCTGCACGTGCCAGCCATACGCCTCGAACCGCATGGCAGTGTCTTCGGTGAAGGCCATCGAGGTGGGGCCGTCCAGCGAGGTGTCGTTCGAGTCGTACAGGTATATCAGCTTGGCCAGCCCCAGGTGGCCGGCGAGAGACGCAGCCTCGGCGCACACGCCTTCCATCATATCGCCGTCGGAAAGGAGGGCGTATGTGAAATGGTTGACGATCTCGTGGCCCGGGCGGTTGAAATATGCCGCGAGCGCACGCTCGGCTATCGCCAGGCCCACGGCGTTTGCCGCGCCCTGCCCGAGCGGGCCGGCTGTGACCTCGGCGCCCGGCGTCAGCAGCTTCTCCACGTGGCCCGGCGTTCTGCTTTCCCACTGCCTGAACGAGCTGATGTCATCCATCGTCAGGTCGTATCCGGTCAGGTATAGCAGCGAATACAGCAGCATGCTGCCGTGGCCGGCAGAAAGGACGAATCGGTCGCGGTTGGGCCAGTCGGGATCCTGCGGATTATGGCGCAGATGCCTCTGCCACAGCACGTATGCCATCGGTGCGGCGCCCATCGGCAGGCCGGGATGCCCGGATTCCGCACGCTGCACCGCATCGGCCGACAGCAGCCTTATGGTGTTGATGCACAGGTCGTCGAGCTTGCGCGAATCTGTTGTGTTCATAGCTAGTGCCTCGCATATGAGCTGTAACGGCCGGGGCAAAATGCCTCCCGCCAATGTTCGTGAGCATCACCTGGGGCAGAATGCCGGCTCACAGCGGCTTCCATTCGGCCGGGCGCGGACGCCCGGGCATCGTTCGCGCCGCGAGAGCGTCGGCCTCGGCCGGGCCGTCGCTGCCCTGCTCGTAAATGTGCAACGGGGCCGACGGATCGCCCTCCCACGATTGGAGGATCGGCTCGAGGAATTGCCATTGCAATTCGACGCTATCCTGCCGCGCAAACAGGGTCTGGTCGCCCAGCATGCAGCTCAGCAGCAGGTGCTCGTATGCTTCCGGCTGCGGGCGGTCAAATTCCGCATAGTCGAAATGCATCGACACCGGTCTGACGGCGAATTCCTCGCCGGGTTGTTTGGCCGAAAAGCGCAGCGACACGCCTTCATCGGGCTGAATCCGAAGCGTGAGGACATTGTTTTCTATCGCACGGCAGATATCCTCGCGCCCGAACAGGCACAGCGGGATCGCCTTGAAGAAAACCGATACCTCGGTCAGCCTTCGACGCAGCTTCTTGCCGGCGCGCAGCAGAAACGGCACGCCCTGCCAGCGCCAGTTGTCGATCATCACGCGCATCGCCGCGTAAGTCGGTGTGCGTGAATCGGATGCCACGCCCTGCTCGCCGCGATAGCCTTCGTACTGGCCCGGCACAACGGCCTCGCGGACGTCGCCGGCGTTCATCGGCCGCAAGGCCCGCAGCAGCTTCATACGCTCGTCGCGGATCGCCTCCGGTTCCCAGGTGACAGGCGGCTCCATCGCGCACAACGCGAGCATCTGCAGCATGTGATTCTGCACCACGTCGCGCAGCACGCCGGCTTCCTCGTAGAAGCGCCCGCGCCGGCCCACGCCCTGCGCCTCGGCCGCGGTGATTTCGACGCGCTCGACGTGGCTGCGGTTCCACAGCGGTTCGAAGATCGCATTGCCGAACCGCAGCACCAGCATGTTCTGCACCGTCTCCTTGCCCAGGTAGTGGTCGATCCGGTATATCTGCCGCTCGTCGAGGCATCCGGCCAGCAGCATGTCCAGCTCGCGTGCGTCGTTAAGCCCCAGCCCGAACGGTTTCTCGATCAGCACCCGCGGCCAGTCTCCCCCGCCTTCGCGCGGACGGTGCAGCAGGTCGAAATCGCACAACTGGCTCAGTATGGCGGGGAAGGTGCTCGGCGGGGTGGACAGGTAGAACAGGTGCCGGCCGCCGGTTCCGTGCCGGCGATCCGATTCGGTGAGCATGCTGCGCAGGCGCGATGCCGCTGACGCTTCCTTGACGTCGCCCGTCAGGTGCTCCGAGCGCCCGGCCAGGCGGTCCCAGGTGTCATCCTCCACAGCTTGCCGCGAGTGCCCGCTGAGCGCGTCGCGAGCCACATTGAGAAATTCCTCGCGCGAACTCAGCGACCTGCTTGTGCCGATCAGCGAGAACGCCTCGGGCAGGATGCCGTCAAGCCCGAGGTTGTAGACCGCCGGCAGAAGCTTGCGACGCGACAGGTCCCCGCTGGCGCCGATAATCACCAGTGTGCAGGGTTCAAGGCCGGCCGCCACGGGGGCAACCGGCCGCTGTTGCTGCTGAACAACATCGATCAAGCCTTCCTGCATCCGAGACCTCCGGGAAGGGCAGGTTTGAAGCCTGCACCTGCCGGGCGGGCACGGAGACCCGCCCCTGCCATGACCGGGCGGGCACGGACGCCCGCCCCTACGAAGCATCGGCATCAGCCTGCGCCGGTAACTGGATATTGTCGACTGGGTCGTACAGAAGTGATGGTGGTCTGAGGATATGGGGGAGCAGGAGCTATGAAGATCGCGATCGGATCGGATCATACCGGTATTTCGCACCGCAAGGAGCTGCGGCAGTTCCTCGAAAACAACGGCTTCGAGTGCATCGAGCTTGGCCCGGCTGAGCCTGAGCCTGTGGACTATCCCGACGTCGCCTTCGAGCTGGCGGAAACTGTTGCCACCGGGGCCTGCGAGCGGGGAATCCTGGTGTGCGGCACCGGCATCGGCGTGGGCATTGCGGCAAACAAGGTGCAGGGAATCCTTGCGGCTGTCTGCCACGACGAGAACACGGTCGAGATGTCGCGGCGTCACAACCACGCAAACGTCCTGTGCCTGGGCGCCCGCGAGAAGACCGAGCAGGAGGTCATTCAGTTGTCCGACCTGTGGCTCAAGACGCCTGCTGAAGGCGGCCGCCACGAGCGGCGCGTGCGGCGGATTCTGGAACTCGAGCGGACGATTGCCGCAAGGCAGCCGTCGCAGGCATGATCCCGCAGCCATTGTAATTCAGTTTTGCAACTCGTTGTTTCGAAGATCGGCTGAATGTATGTTATTTCCGCAAAGTTTTCGCCCTTGCGTTGTGCGTCGATGGTCTCGATGCACCGGCGCATCACCTCGCGGTCGTCATAGCCCAGCCGTTTGGCGTTCACCCTGCAGTCGGTGACCCATGGGAAGTTTGCGTGGACACGGTCGCACGGCGTACTTAGTGGCAGTGCCGCACGGCCCTGCCTTCTGAGGCAGGCATTGGCCGTCAGGCCAATTGACCGGGTGTTGTCTGCCCAACGCCTGAAAGATTCTTGAATGCGCCATGCCGCCGTGGTAAGCTTGAACGGCAGTGTGGCCGGGCTGTAACTTGATCTTGACCATTAGCAGCGCCTGCCGCGCGCAGGCAATTAGATCATACGCCATCTATAGCGGGAGACACAATAATGACGCCCTTGAAAATCATTCGCAAGCTGGGCAAACTCGTGCGCGGAGGCGCCGGTGCGCGGCAGATATTCCTGGGCTGCATGCTCGGCGTGCTGATAGGAATGATCCCCGGCTTCAACCTGACGCTCGTAGCCGCCATAGTGCTGCTGGTGGTTCTCAACGCCAACGGCGGGCTGTTCGGTGTTGGGCTGATAATCGGCAAGGCGCTGTGCCTGGCGCTGGCGCCGCTGACGTTCCGCCTGGGCTATGCGATCATCCGCAGCGGAGCATTGGAGGGCTTCTTCCGCTGGACGGCCGACGCGCCCGTTCTGGCGTGGATGGACCTGCACAAGTATTGCCTCGTTGGCGGAATTCCGGTCGCGCTGGTGGTGGGCGTCGTCCTTGCGGCCGTGTGCACGAAGATCATTTTCAGCCTCCGCGCCGCGTTCCTGGCTGTCAACCAGAAGAGCGGTAAGATGGCCAGGATCAGCCGGAACAAACTCGCTCGCTTCGCACTGCGGGTGGTTTTCGGCAAGCAGAAGCTGAGCCTCGAGGAGATGGCGGAGAAGAAGGATCCGCTGTTCCGCAAGTCGGGCGCGATCCTGGCGATAGTGCTGCTGGCCGTCGCGCTGATCGTCGAGTTTCTTGTGATAAGCCCGGTGTTCAAGGGCAGCGTCGAATCGGTCGCCGGCAGTGCTGCGGGCGCCGAAGTCAATCTCGCAAGTGCGAAGCTGTCGTTGTTTGGCGGCGAGCTTTCTATGGAAGGCGTGCAGGTTACCGATCCCGATAAGCCCACTCATAACATGTTCTTCATCGATAAACTGCAGGCCGACATCAGCACGCGCGATCTGCTCGCGCGGCGGTTCGTGATCGACACGCTGCACGTGAGCATTGCCAAGACAGACGTCCTCCGCGACAAACCCGGCGAAGTATACCGCGAAAAGAAGCCCGAGGAGGTCGAAGAACCCGAGGACGCCCTCGACAAGTACCTCGACATGGAGAAGCTGGAGAAATACAAGAAGTATCTTGAGAAGCTGTCGGATTACCTGAAGCAGCAGCGCGAGAAGGCCAAGCCCGCCGAGGAACCGAGCGAGCAGGAGAAAGAAGTGCTGCTTGCCGAGGCTCGCAAGAGCGGCTACCTGAAGCTGTCTGCGCAGGAAATCCTGACGAGGCGGCCGGCGTGGACCATCCGCAAGCTGATCATAGACAAGATAGAAGCGGGCGAGGGCGCCACGTACATGGCCCAAGGCCGGGAGATTTCCAGCAGCCCGGCGTTCAACGACACGCCGATGGCCATCAGCCTCGAGAGCAGCGACGGCCTAATAGCCGCCGTCACGCTCGACTTCACCGCTGCCTCATCGAGCCACAGCATCAAGCTGCACGCGCCGGCGATGCCGCTGGGCGGCACCTTCAGCCTCAGCGACAAATCGCCCGTCAGCATCTCCGACGGCACCGCCAAGATCGATGTCGACGGCACATTCAGCGCCGATTCGCTGAACCTGCCGGTCACGGTAGACATAAGCGGCCTGAACGCCGTAGCCCGCGAAGGGCGCAAGGTGCTGGGCATGGACGCCGCCACCGCTCAGGAGGTGCTTGCGGGGCTGTCGCAGATCAGGCTCGACGCACTCGTATACGGCAGCCTCGGCTCGCCGCGGGTGAAGGTTGATGAAAAGCAACTGATGGCCAGCCTGAAAAGCTCGCTCGTGGCAGCCGGCAAGAAGGAACTCGCCGATCGAGCCGGCAAGGAGATGGAAAAACTTCAGCAGAAGGCGGCCGACGAAGTGCAGAAGGCCATCAAGGACAACCTCGGCGAGGAAATCCAGAAGGTGATTCCCAAGGACCTGCCCGGCCTCAAGAACCTGCTGGGAACCGGCGACACCGAGAAGGACGCGGCACCGGAAGCAGGTACCGAAGACAAGGCCGCGCCGGCCGCTGAGCAGAAGCCAGAGGAACAGATCAAGAAGAAGCTCGAGGACGAGGCGAAGGATGCATTGAAGGGGCTGTTTAAGTGAAAGTAAAGAGACTCAGACAACGAGAGATGCAAGCGGACATGCAGGCTTACTTGGCAAGGAGAATTAAATGAGCAAGGAATTGAAGAACAAGCCGCTTGTTGAGGCGATTCTCGAGATCAGATGGAGGTTGCATGGGGTTCCCCCAAACCCTCCGACCGATCCCCACTATCAGCTGCTGCTGGGCCGCCTGTTTGATCGCATGCTTGGCGATTATCCCGAGCACGAGCAACTGCCAGCTGCAAATATCCCGGAACCCTTTGCTGGGCACATAGTCCAGCATAGGTTTCGCGTGGCGAGCGAATCATGGCCACTGGTACAGATCGGTCCAGGCGTTTTCACGTTCAACTCAACATCTGAATACCAATGGCCCGACTTCCGTTCCCGCGTGTGTTCCGCGGTTAATCGCCTTTATGAAGCACACCCGCACGTCTCGGACTTGCACATCACCAACATGACTTTGCGATACATTGATGCTGTTCCGTTTAACTATGAAGTGGAGAATGGATTCAGCTTTCTCAAGGACAAGCTCAAGGTAGAAATATTATTCCCGAGCAGCTTGTTCGACAGCACAGGCGTGGCAAGCGCCCCTCAGGGTTTCGCGTCTTACTCTTCGTTCAAGTGCGAGAAACCAAAGGGCATAGTAAGCCTTCGCTTTGCTACTGGACAGAGTCATGGTGGTTCATCAATAGTCTGGGAGACTATGGTTGAGTCTGCGGACGACGACTTACCCCAGATGCCAGAGGCATTTGAGGAATGGGCCGAAGACGCCCATAAGATCACTGATGATTGGTTCTTCAAAATGATCAAAGGTGAGCTTGAGGAAGGGTTCTCGAATGGATAGCACTTCTACAGTCGATCTATCCGACCGTGCGAGAGTCTCGCAGACCTCGGCCAGCAGTTTCGATGGCGTGGAACCTGCGAATCGAGCACAGTCAGTCAAAGGAATTGGATTGGCCAAGGCGCCTGGATTCTTTCTTTCGCTCGCCTGTTCTTCCTTCACCGCCGTCCCAGACCCGTGGCTCGACGAGAAGCGTAAGCGTGAGGCTGCCGTCACGGTGGCAGTTTACCGGGAGAAACTGGGGCGAACCATAACACACCACGAAGCGCTGCGCATTGCGCGTGAAATCCTCGAAAGCGCGGAGAGAGAACGGCTTGAGGCGGCCAGATTCGAGGCCTCTCGTGGTATTCAGTGGGATTAGCTATGATATACAAGCAAGTCGACACATCAGAGCCACTCCGGCAGGGAGACATCTTCTTGAGCCTTCCCCGGATCGACCTATCCTTAAGCAAGGTCCTCATGACCGAAGAATCAAGGGAGTGTGTCGCAGAATGGGCTGAAATTGCTAAGAGGGGGGAGGCGGTGAACATCATCGTTCCTGTGAGACCGGTAGCGGCGATCGTTGGCACACAGGATTGCGATGCAATTCGCAGCAGGGATATCACGCTGTTCGAGATCAGGAATTTCCGGGATGTAGAAGGCAAGGGCGCAGAGAACACCTCCCCGAAAGGTTGGAAGAGCATCATAACTCAACATGCACGTATCAACCAGAAATGGTTTTACCTTCCACCCGATGATCGTATCGGTTTTGCGCAGAAGATGGCAGTGGACTTCATGGTGGCTTTGCGTCTGCCCAGAACAGACTTGGAGGAATTGAGAAATCTCCGTGTAGGGCGGCTCAATGAAGTTGCAGACGAGCATTTTCGTGAGAGAATAGGCCAGTTCTTTAGACGCTACCCCTATGACGAATGGTATCCTCTGGACCAAAACGAAATGGTGGTGTACAAGAAGGAATATCCAGATGCTACCCCCTTCGCTTGGCAGCGGTAAAGCTGCTCCAAAGCTGAAGGAGCCGCCAGAGCAGGCCTGCCTTGGCGTTTTCCCCCTTGCAAAATCATCCCCCACATAATACGATAGCAGCCTTGAAAGTTCGCGGCGGCACAACCGCCGGCTCACATCTACCGCAAAACGAAAGGCATGACAGATGGCGACCACCATCAGAAACGTTCGAACAATCATGACCTCGCCCGGCAAAGGCAGCCTGCAGCGGCGGCTGATTATCGTCAAGGTCGAAACTTCTGAACCGGGGCTTTACGGCTTGGGCTGCGCCACCTTTACCCAGCGGCACCTTGCCGTCAAGGCGGTGGTGGACGGCTACCTCAAGCCGCTGCTGGTCGGGCGCGACGTGCACCGCATCGAAGATATCTGGCTGACTATGCACCTCAACCCTTACTGGCGCACCGGGCCGATCTCCAACAATGCAGTCTCGGGCGTGGACATGGCCCTGTGGGATATCAAGGGCAAGATGGCGGGAATGCCGCTGTATCAGCTTTTCGGCGGGAAGTGCCGCGAAGGGGCAGCCGTGTATCGCCACGCCGACGGACGCGAGCCTAAGGAGGTAGAGGACAGGGTTCGCATGTATATGTCGCAGGGCTTCCACTACATCCGCTGCCAGATGGGCGGCTATGGCGGACTGGCTCCGCACGAGTTCGAGGCTGACCCGACCACCAAGCTCGGCGCAGGCGGCATTCAGCACCGCCCAGAAAACCCGCCGGCGGGGGCCTATTACGATCCCAACGCCTATGCACGCAGCGTGGTGGACCTGTTCGAGTTCATGCGGGCCGCCATCGGCGATGAAGTCGAGTTCCTCCACGACGTGCACGAGCGCCTGGTGCCGATCGAGGCGGTGCGCCTGGCGAAGGAGCTTGAGCCGTTCAGGCTGTTCTTCCTGGAAGACCTGCTGCCGCCGGACCAGCACGATTGGTTCCGAATGGCCCGCAGCCAGTGCACCACGCCGCTTGCGATGGGCGAGCTTTTTGTGAATCCGAACGAATGGAAGACGCTGGTGGCCGAGCGGCTGATCGATTTCATCCGCTGCCACATCAGCGCCATCGGCGGCATCACGCCGGCCCGCAAGCTTGCCGCGGTGTGCGAATCGTTCGGCATCCGCACCGCGTGGCATGGGCCGGGCGACGTCTCGCCGGTCGGCCACGCGGCAAATGTGCACCTCGATGTAAGCTGCCCGAATTTCGGCGTGCAGGAGTGGTCGGGATTCAAGGACGTGGAG
>Ga0307378_10009275_pt1 | contig 12956 bp, 10 predicted proteins | sample UN1MG_FD_202238 | JGI IMG/M metagenome (GOLD analysis project Ga0307378, IMG submission 202238) | Soil microbial communities from Risofladan, Vaasa, Finland - UN-1 | ecosystem: Environmental > Terrestrial > Soil > Coastal area > Acid sulfate soil | place: Finland: Risofladan, Vaasa | collected... | reverse complement strand
ATAACTATAGTAAAGAAAAGTGTTATTTCCCCAAGCTTGATAGTAATGTCGATAATTACCGTCCGGTGGTGTAGAACTATACCAAGTTATACCATCACTGGAATAGTCAATTCCTGAACCATTTGCGGTTGCCATGAAATAATTGCCTGTCCAAAACACTGAAGTCCAACCTGCTGATTGATTCATGGTTCGGGAAGTCCAATTAATTCCATCAGTTGATGTATAGGCAACATTGCTACCATTTTTGCAAGTAACAAGAGTGGTTCCATCACTTCCCATACCATAATAGTAATCTGCTGATGATCCAAATGGATTATTTACTGTCCAGTTTTGACCACCATCAGTTGTATAAAGACACTCATCTCCTTTTCCTGCAACAGCAATTATATCCCCTGCCCTGGCACAACAATGAGGTACTTCAGTACGTTCATTCATGTAATTCATACCTTCATATCTTTTAGGATGTAACTCTTGACAAGAAGCAACGTATTGAGGATAATCCGCTAAGTTTAATATTTGACCATCAGCACATTTCCAATTAGCTGAAGGAGGGCCAACGGCTTCAATCACACTTCCTATTTCCAATTCAATATTGGTATGTATTAAATCCATTTACAGTACCCTTATATATCGATTTTTTTCACGTTCATAAAATTTATGTTTAAAATAAAGTGGTAATTGAAAATGTGTGCTGCTATTATAACGACCTGCTATTTTAGAATAAGGCATACTATAAGTATATCCACCAAAAACTACTAAATTACCTGATGTGGAATTATAAATAGTATCGTATTGTTCTGTAAATTGAGGATTACAAAACCAGGGATAAAAAGTTTTTAAATCAAATGAATAAACACCATGTCCATAACCATTAGGTACTCCAAAATAAATACCATCATGGTATCTCCAGCGTCTTATTTCAACAGAATTAGCATTTAATTCAATATCATTTCCTTCAAATGTATCTGAATAATATGGTATCCATTCCCAATCAATTCCATTAGAAGAAACACCAACGTAGCTTCTTGCAGTAGCAATCAAAAAATAACCATTACAATATTCTATGGAATACCATCCTCCTTGTGCGCCTTCAACTTTTGTCCAGTTAGTTCCTCCATTGGTAGAATAAGCAATATCATTGGCACCATCAATGACTACTATTGTTCCTGCCCCATCAGAAGCAGCATAATAAAATGGAGTTTCAGGCAGTACTCCTCCATTACTCCAGGTAATTCCATCTGTTGATTTTATTGTTTGAACATTATTTGATGCAATGGCTATAAAGTTAGTTCCATCCCAAACACAGGCTGACCAATTATAAGCTGCATTTAAAGTTCGGGAAGTCCATGAGCTACCATCAGTTGATGTATATGCTTGAGTTGACCCATATTTAACAGCACAAAATACCGTTCCATTCCAACCACAATAATAAGAACCTGATACTGGTAAAGATCCAATTGTCCATGTAATCCCATCTGTTGATCGACAATAATTATAATCACCATTAAGAGCTACCCATATTGGTGATCCAGTACTTCCATTCCATTGAACTCTTTCATGATATGGGTAATCTCCTCCAGTATCAAAATCATCACAAAATTCCCAATCAGAAAAGATCATTGAATATGGGTTATCCATCATGCCATACAATGCAGGATAATTAGCTTGAGCTAAAATCTGTCCCTGACAAGGCAACCATTTAGCACTTGGAGGAGCATTTGCTTCAATGATCGTACCAATAGCATAAATTTCAGAAGTTTTTGGATGTAACAAAGTCATCACGTTACCCCATAATCAATTGTTATATTATCACTTGCGCTTATTGCTTCAAGAGATACTTTAAATGATTTTGCACCATAAATATTTGCAAAAACAATTAGCTCTCCCCAATATCTTGTTGATACTGATTTACCAAGATTGGCTATAGGCACAGCTTCACTATAGCCAATCTCCGTATCACCACTATCGTAAAATAAAAAACGAATAGTGGCTGATGCTGCGCTATCATTAAACGTACTTTTCAATATGATATAGTAACGTCCTTGAAGGTCAATAGCAGAAGCAGGATATAAACCTGTTGATCCTTGTGCCGTTGTAACATTGGCAAGGGTAATAAGACCCATACCCTGAATATCTCTTTCAATCTGTCTGGTGCTTCCACCAATAGTTACTGCTACAGTTGAGACATTCTTGCCCGAACCTTCAGTTACGGCAATCTGTGACTCAGACATAATTTACTCCTTATACATCCTGGCTATTTATTGTAATAACTATTTTTAATACCTCTGCTGTATTAAAAGGTCTTGAAGCTCCAAACCTTGCTGCCGAATACAATATACCACTACCTGCTGCAACGTCACCTTTAGTTGAAGTATTGTTTAACATTGCACCGTAAATGGTATTCGTTCCAGAGGTACAGGTAAATTCTGCTGGAGATGCAGAGTTATCAAGACTTTGCGAAGATACTCCTGCTGTAACCCATGCTTCTCTTGTCGATTCATCATAATTGGTAAATTCGGTGCAAACCGGAACAGCATATGTCCATGCTCCAGCAGGAGTAGAATCAGATCCAAAAATAGCAATGTACCAATTGGCTGATTGCGTACCTGATTCAAAATAAACATCAAGCACATCATCTAATGCTTGATTGACTACTAAATTATGAATAACTTCTCTCCATATAGGTACAAACACCCTGGCATTATCCTGCATAACATAATTACCACAAGTAAAATCATAGATATTATGAAAACCAAGAGAACCCATACCTGCTTTTTTCATCAATCCTTTGACAACTTTTCTAACTAAAGGATTATTAAACGGTATAACTTTTTTCATTTTACTCCTCCTATTAAGTGAATGTTGTAACTACTTGCCATGAACTATTATAATAAACTTTTTCCTGATCATTTGCGGTATCTATCCACCTCATTCCTGTAACTGGAGTTACATCAGGCCAATTACCTGCCGTTCCTGGGGCAGTATCACCTGGAAACCCAAGCAATGCTGCTTCAATTCGATCCATATTATCATTATATTCTTCATCATATCTTATAGTACGATAAGCAGGTTTTGAAATATTAAATGCAGTTGTATAAGCCATTATACAAAATCTCCCCCTTCATCGGTAACTGTTATATCTATATATTTAGCTGGAGACCACACATCGTTTATATCAACCTGATAAACTTCAAATCTCAAATTAGGTTCAAAGGTAGTGTTATCAGATATATTCATTACACTTGTATAAACATATTGAGCAGATCCATCAGGAAATTGTTTATTGATAATGGTAATAGTAGCTGTTCTCAAAACAGTATCATCAGATAATCGAATCACCTTTACCTTAAATTCTTTAAGCTCATCGATTACATCTCCATCTCCATAGGAAACAGTATCACCAAAAGGAGCAGTACCAAAACCATAATTTAATTTTTTTGTTCGGGTTCTCCATCTTAAATTATAATTAATTTCTAAATAACCAAATCCACTATCACCTAATCCAAGGGTTTCATCTACCTCCACAAATATGTCCATTGTATTAGTTAATTCATCACCCAAACCAAGAGATTCAATCATACGGACATAATCCGGTTGATATGTAACATCACCTAAACCTATCGTTTCAACAATGTCTACAAATTCAGGAAGTATATCCCCCAAACCAAGAGATTCAGTAAGAAACATTTTAACTATTGTGTACATACTATCATTAAAACCAATAGTTTCATCAAGTGCTTCACGCATTATCATCAGAGTAGAATACCCATCACCTAAACCAATGATTTCTTCTAAGTATTCTATTTCCGGTGGGCCTGTATCACCGCCTACAAATTTTAATACTTTCATAGCATCACATTATGCATCAGGATCATACTCATCATCACCCAAACCAATAGATTCAATTAATTGAGCCAATGCTTCAGCAATTACATCTGAATCACCCAAACCAAGGGCTTCAATTATACGAACATAATCTGGTTGATATTTAACATCCCCCAATCCAAGAGTTTCTATAATTTGAATTAAAGACATTTCCCTTAAATCATCACCCAAACCAAGAGATTCAATTAAAAAAGTTAATGTTTCGGTAATCGTTTCTGAAGTACCTAAACCAAGAACCTCCATAATTTGTTCTATTGTAAGCTCCATTGTATCTTCACTTAAACCAAGAGATTCAAATAGATTTTCAAATTCAGGTAATTTATTTTGAATTGATTCAGGAAAATAAGGCAATAATCCATAACCAACTATAGTAATACTTGCCGATGGTGATGAATTAAGATCTATACTAAGATATTGTATCGTGTAAGCTGATATTTTAAAAGTTTGAGTTGTTCCTATCCATGATTCCGGTATTTCGTAATACATGGTAACATCATCTCTTAAAACAATATAAAGATCATTTTCATCAAGTAAATGTTCCACCTGATCCGTATCTTTATATCCTCTCACAACATTCGTGAATGCGTGATTAACGGTATCAATTCCATGATAATACATTAACTCATTTTCTATCCAGATAGTTCCCTGAGAAGGAAATGAGCCAGATACAGTATCATTATCATAATAGATTATGGTATCATTTAATCCTACATCTTGAGCTAACTTAATAGATGACACAGTTTCATGTATGACAGTCGTAAATTCCCAACTATCTCCTACCTGCCGATATACTCTTGCTCCAACGAAATATCCAGCATCCCCTGATGGTTCTTTAAAAGTAAAATATAATCGATTAAATTCTATGTCCTCTTTTATTTCAACCCGTTCAACATTTCTTGGTACATAGGGTTTTGGAAAACCACTAAAGGAATATCCTTGAAATACAGGAATACCATAATCATGATAACAATATGGATTAAATTCTTCTAATTCAAATTTAACTTCATAATCCATTAATTCTTCAGTTGCTATTATTCTAAACCATTTACCATTCCATCCGGTAATTGGGTGACTGATTCCTATTATCTCCCCCATACAAAGAGTCATTCCCATTATATCAGTTTCAAATCCACAAACATATCTTTGATGATTCCATTGATCAAGGATTCTTGAAGCCATACGTCCTGCTTGTGTAGCTCTTTTAATACCATGCATTTTATAAAAATCAATTTTTTCAACTTCACCTAATATATCTAATCGATAAGTATCTTCAACTTCAGCAACTTCTTTTATATAATCATTTAATCTATTTCTAAATTCTATTCTAACCTTATTAGGTCGATCTATTTCTGATTTTTCTGCAAAGGTAAAACTACCTTCTTTTATATTATCTTTTTTTAAAGTAAATTGTTCTGAAACTGGAAAAGGAGAGTAAGGATAAGCAGATAAACCATCACTTACAGTTATATAAGTTGATGTTTGTTCAATAACAATATTCCAATCTCTATTCATTCCATCAAAAATAACTTCATCACCCTTCCAGTAATTATCTGGATAAGCAGAAAAATCTGCATAGATACGATAATTATCTATATAAAGATAACCAGAATCTGATAATTGATTACTGGTAAATACTGCTGAATCAATTCCAAAATAATGCACAGGTCTTTCATCTGCATTAGGAACTATCATTCTATATTTGCCACTATAATAACTGGATTCAGAATAAAAATGACAAAGGGATAAAAAACCCTGACAAGAATTCAACACATCATTAAGAGCATCAACAAATTTTATTGGTTGATCATAACATTGAGAAAATGCAAATCTTCGTTCTTTTACATCAATATTTTCTTTAGGAGTATATATTATTGCATCAATTATTTCATTACAAATTTCTAAAGCATCTGAAAAATCCCAATCATAATAAATACTACCAGATTCACCATAATCAGCATAACTTGGATCAGAAAGAGTAAAAAATCTAAGAATAACGTCAGGAGGACTTGCATCACATTGATACCATATCCCTGTATTCCAAGAAGAATTATAAAAACCATATCTACATGATTTAGTATATGATAAACCAGAAGGTATTTCTGAATAATTATAAGATTGACCTGTTGCTTGATCTGTTAAATAATTTTTAGCAAGGCAATATAATTCCCCTGCTGGATTTTTTTCTGTAGGAACTGTATATCGCCACATTTCAAATGGGCCATTTGCAATACCAGTTCCCATTAAACCCTGATTTTTTTCTATAGAAAAATAAATATCTTCAGTAATACCAAATTTTACAATTTGATAATCATTTTCATCTGGAAAAGAATTTGTATATGTATCAACAACCATTGGGCCTGTAGTAATTCCTGGTCGGTAAAGAAGTATATCAATATTAGAAAGATTTAAACCATAATATAAATTTATATTATCAGATATTACTTGTTTATTTGAAAATTGACCATTATTTAATCTAAGAAAATATGTTCCTGACCCAACTCCTCCTCTCAATCCTTCATGACTATCATAAACTCTACAAACTGCATACCAAACATCCACATAAGTATGAGAAGATATATCCCATTCTTTTACTGGAACAGCCCCCATGTAACACCATGCAGGGGCATGACCACCAGCATAATTATTCCTACGATGAAGTGGTTCAATTATTTCTGATCCATCAAAATCAACGACATAAGAATAAACTGCCATTTGAGTACCATACTGAGACTCATGAGAATAGACAAAAGCTTGTTGATCAGTTGCACAGGAATAAACCTTAACTCCTGCTGTAAATGTAAGATTTGAGCCAACATAATAGGTAGGAGTGGTCACTCTTTGATCATCAAAATGCTCTACTGCTCCAGTAACTTTATCTATCCTCCAGGCAACATGGTGTGATCTACCAAATTCATTACCTTGTATACGGCTTGCACGTAAATTTGCTAAGTCATCTTTTGCAGGATAACTATTAAAACCCAAATCATGATAAAATGTACTTATATATTCATCCATCCTGGGATCTGTATCATTTCCATCAAAATCACCAGAAGATGCCATTGTAAAACAAAGTACATCTCCAACTTGAGGATAGTAGTAACCAAATGGTGATGATAAATTTATTGTTGATCCTGATATGCTGCTTATTCCTGTTCCATACAACCATTTACCAACTAAAAAACAATAATCCCAATACATATGACCACTATAAGAACTATCAAGCCATCCATCGGAATTCCATGTTGGAGGATTACAAATAATTTGTGAATCACCATTAATTGCACCAATTACTCCCCAATCAGCTACCCATTGAGGATACTTAGAAAAATATACTACACTACCCTTACTTGGTAAAACTGCAAATCCTTTAGCTACTCTTATATAAGTACTTGTTTGTTCAGTAATTTCTCTCCATATTTTATAATTATTTTGACTTAATGCTGCATAGTAGCCCTCCCAAAATCCAGTTGGATATTGTGAAAGATCACAATAAACTTTAAAAGTTGTATGTTCTCCAGCTTCAATTGTTCTTCGATCTGTTAAAACTATATCGGTTTGATTTCTACTACCAAATATATAAATATAATCTTCATCTACCTGCATACTTCCAAAATGAAGACTTGGATTACATCCTTCCCCTCCCTCCTGATTATCTAATTGATAATCATAAAGAAGGGAATGTACTTCTTGATAAGGAGAAGATCGATCATGATAATAAATATCAAATTTAATTCCATAACCCACATGATGATGTTCAGTTTCTCCAGCATTTATCCAATTTCTATAAGTACAAATATATACCCGATTATCAATAACATCTGTACATTGTAAAAAACTAATTGCTGAATTATAATGACGGTCTGTTGAAATTCTTGTTTCATCCCAATCTGGAGAATATGAAGGACTAATTATATTTTCTCTAAAATAATCCTTAACAGTAGTATCTGGATCATGATAATAATCATACCGATCATAAGGAACTATAGCATAATCCCATTTACGTTCACTACCTTCAAGAAAAACTGGAAAATATTCATATGATTCACTTTCATAATTATATCCACCTCTTACTCCTACATAATAATTATTTCTTGCATCCCGACAACTCCAATATCGATCATATCCTATACCATAATTATAATAAGTATCAGGATTATATTCACCATCAGAACTGTAACTGGTTGCTCCTGCCATTCCTGCCCCACCATGCATTGATTCGGGGCTTAACCATACAAGATTATCATTTACTTCAGCAGTAAAAACAGGCATAACTTTTAATGGTGATCCAATACCAGTACTTAATGCTGATAAAAAACCCCCATTTGCTGTTATGCTAAATTGAAAATTAGAAGACGATGGATCAGTAGCTAAAGCAGTATAATCAGATAAATGTCCACGGTAATACATTACATCATTAAAATCTACATCTGTACCAATTTGACTTTCTATATCAATCCGATTAAATAAACCTCCTGGGCTAAATTGTGCAGCATCAATTGTAACTATAGGGCCATAAGGATTTAAAGGATCATCAGCATTTTCAAACCAATCACTAAAAATACACCAAAACCAAAAAGGTTTACCATTAAATTTAACTACTCCTATATGATTATTACTATAATATCTACCCGAAAAATTAACAGCAAACTCAGCATATAATGCTCCCATCATTTGCTTTGTTGTATCAGTAACAAAAGTTTTCCATCTTTCCTCATTAGGAGACCCATTCATACTTGGCAAATGTCCTGAATCATAAACTCCAAAATCATTTTTATTAAAATAAATGACTTTACCAGGAGCTATATCTGTACCAATTACATCCGGTACTGAATCTAATCTACTTGTTTTTAAATTACTATCAACATTTGAATAATCTTTCTTCTTTGGTTCATCCGGTTTAAATAAGTATCCACCAATAGCCATACCTATTTGCATTCCTGGGTATCCACCAATAATACCACCTACTACACCACCCACTCCTGCACCAATGGCTTGTTTTCTTTGACCTTTATCTTTCCAAATTTTTTCTAAATCAAAATTAGTCATGACAGAGTAACTACCTTAGTCGGTGAAGTTGAAAAATCTGCTGTTAAATTAAAAGCCGTTATTGATACAGCTTTTATTTCCCATTGCTGACCAATATTCTCACTTTCAAATTCAATATAATCAGTATAGTCATCTTTTAACATACAGTATTTATCTATCGTATGAGCAGCAGGATTCCCACTTCTACCACATCCGGTAAAGGTATATGTGGGATCTCCAGTAATACCTGAATAAGTAATCAATTCATCTTCAATAAAAAATAAACCGGATGCTGGAAAAGATCCATAGAGAGTAGAATTATCATATCCAATAGTTGTTTGCGAATCATCTATTCCTGCACTAAGTTTTACCGATGATGTTACATACCCAACAGTTTTTTGATAACGCCAATCACCACCATTTATGCTTACATAAAGTCTTACTCCTATAAAATAAGAATTATCATCAGGTCGTTTAAAAAGAATATAAATTCTATTAGAAACAGGATCTTGTACCACATAAAAACGTTCAACTACATCAGGAGCTTCATATTGAGTTGGAACAACATTATTTTGTGCTGCTGTCACCTTACCAATGGTATCGGTATAAACGTTAGGATTATATTCAAAACATTGAATATTAATTTCATCATTTTCTGCTTCTTCCATACCAATAATTCTAAACCATTTTTTCTGCCATCCTGTTTGAGCATGACTTATACCTATAATATCACCAATGGCATGATAATAACCCTGCATACCTGTAGTAAATTCACACCAGTTCCTGTTATATTCAGCAAAATCTGCATAAAACTGAACCATTCGCATTGCTTGCGATTTTCTTTTTACTCCTGCCAATCGAATTGTTTTTAATTTTGTTTCTGGTGCAACACCATACTGATCAATAGTTGAATAATATCTTTCAACGTCTTTTTCTACTACATTCCAAATATATTCATTTTCCCAATTATCATCTTCATCTTTAACTGCTCTTTGTATATACTCAACTCTAAATCTATTTGATACATCAATATCACCAGTTCGTTTAAATTTAAATGATCCCTCTTTAATATTATCTTTCACTATTTCAAAAGGATCGCTTGCATTTGGAGACACTGGAAGATCATCAAATAAATCAATATAGGTTGATGTTTGATCCTTAACATTAAATCGGTACACGTTTCCAGATATGGTTATTTTACCCTCATCACCAAACCAAAAAATATCTGGATAAGCAGAAAAGTCTGCATACAGTCTACTTACTGTGCTTGATCCACCAGCAACAAATTGATCTGCTGTCCGATCAGCAAAGTATGCTTCAGGAACTTCATCAGCATGTTCAATAACAGGTTCAAGTTTACCTTGCTTTAATCGAATAATACCTCTGCACGTCATCATTATATCTGTGATAACATCAAAAGCCATCGATCTTGAATCAAAATAATTTGAATACCTAAATCGTGGCTCATTAACCAGAGAATCATCCCAATCAGTTATTTGAACATTCTCATCACAATAATCTGTTGCGGTCTTCCAGGGGCTACCTATGGTATCAGGATCACCATTAAAAATATTTACGTCTAAACCTACTCCCCATCTTTTATCAGTTAAAAAATTATAAACGCAACGAATAGGATTGGCATCTTCTTCATCTGTTTCTATATTAAAAGCTTTTATTTCAGCAGAAACAGAGGGTAATTGTGAAATGATTTGATCTTCTACTTTTAACCAGACTTTTGTATAGGCTGTCCATTTAAGTTTAATTGCTGGAACAGCTTGACCAGACTGATAATTGTTCATTGTAGGATCAACAATATCATTTTCAATACCATAGTAATAAGTGAAGTTAAACTTGAGACCTTCATCCTTCATCTCTTTAACTTCTTTTTCATTTATCCAATATTTTACATATGCAAAAATTGGCCCTTCACAATGAGCTACCGCATAATCTATATTCATCCTGGGAGAATATTCTGGATTTTTTCTTGATCCTTCATTGTGCATCTCTGCTTCAATTTCACCTACCCAAATCACACCACCATATATTTTAACTTGACCAAAAGCTATAGGTACTGGAGTAGATTTTACATAAGAATTTTGTCCAAGATCTCCTAAAGGTGGAGGTTTTGGAGCATCTGGTGGATCTATCCATAAACCAAGCTGACCACCAATGGACATACCAATCATAGCCCCTTGGAAACCACCATAATAACCACCAATAACACCACCAACGACCATTCCTATAGTTTGTCCAGTTGTTTCTCCCATCTAAAACTCCTTATAACGCATCATACTATCCAATCTTGCATAATAAGATGGATATAATGGATCAAATCCTACTTTTCTATCTTTAGATCCCCAACCACATTTAGCATGAATAAAATGAGTTTGGTTTACCATAATACCACAATGATGAGCAGGATATTTTTCACCAAATAATTTAAAACAGACTATATCACACTTATCTATTGACTCATTATCAGATAAGAATACAAACCCTGCTTTTTTTAAAAAGTTATATAATCGTGGTTCTGCATTAGTATGTTTCCACCATGCAACAGAATAATAACTTCCATCATTTTCAGGTATAGAAAAACCAGCACGACCAAAAGCCAAATATATCAAACCACCACAATCAATACCCAATGATGATCTACCAGTATGTCTAAATGGTGTTCCTATAAGCTTTCGTGCATTCTGAATAATTTGATTTTTTATAATATCGGTTCTTTGGGAACCCACGGATACCCTCCATATTCACTAAAGTTACTAAAATCATCCTGGCAAGTTTCATAATTTTTAGCACATAATTTTACCACATCTATATTAACACCACTTACAATTGTATCACCAAAAGGTATTCTTACAACTACTGTTCCCGTAGTATTGGTCAGAACAGGTCTAACCTCCCCTGTCAATCCTCCACTTTTTATTTCAACATAACCAGGAATAAAATAATCTACAGCTTTTCCATGAGAGCAAGTTAAAGTAATCCCATCTGATTGAGAAGATAAATTAACATTAGTAGTAAAATTAGCTAAATCTAAATCACAGGTATCAGTATTACAAAAAGTCCAATTACATCCAGATTGATATACTCTCTTTGGATATTGTCGATCAAGATAGGGAAAAGGCTTAACAGCTAATGTTATCCAATGCTCATCTCCTTTAGGTTCATCTGTAAATCCAGTAAACAAAAGCATTGAAGCAGCAATAGTCCAGTATAGTCCTGTAAAATGTAATTCTGGAATAATTAAATAAATAGAAACAGGCACACCATTATATTTACCAGACATAACATCATTTTTAAATGTAAGATCAACATGATCCAATCCAATTTCCAACTCATTTAATATTGTACCTTCTTCAGTTCTAATTGGATTTCGTTTTATAGATAAAGCTGACCATACAGTACTTCCTTCACGAACATCAGTAGTATTGGCTACATATCTTTGTGTTCCTGAAGCAAGACCAAAGCTATATCCAGTTAAAACAGTTACACCACTTTTATAAAAATATTTTAAATTACCAGAATCAATATCTCTTGGCATTATAACCACTCCCTAAACGTAATAATAAAATCCCAAATATTTGCTTTCTCATCAGGATTACTATATTCCATTGACTCATATTGAACTTGAAACTGTGTTCCATAACCAGTATTCCAAATAGCAGGTAAAACATTCCAAGCAAAACTTGTCAATGGCCCTTGATTATCATCCCAATGTGCAACAATAATATTCTTTTCTGAGTTAGTTCTACCACGTACTGCAATTGTCCATCTACGAATAGGTTCAGTTGATTTTAAACGTGTCTTACGTTTCCATCCCTCCATATCAGTCTGCAATACATTCCATTGTGGTGTATGCGGATTAATAGAATGAACTTCAAAGCTAAAAGGATCACCTGCTGCCATAACATCACTCCTTAATAAGCGTTTTGAATACCTTTTCTAAGGGGTTTATTCTGTTTTAAACTTCTTACCATTTGACCTTGAATAACATCGGAATGTTTAGTTAAAAATTGAATACCCGATTGTGTATCAAT
>Ga0307378_10009274_pt1 | contig 12956 bp, 9 predicted proteins | sample UN1MG_FD_202238 | JGI IMG/M metagenome (GOLD analysis project Ga0307378, IMG submission 202238) | Soil microbial communities from Risofladan, Vaasa, Finland - UN-1 | ecosystem: Environmental > Terrestrial > Soil > Coastal area > Acid sulfate soil | place: Finland: Risofladan, Vaasa | collected... | reverse complement strand
TGTACGGCGGTGAACGATGCTGGGGATGTTGATGTGGACTTTGGGTTTTTCTAAGCCGCCTGTACGGCGGTGAACGGGCCTTATGCCATTCTTGCGCTGATATTATGTTTCTAAGCCGCCTGTACGGCGGTGAACATGGGTATCAATTCGACTGTGCGACACTGACATTTCTAAGCCGCCTGTACGGCGGTGAACTGGTTTGGGGATCGACGGGAAGGCCCGAGGGCTTTCTAAGCCGCCTGTACGGCGGTGAACACTGCTCGGTCTAAATCCGACGCTTGCGAAAATTTCTAAGCCGCCTGTACGGCGGTGAACGGATAGCTGATTTCTTTGGGCTTAGTTTTGGTTTTCTAAGCCGCCTGTACGGCGGTGAACCAATGGTGGGACCATTATCGCAACGAGCACAGTTTCTAAGCCGCCTGTACGGCGGTGAACATAATCCTATCCGCCAAAGACATGACCCAGCGTTTCTAAGCCGCCTGTACGGCGGTGAACCCTCCGATCCGCAATCCGAGCATTATTTTGCGTTTCTAAGCCGCCTGTACGGCGGTGAACAAGGATTTCGCGAGGGTGATTTCGAGACCAAGTTTCTAAGCCGCCTGTACGGCGGTGAACAAAACCGTGAGTTTCAAAGAGATCGCAAAGCGTTTCTAAGCCGCCTGTACGGCGGTGAACGAGTTTGGAGCTGGGCAAGCATACACGTTCAATTTCTAAGCCGCCTGTACGGCGGTGAACGTTACGGGAACGGGAATACTGAGAGTTTTAAGTTTTCTAAGCCGCCTGTACGGCGGTGAACTAACCCCTATCTTTAAACCAACCTCGCTCATTTTTCTAAGCCGCCTGTACGGCGGTGAACGTCTATGATGATGATGTTTTAACATTGGATAATTTCTAAGCCGCCTGTACGGCGGTGAACCGTTCAGGATCTTGCTATTACTCAATCAAATTTTTCTAAGCCGCCTGTACGGCGGTGAACCAACAGGTGATGACGATGACGGAAATGCCGCTTTTCTAAGCCGCCTGTACGGCGGTGAACTAGCAGACCATGACGAATGGAATACACTGATGTTTCTAAGCCGCCTGTACGGCGGTGAACTCAATTAACGATTTCGACCAGGCCGCTTTTGTGTTTCTAAGCCGCCTGTACGGCGGTGAACTGAAAAAAGCTGCCGGATCTGCCCGGTATGCTTTTCTAAGCCGCCTGTACGGCGGTGAACGATATGACATATATCTTGATACTCCAGAGGGATTTCTAAGCCGCCTGTACGGCGGTGAACGTCACTATGTGTTTGTATATTTTCGCATGCTTTTTCTAAGCCGCCTGTACGGCGGTGAACAGGAAAATAAATGAATAACCCAACGACGCAAATTTCTAAGCCGCCTGTACGGCGGTGAACTGCAACATTACAATAAAAAAATAAGCTGCAACAAGTAGTTAATAGAAATTGATCCAAAAACCAAAAAAAATTATCAGGTTACAACTTGTTGATAATAAAACAGAATTTATTAGAGTGTTTTTTTTGGTTAAAACAACGGTACTGTGGTTGTATTGCTCAGCCCATAACATGAATACAAGCCTGTTTGCGGTTGCTCCATTACCTGCTTTTCAATAAACAATCGGAAACGCTGTCCGTTTGTTTGACTGGTCATATTGATATAGGGCAAGTTGCTGCTCTGATCTTCGAAATTTTCAAAGTGTAACAGGGCCTGTTGCAAGGTTTCTCCTTTGCGTTTGGCTCGCCGTCTAGCCAGCTTTTCCTTGTTGCCTTTAAGTTTAATATGCTTGAAACAGGCATGCCCCGCAAATTTTTCAGGCACGGGTTTGATGCTGCTCAAATGAACATAATCGCTGAGCCGGTTCAGCCATTTTTCACATTGCATGTGCTCAAGTGTTTGCTCTTTTTCCGCAAATATCCGCAGCTTTGTGCCAAGTGAAAATTTGTTGGCATCGTATTCCGGAAAGGACACGCCGATGGCGGATGCATTATCTCCCTCTTTGTTTTCCACCAAAGTAATGTGTATCTGTTGATACAGTTTTTGCCAAATGAAATACAAATTAACATCTTCTTGTGCCAACAGCGTAAGCTCTCTATAAAATTTCATCATCAATCATCCTTTCCACCGAATACGCCGCCGCGGATAAGTGTTGCTATGATAAAATGTTGCTGATCTTCCGGAACATCTTCTGAATTTTCCAACCATTTACCCAGTAAGGTGTAAAAATCATTATTCGTTTTGCGGTGAGCTTCTCCGCGAGAGGTAACAGAACCATAAGGCTCAACAGCAATAGGTCGTATGTTGTCAACTTCCGCACCATACCATGTATCAATCGTTCGTAATGCATTACCAATTTTTTCTGAATGCATTGCTGCACAATCGTTCAGCTTGAACAATATTCTCGATTTTTCACCTTTAGGAATATTGAGCACCATTTCCTGTGAGGGCCAGACATGTTGTCCTATTCCTATTTTAGCGTAGGCAGTTACCTCAAGATATTCGAATTCCTCTCCGCTTAATCCGTTGCGAATGACAGTCGTAAGTTTATCTAAATCACTTCCATCGGAAGGTGAGGTGAAATTATTTAATTTAAGGTCATAAGCATCGAACTTCCAGAATTGCTCACCATATTTTACATGAATTTCTACACTTGCAGCACCCACTCGATTTCGCCACAAAAAACGCCCATTGACGATGTTGTTTGCATAGCGCTCCGCCAATTCACTGAATTGATAATTATCTCTATAGGAACAAATAGCTGTGGCTAATTTTCCCTCAAAGTCCGGGTTATCGCAGGCCGTTGGTTGATCAAGCTGGCCCATGATTTTCAATGAAAAACTAACGCGCAGCGTATCTGCATCATGAGGTAAAACAGCATCGTCTCCCCATGACAAATTGGGCTTTCGTTTGTCTTCATCTTTTGCTCCATATTGGCTGTGCGTGGCACGATTTCGTTTATTATGAAGTATAATGGGTTCCCATTGACCGGGCGGCTTGTCAATATTGTTCCATAACCCCGATGTCATTAAAGCATCGGATACTTCAAGTTTACGGCTAAATGCCAATACTGATGGAATTTTTAATGAAGATTTCTTTGCCATAATTTATACCTCCTTTTAAAGTGAACTTAAAAAATCATCTTCTATTTCATTATCAAGGCTACTTATCGTTGATTCTGTTGATTGATCCGTAAATGTTTGACCTTGCCGACATAAATACCAGTCCGGTTCGTAATGGTATTGCCACAATATATCGGATACATTCTGTATACGATGCAAACTGCGCCATTCACCTAAGCCATGCACGGCTTCAACAAAACAAAACGGATAATCCGGATCTCTAGTATTGGCGACATCCCCAGGAGGATAAAGAGGGCCAATCGCTTTATATCCATTGGTTATTGGAACCAGCCACCCCTTTGCCGGTTTATCAAGTCGGATCCATTCCGCTTTGGTTTTCTCGTTCGGCTCTTGTTCATTTTCATTCAGCAATGCCTTTGCCTGGTATTTCATCGCTGAAAAATCTAGCCAGGCATCGATGAATTCAGCATCCGAGTTGCTTTGCTTTTCTTGTTGATAATATTCAGCCAACAGGTTTGTACGATCCATCAAAACAAATCCGGGTAATAACACGCGCTTAATTTGTCGCATTTGCTTTTTTTGCTCTACAGAATCGTTTTTTTCCGTCAATACATGCACCGATTGAATGCGTTGAATAGAACCACCGGCCAAACGATGTTGAAAAGCTAATGACATGAGCTGATGTTTAAACGCACCAATTTCAGCCTGACGGCTGATCGTAAAGTTTGGGCATTCCATGATGAGCGAAACGCTCATACTCATTTTCCCTTCTTCAATAATTGGAGGAGAAATTTCCGCTTTCTCCCGCCCTTTATTATCTTTGCCCTTTTCTCTAGGAGGATTTTTCGTTTGGGCAAAAACATAATCCCCATACCCTCTGGGCTGATAGGCATGCAGCTGATGCTTGTGACAAATCACGGCACAACCTTGTAGTTGTAACTGTCGGCTCTGGTTTAGTTTTCTGGACAGGGCATGTCCGAAGCCCAGAAAATTGGTAACCGCCGGAAAACCATAGGTGAAACCAGCGATGCAATTGGCACCCTGAACATCCATACGTTCAAAAATAATGTAAGCACTGCTCATGCTTTTTCTCCCTCAATTGAAGTCACTTCATTTAACGTGGAGTTGGTGATGGCATTAAACTCCCGCAACAACGGGATAAATAATTTTCGCCAATGTTTTTCTTGTGCAACGCCCAGCGTCAGTTTCGGATCTTTGAGTTGTTTATTCACCCATTTTGTAAAATCATTGGAAATATCCGTTTGCCAATCAACATCAGCTCTGCTGGTTTGAAAATCTTCATCGCTTCTAAAAGGATCGAGCCAATATTGCTGATGGGTAGGCAGTATGGATTCCAGCGACCAACCAGCATCGTGTTTAAGCCAATGTATCTGAGCTACACGATCAAAGACCACATCGGCAGTTTCCGTAATTAATTCGGCAATGAGTTGTTTGCGATGCAAATTGACGCTGAGTTCATTGAATTTTATAGCCAGTAATAACTTCTTAAGTTTTTCCAAAGGCTCTTTAGCCTGATACCCCAGATCTCTGTTGAAAATAGTATTTGTTTTAGTTGGCGGCTTGATTTGTTTTTTCCATTGTGGAGGTACGGCAGGTAATAAAGTCAATTGACCAGTTCTTTTACCATTCAGATTAGAAACATTTTGGTGATTGGTTTGTGTAATTTTTAAAACAGCTGTTTTGTAGAACAACACATCAACTTGATTAGAAAATAAGTCCTTGTTTCTTGATTGACGAGCAACCATGTTTTCCTGCCGGGTTCGCCAAATACGCTCATAAATAATTTGTGCCATACTGGAGGAAACAAGCGGCGTTAACAGGTGATAATTCGAGTCAACCGGAAAATAAACTTGCTTTAAAAACTCATGAGTTGATTTTCGTTTTTCATTAAGAGCCAAACTGAATTGTTTCTGCCATTGCTTGAGTTGAGCTTCATCTTTCGCAAAGGGCTTGAGTATGGATGGGTCTTCACAAATTAATTTTCCCAGTAATTCGCCATCGCAATTCAGCTGTAAAAATTCGGCAACGGGTGCGTACTCAGCTGTAGAGTATGCAAAATCCATTGGCAATTTAGAAGCGCAATTGGTGGTTACCAAAATTGGTTTATCTGATGTTGATTCCAAAATATTAACCTTAATATTTGATCCTTTTGCACTGGAATGCGTTAATTTGGAGATATGAGTTACATCCAACACAACTCCCCCCGCTTTTTTTGCTGCATCATCTATCCACTGTTTAATTTCGTATTTTTTCTGAGCTTGTTGTTTTGTTGTTTGAACTTTTTTGGCAATCTCTGGATAGGTAACTGACAACCTATCCAGTATTCTTTCAGCTTCTACTTTATTATCTTTTTTTAACCTTTCCGCCAAGATATCACTACAAGCAGATTTAAGACTATCTTCCTTAATTTCTTTGTGTAATAACTTTTTGATTCTGCTTATTTTTTTTGTTAAGACATCTTTCAATTCAATTTGACTCATATCATCTTCAAAGCACATTAACGCATGAACAACTCCAGCCTGCGCATCGGTAGCTGACTCACCTGCATCACTTAGCAAACAAGCAAGTCTATGTAACTTGCCTTTTATCCATTGATTGTACTCAATGGCATCCTCTTGTTTGCTGATGTTTTCTATCTCTGTTTTAAGCTCTCCTTTATTTGCTTCCGAAAGAATTTTTTTGCACTCAGAGACAATGGATTTTTCTATTTTATTTCTAAAAAAATCATTAATAATTTCTATAACATTTGCATTTTTCATTTGTTAACCTCACCCTCCTTCAAATCTCTTTAAACACCCCTACCAAAGGCGAATAACGCCAGTCGACAATCTGGTCTGGATATTCCCGCAACCGCACTTCACCAAAACAATGGCTAACATATCTCAATGATCGATTAAACTGTTCCGATAGTTCCTCGTACCGACTTGGAACATCCATCTCAAACCACGCTTGATTGCCCTTAGCAATTGGAATATCAATATTTGAGATATTGGAAACCTCTGCATATTCAATCGGATAAATCTGTTCATTTTTTATCTGCCATACTGGTTGTTCACTCTCTTCATCCAAGTAAAGGCAATAAGCCTGATCAGGGGACGATTTTCTAAACGGTTGTCTGCGTTGCAGTTCAGCACACCAAGTTACCTGATTTTTCCACCATAACCGCGCATGGTTTTCCTGCTGATTATCACCCAAGAGCTTTTCGCGATAGGCAATATGTTCCATTGTGACAAAATTGGAAAACGGTGGCGTTCTTTCCTCTTGTGTTAAAGCTTTGAACTGAATACTTGGAATCGAATTTGGCTGAGCAAATTGATCAACATGCAAAATGTCATGTAAATTATGACTGTACAGTTTGCGATTCTCCGCTTCAAAACCAGGCTTCTCATAAGCAATTTCTTTTCCTTGTAAGGCTCGGATGTTTTTCGATAAAACATACAAGTTTTCTTTTTTGGGGGACTGTTTCCGGTGCCGCTGTATTCGTCCCGCCAACTGAATGAGTGAACGCATGGAACTGGGTTCGGCAATCGCCCAGTCGTAATCGTGGTCTCGGCCTATTTCAGCAACCGAAGTTGCTATCACCACAAAGAGATGATTTTCCTCGCTGTTGGTGTTTATCGCCTCGTCGATTTCTGGCATATGCCATATCGATAAAGAATCTTTACGATTAAGCGCTCGGTCCAGTTTACTTTCAATCAACGCCCGTTGGGCCAAGGGATATTGGCTGTGATAGACGCAATAGTGAATTCTATAATTCTCTTGGGCAACACTTGCGTATAGATATCGTGAAACGGCGACCAACGGATTGATATTGGCCATCCTAACTAAACCAATCGAAACCTTTTTTCCCGATTCATGCCGCTGATGATGTTCGGTATGTAACGCTACCATGTTGTGCTGAATCGTCTGAGCAATGCATTCAATGGACGAGGTGTCGGTTGCCGTCAAAATATCAACTAATTCAGCTTTACGCAGGACGACTGTCTCGCGATTTAAGTTGGTAATTCTCTTTTTGACAAAATTGTCGTGCGATTTGATAAACGGCTGTATGCCCTGCACTTCGGTTGTGGACGCTCCAAACTCATCGAACCAGGCACAAACAATGGGGTATATTGATTCATGTCCGTTCGTGCCAGCATTGTAGGATTGCCGTCCTTCTTGATAAGATTCAAATAGCGCATAAGCAAGTGCCGGCGGCATAGTTGCGGTAGAAAGCAAAACCTTAGCACCTAACATGCCGGCCCAGTTCACCAGACGGGCCAATGCCGGTAAATCATTCAAATCAAATTCGTCCGGCTCATCCAGGATTAAATCGGATGTTAATAACCTTAGCATCGGCACGATTTGCCGGCCGCCGCGAGTTCCCTCGGTTGCCGGGGTTAAATGGTCGATGGTGCTCACCAATATCGGTGCATGCAGCAATTTTTGTGCTTTCGTATTATGATTAAACCACTTAGCGAGCAAGCCTCTGTAAATAATGGTGTCGTAAAGAACCTCATAACCATCGTCATCCAGCCCTATATTCAAACTTTCACTGCCCCTTGTGAATAACGGAGCGTCATCTGCGGGAGTAGATTGGTTTAAGCGTTGGACGGCTTGGGAGCCAATTAACGTAGCTATATCGCTATCGTCTAACTGCAGTCTCTCTTTAAGTGATTTTCCGGTTTGTAGCGTCAAGGTGCGTAAACCCAAGGCAACGCTAAAACGGCAACCCTCTACCTCATCTGCCAAACCATACATGATTCTGGCATTGGCAATGGTTTTTCCTTTACCGGTAGAAGCCATGTTGATGCCAAAGAAACCTTTTGTTTGTGAGGCATTTTGAAGTTTTTTTGCCGTTTGATAAGCCTTATCTTGCCATTGATACTCCTTTCCACCGCCAAGTCCTCTCGATAATATTTTATTGTCGTCGTTTACATCCGGCAATTCATCGCGAAACCGTGGTAATGACTTGGCAAATAAATAGGCATGGTGAGCGACTCCGACATTATGCTCATCGAGCTTCTGCTTAAATTGTTTTTGCTCATCGGTATTGGCATAGGCTTGATAGTTGAAACCTTGCCAATCAGGTGTTACGTTCATTGCCGAGTAATGATGGTCAGATAACATCAACGCCAGACGTGATAGGTGCATCATAAATGGCTGACTAAACCAATCTACGCCAATTAAGCCCAGGCAACGCAAAGCACGCTTGGAAAGCTGCCCGGCTTTCTGTTGCCAGGTTTTGCTGGAACAGGGTGTTCTTTTTGAAAAAGACCAGTTATTAGCTCTGGTTTTCTCGTCCCAATCGGGGTTATTGCTATTGACGGAATTCCATGATGGCTCAAATGCGGTTATCGGCCAATCATTGATATTTGAAATACTTGGTTCGGTGTCACCTTGCTTTGGATAAACCGGTAAACGATGATGCGAAACGATTAACCAGGCAACAACCCTGGCAAAGTCTGGTAAATTTTCTATTGGGTTGTTAAACTCGCATGACTGCGGATCATCAATGATGATTTGCTCTAACACCTGCTTTTCAACATCCACATCAATAGTTGCCAGTCTCTTTAGCCACTGTTCATCGCCAAATTCACCCACAAAAGCCTGAAACAATCGTAATGACACCCATTCATGTCGATAAGGCTCAAAATTTTTTCCTTTAATGTTCGGATTCAATTTGTCTTGAAATAAATCATTGGCTTTGCCAAAGTCATGAAATAACCCTGCTATACCCGATGCAATGGCAATCACTTCCGTTGTACGCCAACCCTTTTCCCATTTTCTATGGCTAAGATCGGCTATTGTACTATTCACCGGCACAACACCTTGTTCGTCAAACTTTCTTTTATTCCCCACCACCCATAAAAACTGGCTTCTGGAACGGCTTCTGATCCAATGGCAGGAAACGGCGGTGCTTTTGCTGGCGGTTTGGCGCAGCATTTTTTTTACGGTATTGAGACCTTCTTCCGTAATGACGGTTTGCCAGGTATTGTCTCCGATGCGGTTGGCAAAAGCATCCAGAACCCGGCGTGTTTTCTTGAGAGCGTTTTTTTCGCACTGGGAGATGAAGGTCACCATCATTGCGGTTTATTCTCCTTGACCTGCTCCATATTCCGCTCTTTACCCTTCAGGGCCATTGCCTTGACCTGATTAAACATAACATCCAGCGCTTTGTGGTCGGCAAAGGTCTGCAGGCATTGTTGGCGAAATTCCTGATGGGTGGCGTTTTCTTTGGCGCAGATGAACGCCCAGGGTAAAACGATGGCATCTTTAACCAGGTCGGCAATATCAAACACCAGCGCTCCACGTCGGGTTTTGCCGTGCATGACGGCGAAACCGTGAGGTATGCCCAACACCCAAAGCGTTGAGGCGGCAAGGCCGTATGCGAGATAGTTGCCATGATTGAGAAAGCCGTTGGCTTTGTCGGTGGCTTCATGTTTCCGGATAAAATCGGCCATATTGGTATGCCGTGCCGCGATTTTATAGAGTTGTTTGGTCAGTTTGGCTTCGGTGGTCAGCAGGTAGGTGGTTTTTGTTGCAGTGGCTATTTGGGCTTGATTGGCATCCAGAGCATTCACAATGATGGGATCAGCGGCATCAAAACCTGCCAGTTTCAACTCGCGATCCTTACGCCAGACTTGTCGTAAATAGTCAATACGGGCGTGTTGCAGTTCTTTTGCGGCTTGCAGACGCTGCTCATCATCAAACCAGAAAGAAAGCCAGCCTTGCAGGTATTCCGTTGGACGGTATTCGCTCTGCGGCGTCAGCCATTCGATCTCATTGCCCATGTAAAGAGGGGTGCCACCACCGCCACAGAAACCAAGGAGCACGCCTGCCTGAGCCAGCATGCGAACTGCGGCCTGAGTGATGGAAGTACCTGTGCCCAAAAGGATCACAGTGGTGTTGGCGATGGGAATATTAAAATAGAGATTGTCTTTTTTGGCCTCGGTGAGATATAAAACTCTGCCATCTTTTTGCATGACACGGCAGTGCTCCAAGTAGTACATATTGGCTCGCTTGGAATGCAGGATTGTTTTTAAGTCCGACGGTGACAGGTCATCCATCCATTCTATCTCTTTCCAAAAAGTTATGATTTTTTACTATTACATGGCTAAAAGCTGCCTTTGTGATAATCGGTATCAATTCAAATAAAAAACCCCACTTCTATTTAGAAATGGGGTTAAATTCATAACATAATGCTCTCCAAGTATTTAAGGATTTTATAAGATCTAATTGTCAAAGTACAAGGCAAGCCAAGATTGAACCAACTGCGGGTGACAGTAAGGAAGATATTGGAAAAGAGAATCAGATTGTATGTGCAGGTTAAACAGTTAATAACAGGAACTTTTCCAACCATTGTTTTTCACAGTTTTGCTAAATTGTCAAGATGATTATATAAAATGACACATTGTAGTAGGTTGAAGACTTACCATATAAAACTTTTGTGATTAAAAAGTGTAATCATGGGGACGTCGCACAGAGCATGCACAAACTATTTAAAATAGCCTGCTGATATTTGCCAAAAAATGAAAATATCATCCGTCTCTAAAACCTGTAATATGTCTGACTTATCGGAACGTTAGCAGAAGGCTGATATTCTGAGACTCTGAAAAGATATCTGAGATGCGCAGCCGGAGTGTAAAGCTTAGAAGTCAACAAAGAATGTCCCCTCGATTCCGCATCAACCCGTCTTGAAGCGACATTTTCAGCTTTATTTTTCATTCACCCTATTATACATTTACAGGCAGAAACTAAATACCTGATCAAGCGTTTGCATTATAGCAACAACCGAATACGAGGCGGATAAGAGGCTTGAATGAATTTGCGAAACGCAACGAGGTGCAAGGGATTTTTATCGGTAGTGGTAATTGGTTTGGTTTTCTTAATTGCCGCATGGCAGGATAGCGCACAGGCTATCAAAGAGCCAGATCGAACTACTGCAAATGAGGCGCTTTCCAACCAGGATTTCCAGGAGTGGCTTTCGGCGCTGCGTGCAGAGGCGCGCGGCAAAGGAATTTCCGATGCGACGTTGGACGCGGCGTTGAGCGATATTCTGCCGGAAAAGCATGTGATCGAACTTGACCGACGGCAGCCGGAGTTCACACAGACCTTCTTGACTTACCTCCGGCGGCGCGTAATAGACGACCGGATAATACGCGGTCGTGCGCTGCTGGCAAAACATCGCGACCTGCTGAACAAGATCTGTGCTGAATATGGCATACCTCCGCGCTATCTCATTGCATTCTGGGGACTGGAAACGAATTTTGGCGATTACCTAGGTAACTTCCGCGTGATCGATGCCCTAGCGACGCTGGCTTTCGACCGGAGGCGCGCCGATTTTTTCCGGGCTGAGCTTCTAAGCGCACTGCAAATTATCGATGAGGGTCACATCACGCTGGACGCGATGACGGGCTCTTGGGCCGGAGCAATGGGACATATGCAGTTCATCCCCTCCACATTCACCATACACGCCGTGGATTTTACCGGCGACGGCCGCAAGGACATCTGGGGTAGCCTACCAGATGCTTTCTCCTCCGCCGCCAATTTTCTCTCTAACATAGGCTGGCGGACGGGCGAAATCTGGGGCCGCGAGGTGCGTCTCCCTGAGAACTTCGACCTGACCCTTGCCACGATGGACAGGAAAAAGTCGCTTAAGGACTGGGCGTCGATTGGGGTACGGCGGAGTAATGGTACGGCTTTGCCGCAGGAAGATATGGAAGGTTCCATCGTGCTGCCACAAGGCTATAAAGGTCCGGCCTTTCTGGTCTACAACAATTTCCGGACCATCTTGCGTTGGAATCGTTCAATCAACTATGCAATCTCAGTCGGCCATCTCTCAGATCGAATCATCGGCCTGCCGCAGATTGCGAACGGCCGGGGTGCAGAACATGAACCGCTTACTCGCGACGAGATCATGGAGATACAGCAGCTCCTTAACCGCCTTGGCTTTGATGCTGGCTCAGAGGACGGTTTGGCTGGCCCCCGCACGCACACCGCAATACGGGTATTCCAGAAAGAAAATTCTTTGCCGCCGGACGGATATCCCTCACCCGCTCTTTTGAAACTTCTGCGGTCGCTGTTGATAGCCTTATCTTGATATAGAGCTATTTTGTTATCTTAAAGTACAATATTCCTTCAGAGACAGGCACAACTTTGTACCGATTTTCATGCTGCGAAATCCTGTTGCGTCATTGATGTCAGACTTTTCTATTAGGCTGCTAGCCTGAGGTCCCTGTAAACTATCTCAAGGCAATCCGTCCAAATGTAGCGTTTCAAAGGAAAGTTGACAGATTTAGGATATAGAAAAGAGGATGAGATTGAAAAACAGATATGGTCAAATTTTCGGAAATTAATTAGACCTTTAAAATGATCTCTAATCAATTATCTGGGAGGATGTTGTTGACAAGATTGAATAACTAAATTTTAGAGAAAAGGGAAAGAGATATTTCCCTGTGATAGCTTGTAGGACTCCCAGGATATCATTCGTCTCAGAAACCTGGGATATGTCTGACAGATCCGAGCTTGGCCCTGATTGCAATTAGTGATTGATCACCGGATCTGGGCTATTGAAATATTCTCTTTCGGTCCTGGGTGTTTTGTTATTTCAACGGGTAATCATCCAAAGTATATAGTAATTAAATCCAGAAAAATTTCACCATATCGGATGTATTTTTAGAACAGTAGAAACCTTCAAACAGTTCATCGGTTTTTAACGGGCTTTTAAGCTCAGGATAAAATTGCGCCCACAGGTTAAGATCAATATTTCATCAATTTCTGGGCAAGGCGATGGAGCTCCGGATTGGCAAGGGCGGCGACCTTCTTTTTTACGGTGCGAGAAAAATATTCTTTTTCGGTTTTAGTTAACAATTCGCC
>Ga0307378_10009273_pt1 | contig 12956 bp, 6 predicted proteins | sample UN1MG_FD_202238 | JGI IMG/M metagenome (GOLD analysis project Ga0307378, IMG submission 202238) | Soil microbial communities from Risofladan, Vaasa, Finland - UN-1 | ecosystem: Environmental > Terrestrial > Soil > Coastal area > Acid sulfate soil | place: Finland: Risofladan, Vaasa | collected... | reverse complement strand
CAGTCCCTCAGTCGGTTCTTCGCCAGAAACTTCACCATCCCAATCGGCATCGCGCTCGGTGCGATCACGAAGCTAACCACCGAGTTCCAATCTGGGATGCTGCGCGTCGAGGCTCTAACGACGCGCGTCGGCGACAGCCTCTCCACGATCACTCAGCGCATGGAGACGCTGAGCATCACGGCGCGTGACCTTGGTCGTACCACCGAGTTCACGGCAGCGCAAGCCAGCGAAGCCATGCAGAACCTCGGACTCGCTGGCTTCAGCGCCAACGAGATTCTAGAGGCAACGCCCCACACCCTTCAGCTAGCCGCAGCCGGTCAGGTCGATTTGGCCGAAGCTTCCAACCTCACGGTCGGGGCACTGCGGTCCTTCGGTTTGGAGACTTCGGAGACCCAACGGGTTGCCGACGTGCTCTCTCAGACCTTCACGAACTCAAACACCACCCTCAGCGAGCTTGGGGCGGCCCTCAAGTTCGTTGGTCCCGTCGCCGCTGCCGCTGGGATTTCGTTCGAAGAAACAGCCGCAGCGGTCGGCATCCTCTCCAACGCCAACCTGAAGGGCACGATCGCCGGTACGTCTCTCCGGGGCATCATCGCCAAGATCTTCCAGGCAATCGAGAAGCCCGATTCGGCCCGCGGCACGGCACTCGGGGCACTCGTCGGTGACCTCGAAGGCTTGCGGGATAAGACCGGAAACCTCATTCCACTCGCAGACATTCTAGAGAAGGTCTCCGGCAACCTGGGGGTGCTCGGTATTGAGGTCAAGAGCCTGACGGGGGGGGACGCCGACCTGTTCACGGCCCTGGAGCAGGCGGAGTCTGCTGGCACTGACGTCGCCGAAGCATTCACATTGATCACGGGTATCCCTGTCCGGCAGTTCCTCGAAGAGAATGCTCAGGCATTCGAGGACGTCGGCATCGCGACTACCGACGCCAACGGCCAGATCTTGGGTTTGTCACAGCTTCTACGGAACGCCCGGGAGGACGGGATCAAGGCTGGCGATGCCATCACGATCTTCGCCCAGCGTGCCGGGCCAGGACTCCTGGCCATGGTGGGGCAGGGGGCCGGTGCTCTTCGTGAACTCACCGACAAGAACCTTGACTCGCTTGGTCGCGCCGCCCAAATCGCCGAAACCCAGATGTCTGGACTCCGTGGCGCCTTCCTGCTCCTCAAGTCCGCTGCCGAGGGTCTTGGCATCGAGATCGGCCTCACCTTTGCCGATAGCCTCAGCGAGAGCACGCGTCGCGTCGCCGACTTCATCAACGCGATCACCGATTGGGTCCAGATCAACCAGGAACTCACGACGCAGATCGTCAAGGTCGCGACCGCTCTGGCCGCCCTTGGCCCTGGATTCTTCGTGGTCAGCAAGGCCCTCGGCCTGATCATCACGGCAGTCACCACGCTGTTGAGCCCCGTCCGGCTTATCGGTGTGGCCCTCGTTGGACTTGGCGTCTTCTTCCAGCGCATGATCAACAACTCGGAGGCGTTGCGCGAAGCGCTCCAGCGCACCTTCGAGATCTTCAAGGCGTTCGCCGGTCCCGTCCTGACGCTCTTCGGATCGATCATCGGCGACGTCGCGGGCGATGTCGACGGCCTCGCCACGGCACTCGGCGACCGTCTCGCTGGGGTAGTCGAGAACTTCAACAAGGGCCTGGAGGAACTTGCCAAGAACGAGGGCATCCAGGACGTCGTGAGGTCTCTTGGACGAGCATTCCTTGAGATCAAGGACTTCATCCTCACCACCGGACGCAATGCCGTCGGCAACGTCTTCGATTTCCTGGTCGAGGCTGCCGAGGATCTTGTATCCGTCTTCGAGGCGCTATTGCCGCTAATCGAGGGCTTCATCGACTTCATTACCGGAGAGTTCGTCCAGGGTGTCGCCGGGGCGGCCGTGGATGCTCTCGGGTTGTTCTTCGACGCCATTGGGTTTATCGCCGATGCCATCAAGCCATTGACGACTCTGATCGGACGAAACTTCACCCCCGTCCTCGTCTTGCTCGGATCAGCTCTTCTCGTACTCAAGATCAAGGCGTTCGAGTTCGCAGCGGCAACTGTCGTTGCTGGGGCAAGCGTGAAGACCAACCTGACGGCCCCGCTTCAGACCGCTTCCGCCGCCATGTTCACCGGGGCACTTCGGCTCAACACGATGTCCACCAAGGCCACCGTTGCCGCTGGGCAAATGACGATTTTCGGTGGGGCGACGCGGGTTGCCGCCACCGCCACCAATTTCGCTTCCGGGGGGCTGCTCAAGGCGGCTACCGCCATGGACCACCTCTCCGTCTCCATGAAGAAGGCGGAGGTGGGGCGCAAGGCTCTCATCGGCCTCACCACAGCGGTTGCCGGGTTCTCTCTCGGCAAGATGGTTCAGGAGGCGGACACGCTCGAAGGGCGTTTGGTCGGACTCGGCTCGGCCTTGACCAACATCGCCTTCGCGTTCGCCGTCGGTGGCCCGCTGGTCGGAGCGATCGCTGCTGGAGTCACGGTCATCGGTCAGTTGAGCGTCGTCCTGGGGGAAGCTGAAAAGCAGACCTTCAAGATGCTCGATGCCACCGACGAGCTTGCGCGGGCGATGGACGACGGCTCGATCACCTTCCGCGAAGCCTTCAGCATCTTCGACCAGGCCGCTGAAGAAGTCATGCCCGGCGCCCGAGGCGCCATTGCTGAGTTTCTTCAGCAGGTCAACACTCTCGACATCGACACTTCGAACTTCCAGGAGAGCCTCACGGATCTCGTCGATGCTGCCGTTCAAAGCGATGATGCGTTTGACGACGCGTTCGACAACATCCTGACCAACGCTTTCAAGTTGAGTACCGATGGCGCCAATGGAATCGAGATCTTCAACAAGTTTCTTGATGAGTCGGGGAACGTCTTGGAGCGTTGGCAGGTGGCACGCAGCGACGGCAGCCCAATTTCGTTCACTGACGAGCTGAATGAGAGCGCTGTTCAGGCGGCGGGCCTGTTCCAACAGTTGCTCAACCTTGAAGATGGTGCTGTCAACCTAGACCTTGCCTTCAGCGACGCCAAGGACGGCGCCGTCGAGGTCGATGGAGTCTTCCTTCAGATGAAGACTTCGACAAAGGATGCCAAGGCTCTTTACGAGGAACTGACGGGAGTCCTTGGTCAAGACCTCGGTACAATCCCCATCACCGAGCTATTCAACGAGCTGGGCGACGGGAACACGACCCTCGCCAACACGCTCGTCTTGTTGGATAAGTTTGGCCTCGATATGAGTGCGGCGCGTCTTGAGGCCGAGCTGCTGGCCCCGGCGATGGCCGCGGCCGCAGAGGCGCAGGAAGCACTCCTTGAGGTCATGCAGCCGCTTGCCGCCTCGTTCGACGACGTGGCCAACGCCATCAATGATGCCGTCGCCGAACTCGACGCCCTGACGAACACCGATCCGCTGAATGCCGAAGACCTCTTCATCGATGCTCTCGCTACGGCCGAAAGCTTCAAGCGTCTCGCCGAGGACGGCACGTTCCCCAACATCATGGACCTCCTCACTGGCGTGGGAAGCGCTACGGATCAGCAGGAAGCCCGCCGACTGATCCAAAGCCTTGGCACCGACATCGATCGCTCCATCGTTGCCAGCGCCGTTGCAGCCCAGGGAGACGTCAACAAGCTCACCGAGGATCTGGGCAAGCTGAAGGAGGGGGTGCGCGAGTCTCTGCTTTCCTTGGACATCGACCCCGAGCAGGTGGACGCTCTCGTCGCCCTCCTGGAAGATGAGACGCTTTTCAGTTTCTCTCCCCAGGCCCTACTCGATTCGGAGCAGGTCGGCAAGGTTGCCGATCAGGACGCCGAGTTCTACAAGAAGCAGTTCGAGGCACGCCTTGCGGCCCTCAAGCTTGAGCCGGGTGACGCGTTCGTCCCCGTCGGAGAGTTCAGCCCGGAGTTCAAGGACCACTTGCGCCGTCAAGCCTCCCTGGCCTTCGGGGAGGGCCTTGGATCGATCGAGGCGACTACGATTGCAGTCGATTTCGCCGAGGCCGACCCGTTCAGCGTCCTCTTCCCAAGCCAGGGCCTTGGGTTCATCGACGTGCCTGAAGGTCAAGTTGAGGTGCCCGCAATCGAGGTGCCGCTCTTCGCTGGGATCGATGACGTCACCGACATGATCCGGGACCCGGCTACCCGGCGAGCCATCAAGGTGGCGATTTTCGAAGCCGGAGAACGCGGCGACGATTTCGCCACGATCCCTCTCACCGCTGGCGTCCTCGACATCTTGGATACGCTCGACGCTGAGCTAATCCGCCCTCAGTTGGCTGCGCTCGGCCAGGAGATCGGGGTTGTCAACCTTGAGGGGACCAGCCTCGACCCGACTGAAGTCCTCGACAGCCTCAACACGGTCATCACGACGCAGGGCGAGAAGGAGGGAACGCTATGGGCGGAAGCGTTTGCGCGGGGAGTGGATCTGGCAGACCTGTCCCCGGAAGTCCTACAGAGCCTCCGCGAAATCGAGATTCCAGAAGACCTCGACACGATTCTTGAACTCTTGTCGGCTGGCACCCTGGGCGCTCCGACGCCGGGTCTGGGCGGGGTGGGCTTCCCTTCGGTCAGTCTCAACCCGGTTGTCGAGGAGTATGACGTCCTGGGGGGAGCCGTCGAGACGGCAGCAGAACGTATCGCAGCGAGCAACGCTGAAATTGGGGAGTCCATCAGCGGCCTCATCGTCGGGGCATCACTGGCCCCTCAGATTCTCGCCACCACTCTCACCCAGACCTCCGCTGCTATCGCCACGCAGGCCGCTTTGTTCAAGACCGGCTTCTGGAACCCGTTCACTGCGACCATCAACTCAGCGGCCGTGGCACTCGGCATCCCCTTGGGCCTCGACGAGATGCACCACACGGGAGGCATCGCCGGAGACCCCCGCGCTCGAAAGCCCGAGACCGGAGCGCCGCGCAACGATGAGGTTGTGGCGTTGCTTCAGAAGGGTGAGGGCATCCTCCCTCGCGACGTCATGAGCAAGATGAGCCGCGACCAGTTCGAGGCTCTCCGCACCGGCAAGCTCGACCCCGAGAGCAACTTCAACCCTCGCGACGAGATCGGCGACCCCTTCTTGAGTGGCACCCTCGCCGCCCTTGCTCGCACGAGCCAGGTTGGCACCTCGGTCAACTCGACCTCCCAGGCAAACCTGGACGCCATCCTCGCCTCCACTACGGCCTCCATCAACTCCATCTTCGGAGCGGGGTCGGGCGGTCTCGGGGCAGCGATCATGGGGGAAGCGGCCCGCGAAACCTCCCAGGCGGCCCACGACTACTTGACCGGCGCCAACGAGGAGATCGCCCGCATCTTCATCGCCAAGTTCGGCAACGTGGGGGCTTGGCCCGTGGGCACAACCTTCGCTGGCGGCTCTCGTCAGGATGACCTGTCTCAGGAAGTAGACTTCCTCAACCAGATGAAGGGGCAGGTCAACAGCTTCCCTGCGTTGCTCACCTACTTGCGAGCCACGGGAACGCCGTTCCGAGTCACCTCGACGCTCCGCAACTCCCTCGTGCGCGGCACCTTCATCCCGTCGTTGCACAACTTCGGACGCGCCGTCGACCTCGGCACACCAACCCCAAGCGTCGACAGCGACGGGCTGCGAGCCATCTACGATGCTTTCGGCCCGGTAGCAGGCATCGTGCGTCGCATCTACTCCGGCCCCGGTGGCGGAGGTTACGGGGAGAAGGGTTCCAAGACCTATCAGGACCACCACGATCACGTCCACATGGCTCTCGCCAACGGCGCCATCATCCGCGAGCGCGTCCTGGCCGAACTAGGAGAGGCTGGCGACGAGGTGGTCATCCCGCTGGACCGCCCCGAGCGCGCCATGGCTCTCGCTCTACAGTCCGGTCTCTTCGACACGCTCTCGCGTTCCTCTCAGGGCGCCTCTGCCCCCACTGCGGCTTCTTCGGTCCCGTCCCGAGGTAGTAGCGTGGTGGGGAGCTTTGACGGCGGTCCCCTTGGTGGCGGTCCAGGAAACACCTACCACCTCATGGGGGTCGGCCTGGATCAGGTCAAGGCAGAGATCGCCGCGCGAGATGAGGCAACGGTTCGGGTGCGTCGCTGATGTATGTCGGATATGGCTACTTTAACAACACGGAGCTGTGGTCGAACGAACGCGTCGTCTCGTACCTGAAGGGTGACCCGCTCGGCGGCTACCCGGGCCTGCGTACCCCCTCTACTAGCTTCGTCGCCAACTGCGGTTGCGACACAGCGCGCCCCCTCTTCTGTGACCAGGGGTCTGGGATCGACGGCGCCTATGTGTCCCCAGCGGCAGACGATGCCCCTTGGTATGACCCCGCCGTCCCCGAGTCGGCTGAGTTCGCCGGGCTCTTCGTCGAGGACATCGTGGGCTTCGACTCCACGGTGCGGCGCGAGGTGAGCGAGGGCGCCATCAATGGCGGCTCTCTTGGCCCCCTCAAGCTCGGCACCCGGTCCGTCACCGTCACAGGTTGGCTTCGAGCTAAGACCTGCTGCGCTGCTGAATACGGCTTGCGGTGGCTGTCTGAGGCTCTCGTGGGGAACTCCGCCTGTCAGGATTGCAAGCTGGGCGACCTCTACATGCTCAAGTGCTGCCCCGACGCCGAAGACTCGATCTGTTATCTCGGGGAGACGTCCGAGGCCCAATTGGTCACGAGTCGAAACCCAGACGTGTCGATGGACAACCTCGGGGGAGGCATCTTCCGCATCGTCGTCGATGACCCCGATCAGACGTTCGTAGTCTCGGACTCTGAGGGAGCTATCAACAACACCGACGGCTTCCTCTCCACATGCCTGGATGGCACCGATCCTCTCGCTGTCGCCGAGTACCGCTTCACCGTTGTCGGAGAAGCCATCGAGCGGGTGCTCTACCTCCCGTTTGCGGCGCTTTCTGCTGTGGGAACCGCTCCGTCGGGTGACGGTGCCTCCATCACGATCGACTTCGACAGCGCCTTCGTTTCAGGTTGTCCCGACTTGCAGGAGAAGGTCGACGAAACGAACGCCGCCATCACCCAATGGCTGGTCGACTTTGTTCCCGCCGCCCTTGAGACGGTAGAGAACTTCTCCCAGGGCCGTTGCCTCACCGAACAGGAGGGGCCTGACCCGCTTGAGTTCGCCCGCTTCTTCCACCGCACCGGCCTCACCGATGGACCCAAGGTTCTGGAGCGTCGCGGCACCTGCTGCACGAGCCGCTGCGGTTGTGTCAATCTCCGGGTTCAGTTCACCCTCACCTCAGAACTCCCCTACATCTTCGGGGATGTCGATTGGTGCCTCCAGGATTCTTTCTTCCCTCGCGACGAGTTGTTCTGTAACCCGTTGAGCTGGTGTGACGATTGCACCCAGACGATCGGTACCCAGATCGTCGAGCGCGAGGTAGTGCGTCCTGAATGCCAGGTCTTGATCCGCCACGACGGAACGTGGTGCGCTGAAGGCTGGGTCCTCGACCCGGCAGACTTCCCTCCGGCAGATTGTCTCCTGGTCCCAGACCCGGAAAGCTACGACCCCGCCGAGGACGGCTCCACCACGGACCCCGGGGTGACGGGCGACCCATGTCTCATCGATCTCAACATCGACTTCTCTTGGGACCCGGTGAACTTCAATCCCGCCGATGGGTTCGCCCCCGAGTTCTGCACCCTCCAGATCAACGACCCCCTGGGGACGTGCGAAGAGCAGGACACGAGCGACTGTACGCCCGGCGATGGAACGGGCAGCGTCGTGTGCGACGTGACTCTCGTCGGCACGCCCGGCGACAGCGGCACTTGGACCTCTCCTGACTTCGACCCAGCGATCGACGGCTTCCCGCCCGACTGCAACATCGACATTACCAACGGCTCGGTCTGCCTCGATCCTGTGGATGAGGTGCAGGAGATCCGCGTCGACGCGACCAGCGGCACGTTCAGCCTGACCTTCAGCGGCGATACGACTGGCGCGCTCGCTTTCAACTCGTCGGAGACTGCGGTCCGGCTAGCGCTCGAAGCCCTCACCTCTCTGAGCCCTGGCGATGTCACGGTGTCTGGCGGTCCCGGCGATTCGGGAGCCACCAAGCCCTACGTTGTCACCTTTGTCGGCACCCTCGCGGGCACCAACGTCTCCGCGATCGTCGGCAACAACATCAGCCTCGCTGGCGGCGGCGCTTCTATCTCCGTCACCACTGTCCAGCAGGGCAGCCCCGCTGGGACCGAGTGTGGTGTCAAGTTGATCTACAACGTCGCTACAGGCACTCAGACTTGGGAAGGCCAGTGGCCCGCTGGTAGTGGCGGAAGCTGCGACTGCTATACGGTCTCTCAGTTCTGCATCGAGGGCGGCGAGAAGTGCCTCGTGAAGATCATCTACAACGAGACCACAGGGGAAGCGACGTGGGAGCCGATCCGCTGGGATGGCAACATCAACAATGATGCCTGCGTGTGCTTCGAGATCGCTCAGGTCGAGGTCATCACCGCCGCTGCGGATTGCCCACCCACCTCCCTTGTGGGATGCCCGGTTCTCTTGTCCTCCGATGGCACCTACACCAAGATCGGGTGGAGCTGGGTCCCGGCCGACGGGATCTTCCCCCCGGCTGACTGTGACATCACGATCGCCAACCCCCAGCAGACCGGCCCCCTCATCCAGGAGGTCGAGATCGCGGCCGATCTCTTCGTGCCCGACTGTGGGCCATTCCCCATCGTCCCACCCGACGCTTTCGCTGGCTTCACTTCTTGCTACTGCGAGCCGTGGGCCAGCTTCCGGGCGTGCTGCACGTATGACAACCCATACCTGTGGAATGAGGCCACTTCGGTGATCCAGGTGAAGGCGGGTTCAGGGGAGATCCGCAACATGAAGATCGAGGCGTACCGCAACCCGTGGGGCGCTCAGGGAGTCGCGTGCCCGTGCGATCCGAACGACGAGTTCTGGAAGTGCCGCGAGCCTTGCTCGACTCTCTACATCCCGCAACTGCCTTCCGGCGCGACCATCACGATTGACTCGCGCATCCGAGTCGCCGAGGTGACTTTCGCCGGAGGTAAGGCGACCAACGGACTCCGCTACATTGAGTCCGCCGACGGCCGACCATTCGATTGGTTCGACGTCTCCCAGTGTGCCCAGCTCTGCATCGTGGTCGCCGCTGACTGCACGACCATCGCTGAAGACGCCCAGGTGAGCGTAGGCTTCGTGAGTCGATACCTCGCGTCAGGCTGGTAAGCCATGCCGCTCCTAAGCGCACAAGTCCTCTGCTGCGACGATTGCGGCCCGGATGTCGATTGCGCCCCGCTGGTTCCCGGTTGCGACGACTGCGAGTGCCCGCACATCGCCCTAGTGTTCTCCCAGGGGGGTGGCGGTGTCCCGGTTCCGTTCGTGGTGTCCCCCATCGTGGTTGGCAACCCTGATGAGGTCTTCGTTCTCGATCCGGGTGACCCCAATGAGGTCGTGGTCTTCAGTGAGGTTGAAGACGGAACCTACACCGTCGAGTGGACCGAGGACGGCGTACCAAACTCAACCGAGGTGGAGGTCAACTGCGATCCCCCTGAACCGCCGCAGTTCTTCTCGACTGCCGAAATCGGCTGCAAGCCAGGCTCAATCCTCGGGAGCGGCGACGACCTGAGGGTGGTGCTGTTGACGCGTGGTGGCGGGACCATCCTCGCTGAGATCAACCCCGACCAGGGGGGCTTCGACCGTCGCCTGGACGACACTAGCGAACTCCAACTGACCGCCACCGTCGGCGGCGGGCTTGACGCGTCGTGCTGCGAGGCTCTTGAGGAGGCGTACACCTGGGCTACCGAGATCCTCGTCTATCGCGATGGCCGGGATGTTTGGGTTGGTCCTGTCACGAACATCACCTTCGAGCACGGGAAGGTCTCGATCTCCGCTTCCGACCTGTCGGCCTGGTGGGACCGTCGCGTCCTCGGCTCTCTCAAGTTCATCCATGAAGACCTCACCGACATCTTCGTCGCCATGTCCGACGAAGCCATGTCGAGCGACACGTCGCCAAACCTGATCCTCTCCCCGACCGCCAGCGGCATCTACGGGGACCGCGAGGTGAATGGCTCCCAGTACGACTACGCCCGGGACCATCTCCAGGAGTTGGCCAACACCGGAGTCGATTGGACCGCTTACAGCCGCACCATCATCGTTGGGCCGCAGGAGATCCCGATTGCGCCTTACGTCACGTTCCTGGACGAGCACTTCACGGTGCCCCCCGTCATCCAGGAGCGCGGCAACGACAAGGCCACGGTGGTGATCGTGAAGGGCAAGGGCGTCACCGGCATCGCCCGAGACGAGGACTTCATTCGGTTCTACGGCGAAGTGGTCCGGGTGTTCGAGGAACCCGACATCGATGACCAGGCCACCGTGGACGATGCTGCCCAATCGCGGCTGGAGTTCCTGCGCGACCCCATCTTCGTCACCACCGCCCAGAACGCTACGCTGAAGACGACCGCCCCCATCACGCTGGCGGAACTGATCCCGGGAATCCGAGTCCGTCTCGACTCTCAGGCGACGTGTCGTAAGCTCGTGAGAGACTTCCGGTTGGACCGGGTTGACGTGAGCTTCGACGGCAGTGTGTCCATCTCGCTTCAGCCGCTCGGCACCGTGGATGTCGAGTCGGTCAACGTGCGAGACTCGGAAACGATCGGGATTTAGGAGAACGGATGTCATTTCGTCAGGATGAAAAGGGGTTGGCGGCGTGGCTCCAGGACGTCGACCGCCGCCTTCGACGCGTGGAGCAAGCTGGAGCCAACCCCCCGGACCGCGGCTTCGTGCTCACGGAGGTGGGGGACAGTCTCCACTACATCTATGTGCCAAGCGGTTCCATCGGACCAGAAATCGGGACCAAGTAGTGACGACATTCTTGAGCTACCCTGGACTACAGGAGGAGTGCTGACATGGCGCGGTGCGGATGTTCAACCGAGTGTCTCTGCGTCCTCATTGATGGGGATTGCACGACCGTTGCCGGGTCGGGAAGCGTCGCGGCTCCTTACCAGACCAACATCGCGATTGACCCTGATCTAGACAACCAGATCGAGTGTCGGGTCGACGGGCTGTTCATCGAACCCGAGATCACCGTGCTGGACTCGGATTGCATCGACTTGAGTGGAGTCGGTAGTGCCGCGAACCCCCTCACTGCCGATCTAGTCCCGTCGCCGGACGTGGGCAACATCTTCGAGTGTCGCCCAAACGGCATCTTCGTGCCCCCCACAAGCCTTGGGACGATGTGTCGGGCCTCCATCGAGATGGTTGCCCTACAGATCATCGCTCCGTCTGCTGGCGCTGGCATCCCCTCGGCTTCCCCCGTCTTCTACGACACGCTCATCGGTCTAGCTGACCCATGCCTCTACGTGGACATCTCAACAGGTTCGCTTCGCTTCATCGTCCCCGTTGGCCTAGACGGGTGGCATCTCATCTCCATGCAGGAGCGCGACGACCCGGGCGGAACGAACCTGAATACCAGCGTTGGCATCCAGATTCGGGTCAACGGCGCAGTCGTTGCCAGCGAGCGCTTCGAGCGAGTCTTCGCCACGCAGAAGGTTCTCAACTGCACCAGCGAGATCGAACTTGTCGCTGGCGATATTGTTGAGGGCTACTTCAACATCACTAGCACCGCTGGAGCGACCGCTCCGCACCCGATCGGCCCTGGAGGCGCTGGGTTCCCCCGCTTCCTCACCATCACGAGGTTGTCCCCATGAGTCTGACCAAGACCCTCGATGACGCCCACCGCGAGGCCGACTGCGCCGTTGTCTGCGCTCAGTGGTACAAGGAGCTTCTCCTCAAGATCAACGCCGCCGCCGACACCACCGAGGCGGATCAGTTGATCGCTGACGCCCAGCAGCGGATCGCCGACCTGACTGCTCAGCAGGCGCCCCCGGGCGATGTCGTCACCGCCCGCAACGCCTTCTTCCAAGCCCACCGAGATGACTTGGCTGACGGCGAGTCGCGGCTCGACACGATCGCCAACGACGCCATCCTTGGGCCGCTCCTCTACCCTAGCGACGACCCCGCCACGTCTCTCGCTGCCCTGGCGGTCACCCAGAAGCAGATCGCCGCCCTCGACCTCGTTTGGAGTCCGTAACCATGGCTGCTGCACCTTGTATCGGATGTGGGTTCGAGATCAACCCCGTCACTGGCGAGCTAGAAGTCAAGGGCGCTCGCGTCCATCGCCAGAACTTGCCCGGCACCCCCATGCAGTGGCCATACGACGGGACTATCGACACCTCGTTCCCCGTAGCGGACATCACCAACACCAACGGCCTCAACTGCGATCAGGTGACCGGGGACCTCTTCGCTTTCCCGAACTCCACGGGGCGCACGGTGCGCGGCGAGAGCACCCTCATCGGGGCCAGTGGCTTCGGAAACATCTTCACCTGGGGCATCGACACCGGCTCGTTCCCTGGTCCCAACCCGTGGAACGACAGCGGCAGCCCCTTCGGCCTCTCCACCTTCGTCGAGACGATCCTGCTGAACCCGAGCGCCTCGCGTCCCATGATCGTCGAATACGCCATCCAGCTTGGCCCCACCGAAGCCTTCATGGACGAGGATGTCTCGTTCAACACCTCATTCGTGGGCAACTTCTGGGACGACCCGGACCCGTACCCCGGGGACATTGCACTCGGATTCCCGGTCGCCGGGTACGGCAGCAACAGCGCCGGAGAACCTCTCGACCATCTCTCGAACGACGGTTCGAACCTCCGCTTCCTCCGTGAAGGAGGCGCTGGCCCCGTCCTCAGCGTCTACCTGCCGCCCGGCGTCACCACGCACTTCCGTGTGGCGTGGCGAGGCGCCATGGCCGTTGGTACGGCTACAGCGCGCGCCGGGCAGTCTTTCAGCGTCGGCGGCGGATTCAACACTCTGATGATCGCGAGTAGCGTCTAATGGGAACCACAACGACGATTCGCCACTGGCGCTCCCCCCTCGACCCGACCGCCGTCGCCGTCGAGACCACAGCGACGCGAGACTCCGACGGCGCCGTGCTCTCGGTGAGCAATGCTATGCAGAGCGATTCGGTGCTGATCACTGAAGCTGAGTACGACG
>Ga0307378_10009268_pt1 | contig 12959 bp, 12 predicted proteins | sample UN1MG_FD_202238 | JGI IMG/M metagenome (GOLD analysis project Ga0307378, IMG submission 202238) | Soil microbial communities from Risofladan, Vaasa, Finland - UN-1 | ecosystem: Environmental > Terrestrial > Soil > Coastal area > Acid sulfate soil | place: Finland: Risofladan, Vaasa | collected... | reverse complement strand
CCGAAGTGATATGGGGTAAATGGCATAGAGTCCTCATTACAATGAACAGATGTATCTAAATGCCGGTTAAGTAGCCATCTTTTTGCAGGTAATTCTGGACGTAATCTTTTATTGCATCTTCAAGGGTGGTTGTATCTTTGTTGTAGCCTGCTTTATGTAGTTTTTTTATGTCAGCTTGTGTGAAGTACTGGTACTGATTGCGGATTGAGTCAGGCATGTTGATGTATTCGATGTCCGGTTTTTTATCCATGGCGGCAAAGACGGCTTTTACCATGTCGTTCCATGAGCGGGCCTTTCCGGTTCCGATATTGAACAGGCCGTTTATTTTGGGATTATCAAGGAAGAAAAGAGTCATATCGACGGCGTCTTTGACATAAATAAAATCACGAACATACTCTCCATCTTTGTAATTTGGATCGCATGATTTGAACAGACCCACTTTACCTTTTGCATTTATCTGCTCAAAAGCTTTTAAGATGAAGCTCCGCATATCGGCCTTGTGGTATTCGTTGGGACCGAAGACATTGAAGTATTTTAAACCAATCATTTTCTTTAGTAATTCCGTCCGGCATACCCAGAGGTCGAAAAGCTGTTTGGAATAACCGTACATGTTAAGCGGTCTTAGGATGTCAATTTGTTCTTCATTGTCGTTGAAGCCTTCTGTTCCGTCACCGTAGGTTGCGGCGCTGGAGGCGTAAATGAAGCGGATGTCGGCGTCGGCTGTCCATTGGGCCAACAGCTTGGAGTATTCGTAGTTATTTTTTATCAGATACGAGGCGTTTGTCTCGGTTGTACTGGAGCATGCTCCCATATGGAAGAGGGCCTTGATGTTGGAATCAATTTTGTTTTCGGTTACCATTTTGAGAAAGTCGCCTTTTTCAACGTAATCGGCGAAGGCGAGATTTCGCAGATTTTTCCATTTCTGGTCACATGTTAGCTCATCAACGACAAGGATGTCGGTGATTCCTCTTTTGTTTAAAGCGGCGATAATCGCTGAGCCGATGAATCCGGCTCCGCCGGTAACTACTATCATTTGATGTCTCCAAATTAAAAGCTAGTTTGATAAGCTTAATTTACGGATTTGTGTATGTCAAATGTTAAAAGGTGGTGTTGGGCGCATAAAAAACCGCCCTGAAAAGGGCGGTAAGATGGAAAGTAGAAAAGTCCGTTTTTAGCACATCGCAATGTAGCTTGCGATTGCAAGAAATAGGATACGCCTTTTATTAAGCGTAAATGGAAGCCAGGTTTCGTAATAAAATTTAATCATTTGTTTACCATCAAATACAATCTTATTATGAAATTATTATAACCTAAAAGGGGGTGACAAATCAAGGAAAAACTAGTGTTTCTGAGCGTAAGTATCGGCCAATCAAGCACTTGCAGGCTTTTTGTCAGGCAAATTTTTTGACAGCTTCGGCAACCAGTTTTGCTATGGGCAGATGTTGTGGGCAGCGGGCCTGGGCAGTGCCGTAGTCGGTGGTGAGCAGTTTTACCCTTATATGAGCGGGAATCGCGGCGAAAAGCTCCCTTGCATGTTGGTGCCGGCCGTAGCTGTTGTAGTACATCAGGTATCGCATAATTTCACTTATGTAGGGGGTTTCGGGTGCGGCGGCGTCGCAGATATAGGCGCAGCCGGCACAATAACCGGTGCAGGTTGCGCGGGCATATTCGCTTAGGGCCTCTATATCAGCTTTTGAGAGTTTTGTTTTGTCTATTGCTGCAGCAGCGTTTATGGTCAAGTGAGCGATATTGTTCATTCCTACGCAAGCTGTGGTTATTCTTTTATCCTGCAACACGACCTTTATTTTTGCCTGGTCTTCAGTGAGTCCCTGCTGAAGAAAAGGGCCGACAAGCTTTTTGTCTTCTTCAGTTTCGACATTATGGTCCGTACGGCGACCGAGGGTCTTCATTGCGATGACGGCGATTCCGGCATTGTTGCAGGCTTCGATACCAGCCTGTATTTCCTCGTCCTGCATCAGGCGGAAGTTGTAACTGACCATTACCGCGTCAATCCAGTCATGTTTTGCGGCAGCAGCGAGGTTAAGGCTCATGTTTTTGTGATTGGTAAAGCCAAAGAAGCGTATGAGCTTTTTCTTTTTTGCTTCTTTGACCCACTGTTTTAATTCTTCCGTTAATTGTTCGGGTTCGGAGAGTCCGTGAACGCCGTAATAGAGGTCGATGTATGTGGTGTTCATTCTTTCGAATGAGGTTTTAAGGCGGTTGTCAATGTCTGCGATTGTTTGGGCCCCTGAGGCCTTGCTGGCAATGAACAGGTCTTTACGAATTTCGGGTTTTTTTGCAAGGAACTTACCTATTTCAAGCTCGCTGTTTCCGCCCACATATGAGTTGGCGGTGTCCCAGTATGTGATGCCCCATTGAAGGGCGGCCCTTAAAATAGCCTGGTTGTCCAGACGGTTTGTGCCAAGTGCCATGCAGGGGACTTCGATGCCGGTTTTGCCGAGTTTTTGTTTTAGAACCTGAGGGAATTGGGGTTTTTGCTTTTTACTTTGTACCTGGGGAGTGTTCGGCTCAGCTTTTGTTTTAGCTGCAGGCAGAGCGGAACCGGCGCCGGCGGCAGCTATGGTCTTTAGGAAGTGTCTTCTGTTTATTTTTTCTTTCATAAAGTCAGAGCCTGTTTTTCGTGGTTATTTTTAAACCATTTAGCCTTAGCCGAATTGTCCACCGGATTTTTTTGCAGCGTGGAATCAGGCCAACTTGTTTACCGCTTCGGCAACGAGTTTTGCTATTGGCAAATGCTGTGGGCATCGGGCTTCGGCGGTGCTGTAATCGAGTTTGAGCAATTTGTTTCTTACATCGGTGGGGATTTTGGCAAAAAGTTCTTTTGCTTCCTGCTGTTCGCCGTAGCTGTTGTAGTACATCAGGTATCGCATAATCTTGCTGATATACGGGGCGTCCGGGACAGTGGGGTGACAGATGTTTGCACAGCCCGCACAATATCCGCTGCAGGTTTTCTGGGCGTAGTGTTTAAAGACCTCTTTGTCCTGACTGGTGAGTTTGGTTTTGTCCATAACGGCGGCGATGTTCAGGGTCAGGTGTGTGAGATTTGCCCTGCCGACGCAGGCTGTGGTGATTCTTTTGTCTTCGAGGACGATTTTTAACTTTGCCTGTCCCTCGGTAAAGCCTCTTTGGAGGAAATGTTTTGCCATTTCCTTGTCTTTTTCAGTTTCGAGGTCGTGCGCCTGGGTTTTCATAGCAATAAGCCCGACACCGGCTTTGTGGCATGCTTCTACAGCTTCCTGCATTTTAGGGTCCTGCATGAGCCTGAAGTTGTAGCTTGTCATTACCGCATCAATCCATTCGAGCTTTGAAGCTGCCATAAGGTTTTCAGCCATGTTTTGGTGGGTGCTGAAGCCGAAGAATTTAATTTTCTTTTCGGCCTTTGCCTGTGCGACCCAGTCTCTTACTTCATCATTTAGTTCGTCAGGGTCATCGACGCCGTGCAGAAAGTAAAGGTCGATGTAATCGATGTTCATTCGTTTTAGTGAGCGTTCGAGGTGCTCCTGAATGCCGTTCGGGCGTCTTGAATCAGATTTACTGACGATGAAAATGTCTTTTCGTTTTTCCGGGTTTGCTTCGAGGAATTTTCCGATCCCCAGTTCGCTGTTTCCGCCGGAATAACAATCAGCGGTGTCCCAATAGTTGGCACCCCATTGAAGGGTTTTACGAAGCAGAATCTGATTCTCGACTACGTTGAATATGGTTCCGAGCGCGAGGACCGATACCTCAACGCCGGTTTTGCCCAGCTTTCTTTTAGGGACCTGCGTTATTTCTGTCTGAGTCGTTTTTTCCGAAGCATTCTCATCAGCTTTTGCCCTGTTTGAGGCGATGACAGAACCAAGCCCGGCGGCGCCGACGGTTTTTAAGAAATGCCTTCTGTCTATTTTATTTTGTTCTGAACCCATCCCAACACACTCCTTATTTTTTAAACGGTAGCACAAAAACAATATTATTTAAGCTAATTTTCTGACGGCTTCGGCCATCAGTTTGCCAATAGGCATCTCCTGCGGACATCGAGCTTCGGCGAGGGTGTAATCAGCGGTGAGCAGCTTTTCTTTCGTGCCGCGAGGCAGCTTGGCAAAAAGCTCTCTCGCCCGGTCCCTGTCACCATAACTGTTATAGTACATAAGATAGCGCATAATGTCATTTATATGGGTGACGCCCGAGACCGCGGCATTGCAGATGTTTGCGCAACCTGCACAATATCCGCTGCACGTAGCTTCGGCGTACTGTTTGTAAAGTTCGATGTCTTTCTGCGATAGTTTTGTTTTGTCGAATGTTACCGCGATGTTTTCCAGAAGCTGCGCGATGTTGGTCATTCCTGCGCAAACGGAAGAAAATCGCGTATCATCCATAACAAGCTTTATGTTTGCCTGTGCTCCGGTGAAACCTCGTTTGCGAAGGTTTTCGGTAAGCTTTTTCTCCTGTTCGGTTAGTACCCATTTGTCCGCTTCGGTTTCTATTTCCCAGACGGCTTTTCCCTGGGTTTTCATGGCGACGACTCCAATGCCGGCTTTTTGACAGGCCTCGACGGCGGCAGGCAGTGCGGGGTCGAGCATAAAGCGGAAATTGTAACTTGTCATAATAGCATCAACCCAGTCGAGTTTTGAGGCGGCCATAAGATTCTGCGCCATATTTTCGTGGGTGCTGAAACCAAAGAAGTGAATCTTTTTCTTTTTCTTTGCGTCAATGACCCACTGTTTCAGTTCGTCGGTAAGTTGTGAAGGGTGGCCGAGGCCGTGGACACCGAAATACAGGTCAATGTAATCGGTATTCATTCTGTCGAAGGATGTTTGCAGGCGTTTTTCGACCTGAGCGACTGTTCTTGCGCCCGAGGCCTTGGTAACCAGGAATATTTTCTTTCGGGTCTCTGGGTTGTTTTTGAAGAATTTGCCAATGCCCCGCTCGCTGTTTCCGCCGGCGTAACCGTTTGAAGTGTCCCAGTAATTAACTCCCCACCGCAGGGCCTGCCTTAGCATAATCTGATTGTCGAGCAAATCGTACATCAGGCCTATGGCGAGGCAGGGGACCTCGGCGCCGGTTTTACCTAATTTTCGCGTGGGGACCTGCGGGAGTTCATTCTTTTGGGTTTTTTCCTGGTTTTGGTCGTTTTCTTGTGCTTTAGCCGAGGCTAAAACAGAACCAAGGCCGGCAGCAGTGATTTTCTTTAGAAAACTCCTCCTATGGAGGACGCTTTTTTCGTTTTCCATTAGCTAAAACTCCTGGATTCTGTCAGGCTAAGACTTTGACAGCTTCGGCAATTAGTTTCGCTATCGGCAGGTGCTGAGGGCAACGAGCCTGGGCCAAACTATAGTCTGTAGTGAGCAATTTGTTTCTTACATTACGCGGAATGCAAGCAAAAAGTTCTTTTGCTTCTTTTTGCCGGCCGTAATTTTTGTAGTACATCAGGTATCGCATAATGTCACTGATATAGGGTATTTGGGGCAGGGCGGCGTTACAGATGTTTGCACAGCCGGCACAGTAGCCGCTGCAGGTTGCGGCGGCGTATTCTTTGAAAACCCTCATATCCGCATGGGTTAGTTCGGTTTTATCAAGCACGGCGGCGACATTCTGGGTAAGCGTGGCAATATCTCCCATTCTTGAACAGACAGAGCTGATTCTTTTGTCTGCGAGGACAGCCTTTATTTTTGCCTGACCCTCGGTGAAGCCTTTCTTGAGGAAATGGTCTATGAGTTTTTTGTCTTCTTCGGTCTCGATGGTCTGGCCGCGAGCCTGGGTTTTCATGGCGACGAGTCCGACGCCGGCTTTGTGGCATTCTTCGACGGCTGCGTTCATTTCCGGATCCTGCATTGCGCGGAAGTTATACGTTGTCATTATCGCGTCAATCCAGCCGAGATTTGCGGCGGCCGAAAGACATTTTGCCATGTTTTTATGTGTGCTGAAACCGATGAATTTAATGAGCCCGCGTCTTTTTGTAAATTCCGCCCACTTTTTTAGTCTGTCATCCAACTGTGATGGGTCCGACAGACCGTGCTCGGTCTTCTCGCGTTCCATTACAAGGTATAAATCGAGGTACCTGGTGTGCATTTTTTGCAGAGAGGTTTGGATGTGGATATCCAGGTCTTCTATTGTTTTGGCGCCGTATGCCTTGGTGACAATAAATAACTTCTCGCGCATTTGCGGATTTTTTTCGAGGTACTTACCAATGCCGAGCTCGCTGTTTCCGCCTTCATAGCTGTCTGATGTGTCCCAATAGGTTACACCCCACTCAAGTGCTTTTTGAAGCATTATCTGATTTTCAAGCAGATTGACCGTACCGCCCATAGCCAGACATGGGACGTCGATACCGGTTTTCCCCAGTTTTCGTTTGGGGACCTGGGGTAATATTGGCTGCTCAGATGGCTTGTCAGTTTTTGATTCTTCGGTTTGAGCTTTGGAATTGGCCAATGTAAGAACAGAGCCAAGACCTGCAACTCCTACGGTTTTTAGGAAACGTCTTCTATTTATTTGTTTTTTTTCTTTTTCCACGGTACTTGCCTCCAAATAACCGGCGTTTATATATCACCCTGTTTATTGGTTTTTTAACTTAAGCTGCCGGGCCGGAGCCGAGCAGCAGAGTTCTGTCAAAGCTTCTTGTTTCACCTTCGGCAGAAACCCTGATTGCTTTTTTGCCGCTGACAGGACATTCGTGCTCACAGACTCCACAACCAGTACATTTTTCGATATCAACATAAGGTCTTTGCAGCCGGACCTGTATTTCTATTTTGTCTCCTTTAGCCGGGGCCTTTTCAAACCAGGTATCAGATGAAATCACAATTGTGTTTTCGGTGTTAGCAGTTATTTTTCCGCGTTGGCCGTTGCCGATAGCACAATAATAATCACCCGTGGCGAATTTATCAAGTATAAAATCAGTTTCGTTGGTTTCGATTGTATTTCCGGCGACTTTTTTGACTGTTAATATGCCGTCTCTGATGGTATTGAACACTTCCTGGGTGTAAATTGCCTTGGGGCTTACTGGGCAGTTTTCCTCGCAGACGATGCAGGGTTTGTCCATGGCCCAGGGCAGACATCTGTTTCGGTCAAAAAACGCGGTTCCCATTTTAATCGGGCCAGCCTCGGCAAAATCACCCTTGCCGTGTTTTTCATCAAGTGTTACTGGTCTGATGGCAGAAGTGGGGCAGATTTGTCCGCAGGCGGTGCAGTTGAGCTGGCATCCGCTTGAGCCGATTCGATTATTTAGTACCGGTGTCCATAAGTTTTCGAGTCCGCCTTCGATGCCGCCGGGCTGGATAACATTCGTGGGGCAGATTCTCATACACTGTCCGCACTTTATGCATCTTTTGAGGAATTCTTCTTCGGTCAGGGCACCGGGCGGGCGGATGACCTTATGAAACCAGTTGCTGCCTATTTTATTGCTGAGCCTTACAGCGGGTATGGCGAGAATGCCGCTGGCAAGTGAGAGGACAAAGCTTCTGCGGGACATATCAGGATTTGTAATTTCGCCTGCCAGTGACGGCTGGCTCTGGTAGCTGATAAGTTCGTGTTTACAGTCGTCGAGGCAGTTGAAGCAGAGGACGCATTCGCTTATTCTGATGTTGCCGGCGGGTTCACAGCCGCCTTCGCAGGATTTTTCACACAGTTTACAATCTATACATTCGCTTTGGTTTTTGCCGATTCGCCAGATAGCGAACCTGTCGATAATTCCGAATAGTGCTCCCAGGGGACATACAAATCTGCAATAGAATCTTGGGATGAGCAGGTTGAATAGTACGGCGGCAAGGAAGATAGCGAATATAAGCCACGCTCCCACGTAGAACCGGCTGGTGACCGAAACGAAGTTGACGGACGAATCGAGGATAGGCAGCAGAACAAGGTTGACTGAACGTGTCACCAGAGGGATGGGGTCTAGCAGGCCTGTTTGCAGGCTAGAGGCCAACGACGGGAATGCTGCCATAAATAAAAATACTATAAGGACAAAATATTTTATGCACTGGGCCTTTCGGTATTTGTTTAGCTGGATTTTTTGCGGGGTTGTTTTTTTGCGGCTGCCGAGAAAGCCGACAAAGTGGTGGATTGAGCCGAAAGGACAGACCCAACTGCAGAAGAAGCGACCGAAGATTATTGTTAGTACTACCGTCGCAAGCGCCCAGAGCAGCGGCCAGTAAAGAGTATGTGTTGTGAGGATGGTCCCTATCGCCACGAGCGGGTCGAGCTGAAGGAATAAATTTGCCGGCCAGGCCCTTATTTGCCAAAACTGTTCGCCGATGGTGCTGACAATGCAGAACCAGAGGAACAGCGTGAAAAAGAAAACCTGGCTAATTCTTCTTGTCTGTACAATTCTCATCTTCAAACTTTTAACTTACTGTTGCGAATTTCGGTTTAAGTAATTGATAGTCGGTGGTTCCGGAGCCGGCGTTTTCAGCCTTTGCAAGGTACGGCAGGTCGGAGACTTTCAGGTCAAGCAGGGAGCAACCGTATGTATCAGCGGCTACCATGTCGCAACTTGCAATCAGAGTGTCGGCACGCCTTAAATCCGAGAGCGAACCGCCGGTAGGGCCGTTTGTCATCATGACCTGTGTTCCGTCCAGTATCACCAGTGTTGGTTTTACCATCATGGACAGTTCTGCGATGATGGTATTGATGTTCTGGTGGAAGATATTTCTGCGTCCGCCCAAAAGGCCGTAAAAGTTTTTCATCGTCATTGATGCACCGCTTCTGAGGTGGTGTTTGACCGGAGCGATGCCGATGAGTTTGTCGGCCTTTTCAAAAGGCCCGAAAAAGACGGGCCAGTTTCTGATAAGCGTACCGCCTTTGAGTGTGGTAATCTCGAAGAGCTGGTCTTTCGGCATTATGACTTTTGCACCTGCGGCGGTTGCGGCCCTGCCTATGCCGCTTAACATAAAACAGCTTGCCGGGTCGTTAATCGGGTTGTCGGTGACATAAACGGTTTTTGCCTTGCCTCTGCTGTAGCAGAGCCGGACCACTTCGGCGACCAACTCGGGGTTAGTCGTGGCTCCTAAAGATGGTGACGATGCAAATGCTACGTTTGGTTTTATGGCAACGGTTTCGCCTGGTTTGACGAACCTTTCGATGCCGCCGAGCAGGTCAATAGCCTTATCGACGGTTTTTACCCGGTCGGGACCTTTTACAATGCTGATTGTCTGGCCGTCTATTTTCGGGACGGAAAAATCCGGGAATTGCACGAGTCTTTTTGCTTTCGGGTCTCTGCTTGGGCCTTTTCTATCGTAAAGTGTCCAGGCGACGGCACCTGCTGCGGCAACCGACAGTGCCGCTTTGCCGGTCCGGGTCAGAAACTCTCTTCTGGCAAAATTTTGATTTTTCTGTTCGTCCATTATTCTTCGACTTTGCTTAGCGTATCAAGAAGTGTTATAGCTAACTGTTCTGCACTTTGTTGATTTTCCGCTTCGTGGATACCACCTACGAATTGGCCCGTAGCAAAAACGATTTCAGTAGTACCGTAGAAATCGAGTACTTTGGCCTGCAGCGACTGGTCTTTTGGAATTTTGTCCTCGCCGCCATTGTCAATAAGGAATTTATAATAAGTTTGCGCAACAGCCTGAGCTTGGCTCGGATTTGTTTTTTTACTAAGGAAAGCGATAACCTCGTTATCCTCCAGCATGTATCTTGCGCTGAAGGTGTCTGTCAGGCCTTCGCATCCGAACGTGCTTGCCAAATAGAGCTTTATCCCGCCGGGCACCAGATTTTCCTTTGGGAAAATCGCCAGTTCCGGTATCTGTGAATCGGTATCAACGGGCAGGTTTGTCCGGACTCTTCGGCCGATTTCTGCTATTGCTGAAGAAAGCTCTGCTGCTTCGGAGGAGCCGACCAGTTCGACGTAGCATCCACCGTGCACAAAATACAGTGCGTTGGCGGTTTTATACGTAAATTCGAATTCGGGCAGAAACTTGGCTTCGGCCCGGATTTGAGTACTGTAAACGGAAAAAGCGTTCTTGGCCTGGCCCATATCAAAGATATAGAGTTCAGCCCAGAGGTTTGGATCGGTGCTGCTTATGAACTGTTGTGTAGATAGTTTCTTAAAACCGGATTCGGTATAAAGGGGAGCCTTGCCGTTGATTTTTTCGTATAGATTTTCAGCGGTGTAGGTTTTGATTTCCGAAAGGGTTTTGTAACCATCCGGTGCAATGGAAGTTTGCTCTTCGGTTATTTCAACGCCGAATCTGGTCATGTCGGCGTCGGACTGCTTTATAAGGACCGCGATTGCGATAAGACAAAGGACTGCGAGCAGACAAAGGCTTATAATAGATTGAAGGCTTTTATCTCGACCGGTATTTGCCATAGCCTGCTCCAAAGAACGGCTGTTGGGTTCTTATTTTGCCTATTTTCGCAAAATGAACCCCCATTACTTGACCCTGTAACAGGGACAGATTATAGTCTTTGCTGATATATATGTCAACATTTTGCCGATTTGTTTAGCAATTGACGAACTGACACTGCTAATGCTATAATGCCTTTTGAAATAAGATAAGGAGACTGAAATGACTGAATATATGCAATATCCGGGTTTTTGGACGCCGGGCCCTCTTGAGCTTGTTATCATTCTTATTGTTGCCGTGCTGGTCTTTGGTAGAAGGTTGCCAGAGATTGCCCGGGGTCTGGGAAAGAGCCTTACCGAATTCAAAAAGGGTCTTAAAGAGGCAAACGATGTCAAGAGAGAAGTCGAAGATGATGTCGAGCAGGTTAAGGATGACATAGTTAAAGAGGTCAAGGACGCCGCTTCAGACGATACCAACCCATCAGTGTAATGATGGATCCTTATGCCTTATACGGCACGGTAGTCACCGTGTAAATAACCACCAATTAAAATGGGCGGCACTAAAAAGAAAGACAATCTTATAAATTCCACAATGAGTCTTGGCGAACACATAGAGGAATTGCGCATACGTCTACTTTATGCCTTGGCGGGTCTTGCGGTTTGCTCTGTTGCTGGTTTTTATTTTGGTTTTAAGGTGATACACTTTATGGAAGACCCATACCTGGCGGTGATGGGTGAAGAGGCGCGGATGCAGGCGCTTGGGCCTGCGGACGGTTTCCTGAGCTATGTTAAAATTTCCTTAATCACGGGTCTGGTCATATCGTCGCCGTGGGTTTTCTATCATATATGGATGTTTGTCGCGGCGGGGCTGTATCAGCATGAGAAGCGTTATGTTCGCTATGCGGTGCCTTTTTCTGCTGTGCTGTTCATCACGGGCTCGCTGTTTTTTATTATAGTAGTGGCACCGCTTACATTAGGTTTCCTTGTTAAGATGAACGATTTCCTGGGTTTGAACTCGACTTATTCTTTTCCACTTTACATATCGTTCATGACCCATCTTATGCTGGTTTTCGGAATTGCTTTTCAAACGCCGACTGCCATTTTCTTTTTGAATAAGACAGGGCTTGTATCAATAAAGGCCTTGTCGAAGTCCCGAAAATATGTCCTTCTTGTAATCGTGATAGTTGCAGCTATGGCTACTCCGCCCGACGTGGTTTCTCAGGTGGCTTTGGCAATTCCGCTGTATTTTTTGTTTGAGCTGGGCATACTGCTTTGTTACATATCGGAACGCAGGAAGGCCTCACAGAATAAACAGTGATGTTAAAGCTCGGCCATATCAGTTTAGGTGTTCCTTTCTTTCAGGCCTCTTTGAGTGGGTACAGCGATTATGCAATGCGCAGACTGGCCCTTGATTTTGGGGCGCCGTTGACCTTTGCCGGTGTGATACTGGCCAAAAGTGCGGCCCATCCGGGCGTGGTCGAAAAGCCGAAGTTTAAACCACGCGACGATGAGCATCCTGTAGGGGCTCAGATTCTTGGTACTGAGCCGCAGGTTATGGCGAGAGCGGCAAAAGAACTCGTTAATGTGGGTTATGATTTGATTGATTTGAATTTTGCCTGTCCTGCGCCAAAGGTGTTGCGTCGTGGGCGTGGAGGGTATCTGCTTAAAGAACCTGAGAAGGTGATGGCGATTTTCCGGTGTGTCCGCGAAGCGGTAGATTGTCCGGTTCTTATGAAACTTCGTATTGGTTTTGATAAATCCGAGCAGTCACGTGAGAACTTTTTAGAGATTGTATCAGAGGCGTCAGCAGCAGGGGTGGATGCTCTTATAATCCATGGGCGAAGTGTTCAGCAACGATTCGGATGTGTTGCTGACTGGCAGTTTCTAAGTGGTTTGAAGCGTCAATTTCCAAAGGTGACAATAATCGGCGGGGGAGATTTGTTTGATGCAAAGGCTATTGTCGGGCGTATGAATTCAGCTGGTGTCGATGGGGTTGTAATTGCACGCGGTGCTGTAGGCAACCCGTGGATTTTCAGGCACCTGCGGGCTGTTTTCGACGGCGATGGTCCGCTTGAGCCGCCGGGACTCGAAGAGCAGGGGCAGGTGATATTGAGGCACTTTGAGTTAGTTCGAGGTCTGTATGAGGCTAAAAAGGCCGTTAGATATTTTCGTAAGTTCATTGTAGGATATTGCAAAATACACCCTGAGCGTAAAAGGGCCCAGCAGGGCCTCTTAGCCGCCAATGATAGGAAAGAACTTTTGGCGGCGGTAAAGAAGTGGTACCCGGCTTGAGGGATGTTGTGCGTGTGATGAAAGCCCTGCCGGGCCGGGGGGATTGGGTTTGAATTGGGTTTGTATTTCCATGTCCATGAAGAGGTAAATTTTTGTATCTCCTTGTTAGGACTTGGCTTATGTTCATTTGGGCATTTCTTAAATTGGGTTTGCCCGCCTTCGCTAAAGCTATGGCAGGTAAATTTTGGGTTTTGTGATTTGACGCAAAGTGGTAGGTTTGGGGCGGATTTGCCCTTCGAAAAACTCTGGGTAAACTCTCAAAAAAAGGTGTATTTTTTGTAATTTTTTTGTAAAAATTTGTAAAAAGCGCGCACTTTTTGTCATTTTTTGCGCAATCTTCGTATTTTTTGGTATTTTTTTGACAATTTTGGGCGGTTTTGGGGTGGTTGTTACA
>Ga0307378_10009266_pt1 | contig 12962 bp, 7 predicted proteins | sample UN1MG_FD_202238 | JGI IMG/M metagenome (GOLD analysis project Ga0307378, IMG submission 202238) | Soil microbial communities from Risofladan, Vaasa, Finland - UN-1 | ecosystem: Environmental > Terrestrial > Soil > Coastal area > Acid sulfate soil | place: Finland: Risofladan, Vaasa | collected... | reverse complement strand
GGACCAGGTAAAGTTGTACGGGCAGTTCTGGCCTCTGACTTCCCTGTTCTGGGACTGGTTCTTCTTGTCCGCCATGAGCTTGTGATACGGGGAGCGGACGACCTCAATGGCCAGAACGTTCACCCCCTTGCGGAGGACCTTGGTGGGGATGGCGACATCCGTGAGCTTGCGCTCTCGGGCGGCCATCGCCGCCTTGTGCCGCTCGGCCGCCCAGCCACCGGGGACCATCTGGCCCTTGTCCGTCAGATAGGCCTCGGGGGGATAGCTCTCGGCCAGGGACTCTGGGAAATCGACGGCTGACGCCCTTGCGGAGGCCTCCGGGGCCAGGTTCCCCTGGGCGATTTCCTGGCCGTTGACGTACACGATGACGCCGCCGTACCAGGCCACAGAGAGCTTTAGGTCCTTCACCAGCGCGGGATCGGTGACCTCGAACTTCGCCCGCGAGCAGAGGTCCGCCAGGTAAGGAGTGTGGGAGAACGTGCGGGCCGTGCCGCGCAGCCACGTACTGTCCTCGAACGTCGGCTGCTTCCAGTCCCCCGGCGCCGCCGCGGTCTGCGTGTCCAGCCAGACCTTGCCCGAGAGCACCGGCTTGATGCGATCGTCAAACTCGATGACCGGCGGCTTCAGGGTCGGGAAGGACCGCCAGACGCTCTGCGTGTCCAGGACGACCACTGGGGCGGCGTCCTTCTTCGGGGCCGCCGTTGTTCCCTGTGCGACGCATGGCATCGCTCCCGTCAAGATAACGACCGCGCAAACCGCTGCTCCTCGGACCGTACCCTTCATAACCTTCACCCTAGGTGCTGACCGGCGCTTCTCATCTGTAACCAACGAAACCAAGAGTGTTCTTCCTTCGGCGGCATGGCTGGGGACTCCCGCCACGAGCTACAACCCGTTATTGCCTCGAACGGACCGGTGCTTGCACCGAATCATGAACAGGTGCCCCAAGGCATCCTTCACACCATCTGGATCTGGTAGCCTCGTTGGGACGGAAATAGGCGTCTGTACACGGTCTTGCCCGTGACCGTGCACGCAGGCCTACGCCACGCACCACAAGGTGGCCGCAGGCCGTAATGCAACCCGCATGTGCGCCATCACCATTCGGACGCGAAACATCATCGAGCGACATCTCAACTGATATCCACCACGATTGCCCAAGAAACGCCTGACGGCAACGGCCCCCCCGCGTCGCAGGGGCCTTTATCGGCATGTCTACCTGGCCGGAGAAGCCGTGATGAACTCCATGGCCCCGTGGTCCCACGCGCCGTCGGCCCCCCGGACGTTGCCGAACATGTCCCGGTCGTACGGCGCCTCCAGCTTCTTCCCCGGGTCCGTCGCCCGCGCCAGGTGGCAGTCGCGCTCCCTCGCACTCACGAACGGATCGACCCGCTTGAGCCTCTTGTCGTTCGGCCCCAACTCGCCGCGCGTCTCCGTGTCGATGTACGTCTCGTAATCCTGCCGCGTGACCCCCGGCATGTGTGCCGTCGCCGGGCACTGATACCATAGGTTGTTGTAGGCCTCGACTTCCTCGTCGGCCCTGTTGAAGAACCGGAATCCGGACGAGACGCCGTTAATCCCCACGATCGTGTTGTTGTATATCTTCACCCGCTTGATCGACCCGTTCTGCTGGTTCGCCACCACGCCGTGCGCGGTGCTGCCGGCCGGGGCGGCCCCCGTGTCGCAGAAGACGTTCCCATAGACCTCCCAGGCGCTAGCGTCTCCGCTCATATGCATGATGATGCCGGTGCCCTCGATGCTCTCCCACCAGTTGCAGCGGTAGATGATTTTGCGGCAGGCCCTCCAGAAGCTCGACCCGCTGTGGGATGAGTTGTTCCCGGCTGAGAAGGAACGGATCGTCAAGCTGTTGGTCGAGGAGGTCATGGTCAACCCGGACGGCCTGCTCATCCGCCTGCGGCTCAATGGACTGAACTCGCTGGCGGCGGAACTGGCCGGCGACGGCCCGGACGAGATGGCCGAGGAAGGCCGGACTGCGGACCTACGCGTGCCGATGGAGTTCAAGGTCCGCGGGGGCCGGAAGGAGATCATCCTGCCGCCGGACGCCGAGTCTGAGCCTGAACCCAAGGCCAAGCGGAACCAGCCGCTGGTGCTGGCGCTGGCACGGGCGCACCGCTGGCAGCGGATGATCGACTCGGACGATGTCGGGGCATTCGATAAACTAGCCGGGACCTCTTGGGTTGGATCGGTCGTACGTCGGCCAAACCCTCAGGCTCGCGTGTCTCGCGCCGGACATAGCCGAGGCCCTCCTGGAGGGACGAGAGCCGATCGGGCTTTCCTTGAGGAGCCTGGACAACAGCCTGCCGCTGCGGTGGGACGAACATCGCAGGGCGCTCATGCGCCCGTGAACTGCTCAAGCGGCCGGCAGAACACTCACTAGTCCAGATGAACCATATCTGTCACTCCACAGGGAGGACAGCGCCCGCCATCCGCTTCAGGCAGGCGGCATGGCGAGCCATCCCGCCCTACTTCACGTACACGACCTTCTCTGTATCGAGCGACTCGATGGCGGCTGCCAGCACCTTCTGGGCGGCAAGGCCCTCTTCGCCGCTACCGTCGATGCGGCTGGGTTCGTCGCCTCGTGCGACCTGCTCCACGAAGGCGTTGATACGGTTGCGGAAGGTGTCCTCGAAGTCCCGCATGCCGCCGAAAAGCGGGTTAGTGTAGACGGTCTTCTCCATGCTGCCGGTCGCGTAGAGCGTCAGTTCGCGCCACATGTCTTCCAGCACGAACCTACCGCCCGTGCCAGCGACCTCGCATCGCTCCATGGGATGGCCTCGCTCGATGTCGTAACTGCCGGTGAGCGACCCCACCACACCGTTCTTGAACCGCATGTTGAACTGGGCGGTGGACCAGATCTTCCGGCCGGGCGCCTTCGTCGCAAAGCACTGGACGGCCTCGATCTCGCCGCAGAAGTATCGCATCACGTCCACCGTGTGCGGGTGCAGCGCCTGGATTTGGAAGTAGGGCGAACTCTCCACGGGGTTCTTGATCCACATGCTCATGTTGACGAACAGCAGGTGGCCGAGGCGGCCATCCTGGACCCACTTCTTGGCCAAGTACGCGGCGGGCGTGAAGCGATGGTTGAGGTTGATGCCGAAGCAGCGGTTCTTCTGGCCGGCCTCGACGACCATCGCCTCGGCCTTGGGGATCTCGTTGCAGATCGGCTTCTCGCACAGGACGTGGCAGCCGGCCTCCAGGGCCTGCATCGTCGGGAGGTAATGGTCGCTGCCGGACTCGTAGCCCCCGGTGGTGACGCTCACCAGGTCCGGCCGAAGGGAGTCGAGCATCTGCTGTGCGTCATAGAAGGCCAGCACGCCGTGGGTCTTGGCGGCCGCGTCGGCCCGGTCGCGCAGAATGTCGCACACGCCGACCAGTTGCACCTGCGGATTCTCGCGGTAGATCTTCGCGTGGCGGTTACCTATCGGACCCATCCCGATGACACAGACTTTCAACATGCCTTCACCTCGCTTCGAGCCCGCTCACATGCCAAAGCCGCTTCGCTGTCAAATCCGAAGCACGAAATCCGAAACACATCCGAATGCTCGAAGCACCAATGACCGGAACCTCCGTTCCAGGGCGGCTGTTTTGAGCATTAGAGATTTCGGGTTTTGGTCATTGCTTCGGATCTCGGATTTGGCCTCCTGCCCCAGCATCCGGGCGTCATCCGCTTCTTGCCCATTGCTGTTCTTTCATGGCGAGTCACTCCTTCAATGCCTGCGCCTGCAGTCTCCTGGCCGCCTCGGGGTCGCCGATGTGCAGCTTCTCGTACGCCTCCTGGCTGCTGGTGAACGGACGCGGCACATCCTTCACGCCGTGCCAGTGCAGGTTCGTGTAGATCGGGTCCCGCTGCCCAGTCTCGTTCTCTCGCCGGGCGATATGGGCGAGCATCCGCTGCTCCAAGTAGGCGACCGTTTCCTTTTCCTTCTCGGCCAGGTTGACCGATTCGAGCGGATCCTCGATAAGGTCGTACAGCTCGACCTCGGGCTTATTGTGGAAGTCCGGCTCCAGGGCGTGGATGTACTTCCACTGAGGTGTCCGCCAGCCGTGTTTGCGCATCCAGGTGCACTCGGTGAGGTAGAACTCCTCGTCGGGCTTGCGCAAGGCCCCGCGCATCTCCGGCAGGAGGCTCGTACCGTCGAAGCGGATGCCCGTCTGGGTGCCCAGGATGTCCAGGATGGTCGGGGTGACGTTCATCAACGTCGTGTAGCTGGCGATTCTCTTGCCGGCCGGCACCACGCCGGGCAGGCGGAAGACCATCGGCACGCGGAGGGTGGGCTCGTAGAGGCCGTGGTGGTCGAAGAAGCACTCGTGGTCGTAGAGCGTTTCACCGTGGTCGCTGTCGATGACGACCAGCGTGTTCTCGTCCAGCCCCAGCGAGGACATGGTCGCGAAGATGTTGGCGATGCAGGCGTCCATGTACGCCACCGCGCCGTCATACTGGGCGATGACGTAGTCCTTGTCCGTGACGCCGGGCGGCATCCACGTCGCGAAGAAATCCCGGAAGGGTTTGAACTCGAAGACCGGCTTCATGGACTGGTTGGCCGGGTCCAGCTCGTTGCCGCCGTAGAACATCCGCTCGAAGGGGGCAGGCGGCAGGTACGGCGCGTGCGGATCCATGTGACGCAGGAAGAGGAAGAACGGCTGTGTCCCGCTGGCCAGCCGTATCAACTCGGGGATGGCGACGGCGTTCAAGCTCTCGGCCTTGCGGCTGCGGCCTTCGGCGTAGCTGCCCCAGCCGGCGAACTTGAGGTGGTTCTCGAACCCCCGGGCGGCCGGGTTGCCCTGGAAGCCGACAGCCGTCGTCGTGTAGCCGTTCTCGCGGAGGATCTCGGGGAGGGTCTTCACGCCGGGGTGCAGGTCGCCCTTGTGCCGCAAGGCCACCAGGCCCGTCGCGAAGCAGTCCATGCCCGTGAACATAGCGCCGTAGCCGCTGGTGGTGGGGATGTGCGGGCTGAAGCAGTGTTCGTAGACCGTGCCGCCGACGGCAAAGCGGTCCATGTGCGGCGTGGTGAGGCGTGGGCAGCCGCATAGGCTCATGTGGTCCGCGCGAAGGCTGTCAATGCCAATCAGGATAAGGTTCGGTTTCCTGCTCGTGGGCATAGTAACTCCTGTTGCTTGTCAACCGCTGATATCGCTGTGTTGCGAAGGAAGCTGACCGGCTGACTCATCAACTGGCGGACTGGCCAAGTAGGCCCGCTGGCGACCGGTCTGCCAGCTCACGAATCCGTCAATCGAAGAGCCAACCGGTCCATCAATTCACTAATCAACCTATTAACGTGCCCCCAGCGCTCTGAGGCACGCGTTCATGTATCCGTAGCTCTCGGCTGCCACGATGGCCCGGTGGGACAACTCATACTTGCCCGCCCCGATGACCTCCAGGCAGACGGGGCCGCTGTACTTGCCCTCCACCAGGGCCTTGCAGTAGGCGAAGAGGTCGATGTCGCCGCGCCCGCAGGCCTGGTCCTTGGGCTCGCCCGGGCTGGGCCCGCGGCCCTTGCAGTCGCGGATGTGGACGTGCCGCACCCGGCGGATCACGGCACCTATCGCCTGCTCGGGCATCTCTCCGGCGCGGTAGACGTGGCTGGGGTCCATGTCCACGCCGAAGCCCAGGGAGGTGATTCTCTCCATCGCCCGCAGCGTGGTGGGCGTGTTGTAGATGCACTGCCCCACGTGGGCCTTGCAGCACAGCGTCAGCCCGTACCGGGCCGCCTTGTCCGCCATCCGCGCGATGTGGTCCGTCTGGCAGATGAAGTCCTCCTCCACTCCGCTTTTGCCGCCAGGACCCACATTGATGACCGGGATGCCGATGGCCTTGCACGCCTCGAAGGCCCACGTCAGCCGCGTCTCGTCCAACGACGCCACCTCAGTGCTGAGCAGCTCCAGATGGTTCTCCTCGGCCAGCTTACAGATCGAGTCCACCTGCGGCTGCCAGTCCTCCAGCAGGAGATGCTCGCACATGCCCTTGATAGCCGACAGCTCGATGCCGTCATAGCCCGCCCAAGCGGTGTGCTTCATGGCAGTGCCCAACTCGTGCCCCTGGAACAGGACCGAGTTCACGCCGAGCTTTATCATTTGATTCACCTCGCTGGAGCCGTAGAGAGTGCAGACAGTTGTTTGGGTCTGCGCACTTTCGCCCGAATAACATGCAGCCCCGGGCCTCCGAGGCTGCACATCCTACGCTCAGATGTCCCGCGGCACGTCCACGATGCTATCTGTCTCAAACGACTTGATGGCCGCCTCGATCACGAACTGGGCCTTGAGGCCTTCCAGCCCGGAGGCCTCGATCCTATCCGGGGACGTCTTGGCCAGTAACTGGTCCACCCAGTATGTGATTCGGCTCTTGAACGTCTCGCTGAAGCCCATCATGTTGCCGAGGTAGTCGTACCGCTCGACCTCCCGGCTGCGGCGCGGGAAGAAGAAGAGCCTTTCGCAAGCGTCCTCCAGGAGGAATCGGCCCTCCGAGCCGCTCACGTCGCATGACTCAAGGCCGAAGCTGCCGCCCGCGTCATAGCTTCCCGTCAGGTTGCCGATGACCCCGCTGTGAAACTCCATGCCCACCTGAGCGTTGGACCAGATGGTCCGGTCCTTGCCCCTGGAGAGGAAAGCGTGTACCCGCTTCACGTCGCCGCAGAAGTACCGCATGACGTCGATGGAGTGCGGGTGCAGGGCCCGCATGTGGAACCAGGGACTGGTCTCATTGGGGTTGTTGATCCACATCCGCATGTTGATCATGTGAAGCTGGCCCAGCCGTCCCGCGGTCGTCCACTCCTTCGCACGGACGGCCGCTGGCGTGAAGCGGTGGTTCAGGTTGATGGCGTACGGCACGTTCTTCTTGCGGGCCAAGGCAACCATCTGCTTGCCCTTCTCGATGTCGTTGGAGATGGGCTTCTCGCCCAGGACCGGCAGGCCCGCAGAGAGCAGCTCCATTGTGGGCTGGTAGTGGTCCCCGCCGTTTTCCTGGCCGGCCGTACACATGCTGCAGGCGTCGATCTGGATGCCGCTGGCGAGCATCTCCCGGACGCTGTCGAAGGCCTTCGCGCCGTACGCGGCGGCCGCCTTGTCCGCCCGCTCGCGGATGATGTCGCAGACCGCGATGATCTGGGTCTTGTCCTTCAGTTCCTGATAGACCCGGGCGTGCGTGTTGCCGATGTTGCCCATCCCGACGATGGCGATCCTCAGAGGCATGGCGATGTACCTTTTCTTTGTCCTGCGCAGTGTGCGACGCCGACAAGCGGCGGCGCCTGCGACGCAGAAGTGGAAATCATACGCGAAACCAAAGGTTCCACAAGAGGCGGCAGGGGAATTCCGGTGGGGATCCAGTGGGACTCATTACCCGGATCCGGGTGTTTACTTGTTTCAGGTAGCCGCTATGGATAGTATCCCGCGGCGTGGAGGATTATCCAAGGAACTTGGGCGAATTCGAAGAACGCTTCGCGACCGAAGCGGCTTGCCGGGAGTATCTGTTCTCGCTGCGATGGCCGGATGGGTTTTGCTGCCCGCGTTGCCATCACCGGCAAACGTGGCCTGTGGCTGGCAGTCGCTACCAATGCGTCGCGTGTGGCTATCAGGCGTCCGTGACGGCCGGGACGATCTTTGAAGGCACGCACAAGCCGTTGCGGCTGTGGTTCCGGGCGATGTGGCTGGTGACCAGTTCGAAGACGGGCTTCATCGCGATGGCGTTGCGGAACGTTCTGGGCCTGGGCAGTTACAAGACGGCCTGGGCTTTGCTGCACAAGCTGCGGCGTGCGATGGTTCGTCCAGGTCGGGATCGGCTGTCGGGGCGGGTCGAGGTTGATGAGACGTACATTGGCGGCAAGGGCGAGGGCCATTACGGCCGTCGAGCGGGTGGAAAATCGTTGGTAGTCATTGCGGCACAAGAAGATGGAGCGAAGGTGGGCCGGGTCCGCATGCGCCGAGTTTCCAACGCTTCGGCGCGAAGCCTTCAGGCGTTCGTGGAACACCCGGCATTCGGGTTAGGAGGGGGCTGCTGCGGTACTTCTCGCAGACGTAACGCAAGCGGCGAACGAGATAGGCAGCGATGTTGCCGAAAACGCCCCGGTCCTCGTGCACTTCATCAACGACAACATAGCGGAGATTCGCGAAGAAACGCGCCCACTTCTCATGATACTGAAGAACGGCAAGGTGCGCCGTGTCCGGATTCGTGAGGACGAAATGGGCCTGTCGGCGGCCCCCAGCGGCCCCGCCACACCATGATAGGCCGACCCTCAGCGCTGAACGGTGACGGGCGCCGTGGCGGGGGTCTCGGCCGCCGAGCGAATCCGATTCAGCAGGCGCACGCGCTCGGGATGGTCCGGCTCGAGCTCCAGCACTAGCTTGTAGTGCTCGATGGCCTCGGGGCGCTTCTTGGCCTGCCAATAGGCATCGCCCAGCGTCAGGTGCAGCTTGGCCGACAGCGGATTGGTCTGGACGGCCTTGGCGAGGAACTCGATGTACTTGCCGTGCCGGCCCTTCTGGTGGAACCGCCGCGCCACGGTGACGTACGCATCGGCCAGCGTCGCCTTGTAGACCTCCGGCTCGGCCTCGATGGCCTTGCCCAGCCGCGACAGATAGCTGTCGTAGTCGTCCAGCCCCAGCGCCGTCTGCGCCCAGTAGAACCAGAACAGCCCCTGGTCGGTCTTGTCGAGCTTGCCGTCCAGGGCCTTGTACAGGGCGTCGGCCTTGGCGTAGCGGCGGGCGCTGAGCCAGATGTTCGCCTCCAGGAAGCGGATCTGCGGCGTGTCGATGCCCATCTGCTGGGCCTTGGCGATCTGGAAGACGGCGGACTTGGCGCCGGCGACGTAGAACGTGTCCTTCTTGCCGGGCGCGCGGTCGATCAGCAGCAGGTCGTTCTTGATCTGCCCGACCTTGCCGCCGAGCACCTGCGCCGTTGTGACCTTGCCCAGGTAGTTGCGGAGGTTGAAGTACGCACTGGCGAGCTTGTAGTGATAGGCAGCCGTGTCGATCCCGAGCTCGCCGGCCTTCTCATAAGACGACACCGCCCGCGCGAACCGCTTCTGCGCCAGGTAGATGTTGCCGAGCTGGTAGGCGTCCTCGGGGCTGGATGGGTTCAGCCGCACGGCTTCCTCGTAGTGCTTGCGGGCCTCGTCCCAGTTCTCCTTCTGGTAGTAGGCCTCCGCCAGCATGTGATACAGCGGGTAGTCGTGCTTGAACTTCAGCAGCGGCTTGAGGATCTCGATGACGCGGTCGGCCTCCTTGGGCGAGTACATCTCGGCCAGCTCGATGCCGGCCTCCACGTGCTCGGGGTTGGCCTTCAGGATCGCCTTGAGCAGATCGACGGCCGTGTCGCGCTTGCCCGCGCGGCGCTGGGCCTTGGCCAGCAGAAGGCGGTAGCCGGTCTTCTCGGGGTTCATCCGGGCGGCGTCTCGAAGCAGGACAATCGCCTTGTCGTACTGCCGCTGGAAGAACAGCTTGCGCCCTTCCTCGAACTTCGCCTCCGCCTGGGCGGCCTGCTGCGTGGTCACGGCCGGGCGGTCGGCCCGTCTCGCCGGGGGGGGCTGTGCCGCCAGAATCGACGACATCGCCAGCAACCCCGCCGCCATCGCGATGCTCCGAATGCTCTTCATGATCGATGCTCCTGATCGTTCGCGCCGCATGGTCTGCTCCTGCTGCCCGCCTACTTGCGGTAGGCCTTGATCCACTGGATTCGTTCGTGCGCCGCGGGCGCCTTGGCATGGGTGGAAAACTTCTGCCGGAAGGTCTCGTAGGCGTCCATGGCCTCCACCCAGCGCCCGAGCTGCTCCAGCGCCTCGGCCAGGGAGTACTGCGCATCGGGCACCTGCCCGCTGGCGGGGTACGTCCGGATGAAGTCGCGATACGCCTTCACCGCCAGGTCGAACTTGCCGGTCTGCTCGTGGAACTTGGCCACCTTCAGGGCGGCGCTCTCGGCCACCGGCGTGCCCGGGAACAACTGCACGATCCGCTGATACACCTTCATGGCCGCGTCGCGGTCCTTCAGCTCGATCTCATAGATGCGGGCCAGGCGCTTGAGCGACTCGCCCGTCGTGTCGCCCAGCGGGTAGTCCTTCGCCACGCGGCCGTACACGTTCACCGCCTTGCGATACGCCTCGTTGATGCGGTCCTGGCGGTTGGCCACCTGCAGGGCGCTTTCGGTCTCGGCCTGCTGCTCGAACTGCCGGACGTTGCCGAGAAGGTTCCCCGTGTTCATGCCGTTGTATCGGGCGGCGAAGTACGCATCGTTGTTCGACAGATCTTCCAGCTTGCCGGCCTGGCGCAGTTCTTGGCGTCGCTTGGCGACCAGGATCTTGTTGGCGTACTCCTGCTCCTGGAACTGGGCGTAGGCGGCCTTCTGCCCTCCGAGCAACAGCTCGGCCCGAACCTCCTTGGCCGACACCGACGCCAGGCGAGTGCCCTGCTGCTCGTAGCTGCTGCCCACCAGGTATAGGGCGTTGTCCGCCAGCGGGCTCATCGGGTACTTCGCTGGCACCTTCAGCAGCTCCGTGCGGGCGTCTTTCTGGCGGCCCAGGGCGAGCAGGGCCTTGCCGATCTCCAGTTGCGCATCGTCGGCCAGGTCGCTGCGGGGGTAGTCCGCGATCACCTTGCGGAACTCGCTGACGGCCTTGAGCCGGTAGCCCAACTGCTCCAGCACGATTCGCCCAATCTGGAACTGGGCGTCGTCCTTGTTGCGCTGGACCTGCCGGTCGGCCAACAGCATCTGGTAGCGGTCCAGGTTCTTGAGGATGTCGATCCGCTGGCGGGCCAGTTGGTGATAGCTGGCCTGCTGGGCCTGGGCGGCCTTGCCGCGCGGCGGCGGATACTTGCGGAGGTATTCCTCGTAGCTTCTGCGGGCGGCCTTCCATTCGCTGAGGTGGATGTGGCACTCGGCGATGGCCACGTGCACCCCCGGCGTGATCCCCACGTTGGGATACTCGGCGAGGATGCGCTCGTAGGCCGCCATCGCCTCCTTCCAGGCCTCGTTGGCCTGGTGGGTCTTGCCGATCTCCTGCAGCGCCTGGGGGGCTCGCGGATCGGTCGGGAAGCTGTCCACGAACACGCCGAAGACGTGCAGGGCTTCAAGGAAGCGCTCCTTGGCGGCGAGCGTGCGCCCGATGTCGAACACCCGCGTGCGGATGTCCTGCCGGTCGCCCGCCAGGCTGAGGTACTCCTGGTAGGCCTCCACCGCCCGAAGCGGGGAGTTCAGCCGGTCGGCGTAGAGTTCGGCGATTCGGAGCACGGCCGCGACGGCCTGGGCATCCGACGGGAAGCGAATCGGGATCCGGCTGAGGATGTCGATCGCCTGCTCGAACTGCTGCAGCCCCTCCAACTGGCTGGAGATCTGCCGCAGCCGCCCGGGGATCTTCTGGACGACGGCGTGATCGGGCAGGTCGCGCGAGATCGCCAGCAGCTCCTGGCCGGACCGCGCGAGCAGCCCGCCGGCCCGCACGGCGCTGACTTGGCCCGCCAGGCCGGCCTCCCGCTGGTAGCTGGCCACCGCCAGCTCACGGGCCTGATACACCCGCTCCTTGCGGTCGGCGTGAGCCGCAACGAACGCGGCAATCTGCTGACGGGCCTTCTCGAAGCGCGCGTGGCGCTGATCCACCCAGTCCTGGTCGATCCGGTCGGTCGGGGCGACCTGGGCGGCGAACTCGATCTGGTCGCGGATGACGCGGAAGGCCAGGTCAATGCGGTCCGGATCGGTGGGCCGGTCCTTGAGGTACTGCTCGATCATCGCGATGGCGCGGTCCGGACGCTTCTGGCCCTCGAAGAATCCGATCAGCCACATCACCTCCGCCCGCGCGCGGCCGGGCAGGTTGTGCCGGTCGGCCGGGGCCTTGGCGATCAGGTCGATGAGAATCTTGTAGGCCGCGTCGGCGGCGGTGTCCTGGCGCTTCATCTCCGCCTCGGACAGCACCGGCCCGCTGGGCAGGACGACGGCCTGGTCCTGCTGGCCCTTGCCCTGCTGCTGCCCACGGACCTGGCGGTCCTGGAGCATGGCGATCTGGCCGATCCGCAACTGCTCGCTGCGGCGGATCATCGCCAGGGCGTTGTCCTCCGCCGGGGCGGGCTGGGGCGCCAGGCCCGCGTACCCGTGCCCGACATCGCGACCCTCGCCGGCATTTGACGGCCTGCCCGAGGCTCCCGGTGGGAGGACAGGGCTCGGTAGGGCGACGCCGTCCGGCGTCGTGCGCGCGTCCGGTTCCGGGGCGGCTACGCTGTAGACCGGGCGGTCGAACGTGCCGCCCGTGTAGTCGGTCACGTCCAGGCGTTTGGCCAACTCGTCGCTGGCGAACTCGGCGACGGAGACGCCGCCGCCCCGCGGGCCGGTCGCCGGCGCAGGCGGCGCGGGCGGGGTGGGCAGGGTCAGCAGGGCCAGCCCGTGCTCGCGGTCCAGCTCGCCCAGGTAGGTGGCGGCCTCGTAGAAGCGCAGCATCGGCGGCGAGGTGAACTCCGGCACGGCCGCCGCGAAGCGCTTCAGCACGTCGCGGGCGATCGGCCAGGCGTCGGCCTGCCCGTAGGTCCGCGCGATGCGGAACAGCTCGCTGGCGGCCGACCCGGCGTAGTCGCCGCGCGGGTGGGCCTTCAGGAAGCCCGCCAGCGCGTCGATCGCCGCGGCGTATTCGTCGCTGAGCTTGGCAGGCGGGGTGTCCTTGTCCTCGCGTTTGGCGAACGCCACCTGCGCCTTGTGCATTGAGATGAGGGCCAGCTCATACTCCAGCCGCTCGGCCTTGGATGTCTTGGGATGGGCCTTCAGGAAGTCCGTCACCACGGCCGTCGCCGGGGCGAACGCCTTGTAGTTCTGGTAGATGCGGGAGACCTCGATCACGAGCCCGACGGCCGGCGCGACGTAGTCGGACTTGGGGAACTTGCTCACCAGCTCATCGAGCAGCTTCAGCTCGGCGGCGTGCAGGGGGTTCAGCGGCAGGTTCTTTCCGCCGTCGAACTGTGGGGCCAGCCGCCCCACGGCCCGC
>Ga0307378_10009265_pt1 | contig 12962 bp, 10 predicted proteins | sample UN1MG_FD_202238 | JGI IMG/M metagenome (GOLD analysis project Ga0307378, IMG submission 202238) | Soil microbial communities from Risofladan, Vaasa, Finland - UN-1 | ecosystem: Environmental > Terrestrial > Soil > Coastal area > Acid sulfate soil | place: Finland: Risofladan, Vaasa | collected... | reverse complement strand
GGAGGATTCTTGCAGGCCCGGCAGAAAATCAAGCCCCTGAAACCCGTCTCTGTCGTTTGTGTTTTGGGAATGCGATAGAAATTCAGCAAATGCAAGCCCAGTCGCGCCTGGGCTAGCGGCCTCGGGCGGTTGAGTCGAAGAACTTGATGAAATCGTCGGCGAGGCCGCGCCCCACCTTAGTGATGCTGTAGCCCCGCAGCGAAAATCCGCCACCTTTGCTGGTGGCCCACAAATCGCCATCGACATTGCGCGCGCGCAGAAGCGCGCCGGCCTGGTTTCCCGCGTTGAGCAGGACTTGCCGGCCGGTCTGCTGGACCGAGAGCGTGAGGTCGGCCTCGGCGGGCGAAGAGACCAGCCGCAGTCTGCCCCACCTGCTGAGCTTCTCGTCGATAGCGGTCTTCAGTGCGGGGTTGCTCCCTGGGCTGACGGAAATGCAGAGGGTCTTCGCCGAACCCAGCAACTCCGGAAGATTGATCTCCGCAGGTGACACCGCCGGCGCGCTTGTGCCGGCCATGGCGGGGGCAGCCTCCGTCGGAGCCTTGGCGGAAAGCTTGGCCTTGACCGTCCACACATCACCGGGTCCGAGCTGAACGGACTGTTGCCAGCTTTCGTAACCCTTGGCAGAAGCGCGCAGGCGATAGGAACCCGGTTCCAGCCCGGACAGAACCAGCCTACCTTCCGGGCTGGTTGTGCCACGCGGTTCGTCGTTCAAATATATGTCAGCCTCACCGGGGCTGGTTTCGATCTGAAGGGTGGCTTTTGCCGGTGAATTGGGCGCAGCAGGTTTGCGGGAAACGGCGCGTAAGGCTGCAATCAACTCGTTGCTCGCACCCGCCTGGCGCAACTCTGACTCGACTGCGGAGTCGACTTCAAAACTAATCCCTCGTTCTTCGGCCAGCGCCGCCACGCGGCTGCTCGGCACGCCGCCTTCGAGGAGCGATACGACATCATTCCTGGTTAGGGCCTTCTCCTGCTGCGCGGCAAGCATCGCGGGCAAGAGCGCCGTGACGAATGCTAAGAAGGCCAGGGTTTTGAAAAAGGGAAGAATCCTGTGTGCGGCAGATCCAACGGGCATGAGCGGGACCTCCGGAAGGTATTGGCTGCCGGCGTTGCTGAAAGAAGCGTAGCAATTCCCTGTGGCAATGACAATCGGCTTCCACGCAACTGTCGTCCCCGGGACAATTTGGCAGTCGGAAGGATTAGGTTGGGCTGCTCGTCTTCGAGGGATTCTTCCACGCCCAATTCAAGGCCAAGCCCATAGAAAATTCTCCGCTGGTCAGTGCCTTGGGAGTTAGGTAGCGAGGACGGACGCAACCAGTGTTACGCGGCGCGTGGTGAACCCAACATCTCGCCGAGGCGGCCATGTGGGACACTGCGGGCCACTTCGCGGAAGGGACTCATCGCACGGAAACATATCCTCCTTCCACTCCGCGTTTGGAGAGCACGATCTGCCAGGACTGGTTGCTCCGCGCTCGAAACGATCCGGCGCAAGCCAGCAGATAGTACTTCCACATGCGGTAGAAACGCTCACCGTAGCGGGCTTGAAGATTCGGCCAGTGCCCGGCGAAATTCCAAAACCACGCCACTAACGTCTTGTCGTAATCGGCCCCGAAATTGTGCCAGTCCTCCATGACAAACAAGCCTTCGATGGCAGTCCCCATCTGCTCGACGGAGGGAATCACGGAATTGGGAAAGATGTACTTCTCAAACCACGGATCAGTGTGCCGCACGGATCCTTCACCGCCGATGGAATCGAGAAGAAACAGACCGTCATCGGCAAGGTGATCGGCGACGATGCGCATGAAGGTCCGGTAGTTCCTGCCGCCCACGTGTTCAAACATGCCCAGGGACACGATATGGTCGTAGGTCCCTTCGATATCCCGATAATCCTGAAGCTCAATCCGTATGGGCAATCCCGCGCAGAGCTGCCGTCCCAATTTCGCCTGTTCCTTCGACACCGTGTTTCCGACGCCGGTGACGCCGTAATGCTCCGCGGCGTATTTCAAGAAACTGCCCCAGCCGCAGCCGATGTCTAGGACCTTCTGACCTGCCTTGAGTCCCAACTTGCGACACACGAGGTCCAGCTTTGCCTCCTGCGCTTCGTCCAGGGTCCTGGCGTTTTTCCAATATGCGCAGGTGTAGACCATTCGCCGATCGAGCATAGCCCGGTACAGATCGTTCCCGATATCGTAGTGCCGCTCGCCGATCTCAAAGGCTTTGGATCGCCGCTGGGGGTTGACGAAGGCCATGCCGAGGGCCCGCAACAACGTCTTCCAGTCGGACCGGATCTTGGCGGCCAAATCAGCTCGCAAAGCGCGATGAAAGAATTCGTCGAGCTGTTGGACATCCCACCAGCCATCCATGTAGGACTCGCCGAGCCCTAGCAAGCCCTGGCTCAACACGCGGTCGTAGAATCCTTCATTGTGGATCCGGATGTCCCACGGCCGATTGCCATTAATTCTGATATCAGCAAGGGCGAAGATGCGCTCCATGGTTTCTCGCCCCGGCGAGTGGGCCGTGTTCTTAACGGTGTGGGCTGGTGAGGTCGGGAAACACTTTGCAGTACCAGGGTGATTCCGTGAAGGTGAAGCGGATTCGTGCGCGACCGAAGCATCCACCACGGCGGGCACCTCCAGGAGCTTCGTGCGGTGGCCGCGGGTTGTTCCCGTCAGAAACCGGGTCGCGAGGCCAAGCGACCCGGAATACCACTTTGCAGTTTATCAAGGCGGGTCGCGAAATGCGAGCCTCGGCCGGGCATAGCAGGGCCGCGGCCCGCAAGGTGCAGCTAGGGTTTCACCGGAAAGGCTCAGGGTTTGCCCATGGTGGGGCCGCCGGTGTCGAACTGTCTCGGAATTCGATCGCCCACCGCTGGCAACGGGGCGAAGGGCCTGTGCGGCTCGGTCTGATACCAGTAAGCCACGGTATAGAAGTTGTCGGAGCGGTGATTGGCGTGGCCGCTCTCGATGGTGACCTTGATCGACTTCTCGAAAGTGACCGGCGAATCGGTATGGAAGCGGTAGACCATCCACTTGGCGCCGCGGTCGTCGCCGCCGTTCATGGGGTTGCCGTAGCGCTGGTAGGCGAATGTGGGCCGGGTTCCGCCGAAGGGATTAATACCGCATCCGCCGTAGCACCACGCGCCGAGGTAATAGTCCTCCGAGCCCGTGCCGTTGATTTGTGGGGTTGTGGCCCCATCGATGAGAATCATCTCGTCGCCCTCGCCCCACCAGTCGCCCTGATTTTGAAGGATGCTGTGCGTGACGCCCACGTAGTGTCCCCGGCCCTCCGCTTCCAGGATAACGTAGTTGCCCTCACCCCGCAGGTTCTCCTTGTTGTTCAGCTTATCGTCGCCGTTCTGTTGCCAGTCCGTCGTCCAACCCTTGTTGGGCGCCGCCTGTCGGTACTGCGCGTGGAAGTAGGCGAGGCTTTCGGGTAGCGAGGGGTGCTTCTGATAATCAATGTTGTAGTAGAACGCGCCGACGGGAAACTCGCCTTCATTCGTCACCGTGATTCGCGCCGACCGCCGGAAGGGCATGGGAAAGAAGCAATTGAGCGCTTTCTGTGAGCCCACCGACAAGGGAGCCGATTCGTAGAGGAAATACTCCCCCAGCCCCAATCCGAAGAAATCGCCGATGGGCGATTCAACGCTGGGACTTTCTTCGCCGTCCCAGTACATCCTGAGAATGATCTTCTTCAGATGGTTTTGCTCCTGAGTGGCGATCGTGATCCAGATGTGAGTGATGATGCCCGGCCCTTGGAGTTCGGCGATGGCGCGCGTCTCTCCCGACTTGATTTTGTTCTTCCAATTGCCGTCGTCGTTGGCGCCGGTGCGGTCGAAGCTCGAGGCGCGATGGACGGTGTAGTCCTTCAGGAAAGGGAGGCTGCTGATCTCCTTTTGCACGTCTTGCCCTGCCACGGATAAGCCGGTGCAAACCACCATGGCGCTTGCGGCCAGTGCGTGAATGAAATTCGCTTTCATGGTTCTCTCCTTGCGAGGAGTATCCGCGACATCCGGGGTTTATTTGACTGGAAATCAACGATCGCGGAGAGCGCGGCCATTGTTGGTCCGCGGGCGCGCGAAAGTCAAGGCCGGACAAAGCAAGGTGAGGGAGTGCGGCGCCCCCTAAGCCCAGTAGGGCCCGGGAGGAGTTCCGCGCGCTGGAGAAGTCATGTCGCGACGCGCCCCGTGCGCATCGCACGGGTGTTTTGTCCATTTCGGTGCACAAAAACAACTTTGTGCCTGACCCGCGCATCCTTATTGGAAGCGAGCGAATGCGTTCAGCTAGCGCAGGCGGAGCAGTTCGCGCGCCAATTCCCGTTTGCACGGAGCCCATTGACCATGACAAGAATGAAATTTCTCGCCCCTCTACTCCTGATTGCAGTGGTTGGTTTCCTGCCGGACGTTGCGCGGGCCCAGGGAGTTCGCGTCTTCGCCATGGGCACCGGGTCGTTTCTTCTCAGCGAAAAGTTCTTCGAGGTGGCCGGTGACCCTTTCCGCTCCAACTACGCTCCCGGCGGGAAGATCATCTTGGGAGGCGAATACTCACGAAACAAGGTCCTGGGCTTCGAAGTCGCTTACGCCTACGGTCGAAACAATCTTCGCGTAGCCGACCTCAATGCGTCTCCTGTCGATGAAGCGGGCTATGGCGTCCGGATCCAGCGCTTGAACGGGAACCTGGTTCTTCACAGCCCTGTGGAACTGTTCCGCCTGCGGCCCTACGTGACCGCGGGGATTGAATTCACCCGTTACGCCCCGACTAGTGAAGCCAAGGAATTGGGGTTTACCGGGGGTTTTGCCGGCCAGTCGGCGATGCTCGAGGCCAATAACAAACCGGGTATCAATTACGGCGGGGGCGTGGAATGGAGTCTGCTGCCGAAGCTGGGGCTGCGCCTCGACGTGCGCGACCATGTCACCGGAACGCCCCGTTTCGGCCTCTCGCAGAATTCGTCGAGCGGCGCCATCTTTCCCATCAGCGGAAGCGCCCACAACGTGGAAATCTCCGCCGGGTTCACACTGCATTTCGGGGATTGAGCCGCCGGAGGGCGGCCATTCCAGCCTTAGACCACGCGGCGGTGCCAGTACTCGCGGAAGGTGCGAACCTGCTTCCCGTAGAAATCGGCGAGGAGGATGCCGGCCAGTTCCCGGCGCTCGCTCGTGGGGCGGTGCGTGTATGAGCAGGTCCACTCGGCAAACAGGGCGTAGCGAGACAGGAAAAAGTTCACCACCCCAAATTGAATCTTGTCCTGCTTCTCAGTGGCTTTCTTCCAGTAGGCGGCGATGTCCTCGCGCCCCACGATGGGTTTGCCGAAGGGGTTTTCCCAGTAGTGCGCGTCGCGGGTGAAGAGACTGGCGGCAAGTTCCGCATTCCGGGTTTCCCACACTTCCTTGTAGGTGGCCAGGAATCTCTTGGCGGTGGCGGCATCGAGTTTGGCGCGCCGCCTGCTTCCCGATGCGGACTTCTTCCCTGAGGTCCTTGCCATGCGTCCCTCCACTCCGTGGGCCGTCTTTTCCGCAGCAGCAGCGATACAGAGGTCAAGCAGCGGGCGCCTCGGGCCTGCAAACCGTCTTTCGTATGAGAACCTCGATTCTAATCCTGCGACGGCGAGGGAGCAAGGCGCGCCCCGATTGTACTTATCGCATTGACTGCGCCGCGGGCTTCGCTACACTGGGCGAAGATGACGACTGCGGACACCGTCAAACAGTGTCAGACAAATTGACCTGCGGCGAGGCATGGCCTCGTTGTCTCATCGTGTGTGCCTTCGCAGGAAGGGGGCCGCGGCCATGAAAGAACCACCGAGAAGGCAATTCATCAAGTCGTGTTCGTTGCTGGCGCTTTCCGGGTTCGGACCTGCTTGGGCCTCCCTCTCTCCTGCCTGTGGACGAACGGAGAAGAGGGCGGCGAGTACGGGGCCGGCAGGAGAGGGTCATGTCGATCAACCTCCGGCTCAGATTGACCCGAATTTCGAGCCGGCCTATCTGAAGCTGCACCGCAACGGAGAGTTGAAGAAACGCGGTGAAGAACTCTGGAAGATCATGGAAAGTTGCCGTCTCTGCCCCCGCCAGTGCGGAGCCAACCGCCTCGCCGGCGAGAAAGGCTTCTGCCAGTCCACATCACAACTCGAGATCGCGGCGTATCACCCGCACTATGGAGAAGAGAGGCCGCTGGTCGGCCGGGGAGGGTCCGGCACCATCTTTCTCACCCACTGCGGTCTGCGGTGCGTGTTCTGCATCAACTGGCAGATCAGCCAGGGAGGCCAGGGCGAACGGCGCAGGATCGAAGAGATGGCGGCCATGATGCTCCATCTGCAACAGATGGGCTGCGGCAACATTAATCTCGTGACTCCGACTCATTACTCTGCGCACGTCCTGCTGGCGGTCGGTTTGGCGGCGGCGAAAGGGCTGCGGCTGCCGCTGGTCTATAACACCTGCGGTTGGGAGCGCCCGGAAATCTTGAAAATGCTCGACGGCGTCGTGGACATCTATCTGCCGGACTTCAAGTACTCGGATGGGAAGATGGCGGAGAAGTACTCGTCGGGCGCAGACACCTACCCCGAGGTCACTCAGCAGGCGCTGCCTGAAATGCACCGTCAGGTCGGAGTGGCCAAGCCTGCCGCCGACGGCCGGATGTACCGAGGGCTGATGATCCGTCACCTGGTGATGCCGAACCGCGTGGGCGGGACGAAGGAGGTCATCGAGTGGATCGCGCAGAATCTCCCCAAGGACACCTACGTCAACATCATGTCCCAATACCAGCCTACTTATAAGGCCTTCGACTATCCCGCAATCGCCCGCCGCATCACCCGCCAGGAATACGTGGAAGCCGTACAATGGGCCCGGGACGCGGGGCTCACGAATCTGGACCTTCAGGGGTATCGAGGATAAGTTGGACTGGACAATCCGGCAGGCGAACTCCGTAATGGCCGGCAGGAATACAGCCGAGGGATGATTCAACCTCTGGTCCTTCATCGTCAGGTGAACGGAGCGCTGAAGCGGCCGCAGGAATAGAGACCCCTGGCGGATTGCGGGATAGGAAAGTCGGAGGTAGGGTGATGCCCAAAAAACTGTTCGCGGGGAGAATGTGGGGTCCGGTTCTGTTCGGATTGGTGATGACGTGCTTGCTGATTCTCTCGTCCCAGCCCCTGGCCGTCGCGAAGAAGAACAAGGAGAAAATCAAGGAACGACTCCGGTCCCTTCAAGTGGTTCACGTGGTGGGAGAAGGACCGGTGGCCCGCTACGTGAAACAAAATATCGAGCAGAAGACCTGCCTTAGGGAGCCGGAGGAGAACGAAGGCGCGGAGGCGATTCTCACAGTATGGCAAGAAATCCGGCCCTGCCAACTCGGCCTTTCGGGAGTGTGCCTTTCCGTTAACGCAAAGCTGACCGACGCCCAGACCAACGAAGTGCTCTGGTTTCGAACCGACGACCAGTTCGGGAGTCGAATGTCCATCGGAGTTGACGAGGCCGGAGGGAAGTGGGTCTTGTGGAATCTCGCTTCAACTTGCTGCAAGAAGCGTTAGCCGCGGTCCCGGCGGGCGGTTTTTGGGGGACATCGGTGAAAGCCCTTGTAGTGTTGCTGGCCGTCGGAATCGCGAGCCGGATGGTTTATCCAACCTTCGCGCGGCCCCACGATATGACGATGCCAACCCAAGCGCCCAAGCACGAGTTTGCTGAAGTGAACGGCCTTCGGCTGCACTACGTCACCGTGGGTGAGGGAAAGCTCATCCTGTTCGTTCACGGCTTTCCCGAGTTCTGGTACGAGTGGAAGAACCAGCTCACGGAGTTTGGAAGGGATTTTCGGGCCGTAGCTCCCGACCTGCGCGGCTACAACCTTTCTTCGAAGCCTTCCGAGATTGAGGCTTGCGCAATCCCCCTGCTCGTCGAAGACCTGCACCGGTTGCGCGAGCACCTGGGCGCGAAGCGGTTCATTCTCGTCGGCCATGACTGGGGCGGCGTGGTGGCGTGGTTTTACGCCCTGTACCATCCCGAGAATCTGGAGAAGCTCATCATCATCAACGCGCCCCATCCCGGTGTATTCGGCCGCCAGTTGGCCGAGAATCCCGAACAGCAGAAGGCCAGCCAATACATGCTCATGTTCCGCAGCCCGCAGGCGGAGGAATTCCTTTCCGCCAACAACTACGCGGCGCTCGAGGCAAGTGTGCTTGCACCCGGATTGGCCCGGGGTTATTTCAACGGGGAAGACCGCAGGGCCTATCTCGATGCGTGGTCCCAGCCGGGCGCGCTGACCGGAGGCCTGAATTACTATCGCGCCGCCCGCGTTGGTCCACCCGCGAACGATGCCGCACCCTCCGGTGACGCGGCTGCTCCGCCTCCGCTCCCACCCGGGCTTTCGTCTCTCGAGGTTCGCGTTCCGACGCTCGTCATCTGGGGTGAGAAAGATCCTTTTCTCCTCCCTGGTAATCTGGATGGGCTCGAAGAGTTCGTCCCCGACCTGACGGTGAAGCGTGTTCCGGACGCGGGGCACTGGATCGTTCACGAAAAGCCCGATCTGGTTAATGCTACAATCCGAGATTTCATTCAGGGGCGATAAGGCGAAGATCTTGCATGCTGATTGGTCGGGCCTTCGGGCGCGAGCTATTGGCGCAAGTCGTCGTTGAACGCGAAGCGCGCTCAGAGACTTCCATCACGGGAGAAGAAGAATGAGACCTACGGTTGTTTCTGTATGTTCGGTATTCGCGCTGGTGTCGGGCTTGACACTCGGCGTCTCCGCGTCGCCAGCCGGCATGCCTGCGGACCCGACAGCTGCCACCACCCACGATAAGGAAATCGCCCGGGCGGCAGAAACCCTGCGCCCAAAATTGGTCGAGATGCGCCGCGATTTCCACATCCATCCCGAACTTTCGAACCGCGAAGAGCGCACTTCACGCGTGGTGGCGGAGCGCTTACGCGCCCTGGGCCTGGACGAAGTGAAGACGGGTGTGGGCAAGTACGGCATCGTAGCGCTGCTCAAGGGCGGGAAACCCGGTCCCGTGGTTGCCGTGCGCGCCGACATGGACGCGCTGCCTATTCAGGAAACGATCGAGGTGCCCTACAAATCCCAAAACCCGGGCGTCAAACACGCCTGTGGCCATGACGTTCACATGACCGTCGAACTTGGAGTGGCGGAAATCCTGAGCCGGATGCGCGAGCAGATTCCTGGGACCATCAAGTTCATCTTCCAGCCCGCCGAAGAGGGCGCGCCGGCGGGGGAGGAGGGCGGAGCGGCCCTGATGATCAAGGAGGGTGCGCTCGAAAATCCGCGTCCGCTGGCCATCTTCGGTCTGCACACGATGCCGATGATCGAGGTGGGCAAGATTGGTGTGCGCTCGGCTTCAGCCATGGCCGCCGCGGATAGGTTCGCCATCACGATTCGAGGCAAGAAGGTCCACGGTGCGATGCCCCACCAGGGGATTGATCCCATCGTGGTGGCGGCCGAATGCGTCACCGCGCTGCAAACCATTCGTAGCCGGCGGATCAACACGCTCGACCCGCTGGTGATTTCCGTGGGGAGCATTCATGGCGGAAATCGGTTCAATATCATCGCCGACGAAGTGAAGCTGGAAGGCACGATTCGGACTCTCGACAAGGACGTCCGCCGGCGAGTTCATGAGCTCTTAAGGGAAACGATAGCAGGTATCACGTCAGCCTACGGTGCAACCTTTGAGCTGCAAATCGAACCGGGTGCCGCTCTCACCTATAATGATCCCGCGCTCGTTGAAGAAACCCTGCCCACGATGCGCCACGTACTGGGCCAAGAGAATGTCCTTACCGTCCCGCCCCAGATGGTCTCCGAAGATTTCTCATACTTCCAAGAGGTCATCCCGGGTTTTTACTACTTCCTGGGGGTGGGGAACAAGGCCAAAGGCATCACCGCCCTCTGGCACACACCCGAGTTCGACGTCGATGAGGAAAGCCTGGTGGTGGGAGTGAAGGTGATGGCCGGCGTTCTGCTCGACTATCTTCAGCGCCACGCCGAGGAGCAGTAGCGGGCCAGCACCGATTCGAGAAAGACGCGGACTTCAGCGCCGGGTCAAAACCTCGAGTTGATTCTCCCCGCTTGAAGCGCGCATGACACGGCAACTATTTCAGCTCCTCCATGATTTCATCGAGGACCTGTCTGGTCGGGCGGACGCGTGATTCGGGAAGTGTGGCCAGGGGCTCGTCCACCAGGTTCAGCAGATCGAGAAAGTTCTCACGCTCCGTATCGATGTAGAACAGCCCGGTAACAATTTCTCCTTTGTCGTGGGCTTCGGTGAGGACGCGCAGCGCTTCGACTTTCTTGGTGGGGTCGTAGTCGGTGCCGAGCTTTTTGAGCACCATGCGCGAGCCGTCGTGCATGGTGATTTCGGTCGCGGTGCCGGGTTCGTAGTCCACCTCAATGTTCTGGAAGAACGGAATGAAGCTCACATCGGAGAGCGGCTCGTCGTGGTCCTTGACGTAGCTGTAGCTCTTGGTCGAGCCCTCGTGGTCGTTGAAGGTGACACACGGGGAAATCACGTCGAGCATCACCGTGCCCCGGTGGGCGATGGCCCCCTGCAGCAATGCCAGCAGTTGCCGCTTGTCGCCGGAGAAAGACCGGCCCACATAAGTCGCTCCAAGCTGGATGGCCAAGGCGCAGGTGTCGATTGCCGGCAGGTCGTTCACGACGCCGGTCTTGAGTTTTGAGCCGACATCGGCGGTGGCGGAAAACTGGCCCTTGGTCAGGCCGTACACGCCGTTATCCTCGATGATGTAAATCAGCGGCAGGTTGCGGCGCATCAGGTGTACGAACTGCCCGATGCCGATGGAAGCCGTGTCGCCGTCGCCGCTGACGCCGAGGGCCACCAAAGTCCGGTTGGCGAGCATCGTTCCGGTGGCGATGGATGGCATGCGCCCGTGGACGGCGTTGAAACTGAAGGCCGTGCCCAGGAAGTACGCGGGACTCTTCGAGGAGCAGCCGATGCCGGAAAGCTTGGCCACGCGGTGTGGCTCCACGCCCAACTCGTAAAACGCCTCGATGATGCGCTCGGAGATGGCGTTGTGCCCGCAGCCCGCGCAGAGCGTGGTCTTGCCGCCCCGGTAATCGCTCAATTCGAGCCCGATGCGGTTCACTTTTTTCGGCGGCGGTGTGGCCGTTGTCGTTGACATGTCAGTTCTCCGATTCCTGGGAAACGATGGAGTCCGTGACGCTGCGCGCGTCGATGGGAAGACCGTCATAGTGCCGCACGCTTCGCAGCTTCTTGATGTTTTCCACGTCGAACTCCAGCTTCAACAAATCGTACATCTGCGCGTCGCGGTTCTGATCGACGACGTAAACGCGCCGGTGGCGGGCGACGAAATCCCTGACCTCTTCGTTGAAGGGAAATGCGCGCAATCGGCAGTAGCCGGCGCTGAGCTGGTGATCCTGTTTCAATTGGTCGAGCGCTTCTTCCGCCGCCCAGTGGCTGGTGCCGTAAGCGATGATGCCGATTTCGGCGGACGTGTTCCCCTCGATGACCGGGCCGGGAACCCTTCGGCGGGCGGTTTCGAACTTGCGGGCCAGCCGGTCCATGTTGTTGACGTAGTCCTCGGGGCGCTCGCTGTATTTGGCCTTTTCATTGTGGCCGCTGCCGCGTGTGAAGTAACCGGCCGCCGGGAGCGGCGTGCCGGGCAAAGTGCGGTAGCCGATGGCGTCCCCGTCCACGTCACGGTATCGCTCGAAATGACCCAGGCGCTTGATGTCCTCGACGCTCAGGACTTTTCCCCGAGCGATGGGTTTCTCAGGGTAGGGAAACGGATCCGCCATCCAGTTGTTCATCCCCAAGTCCAGATCACACATGACGAAGACCGGGGTCTGGAGTCCCTCGGCGAGATCGAAAGCCTCGATGGCCATGCTGAAACACTCTTCCACCGAGCAGGGGAACAGCATGGGGTGTTGGGTGTCACCGTGGGAGAGGAAGGCGGTGGAGAGAATGTCTCCCTGCGCGGTTCGCGTGGGCAGTCCGGTGGAGGGCCCCACCCGCTGGATGTCGAAGATGACGGCGGGGACTTCCGCGTAGTAGCCGAGGCCCACAAATTCGCCCATCAAGGAGATGCCCGGTCCGGAAGTGGAGGTCATGGCGCGCGCTCCCGCCCAGCCGGCGCCCAGCACCATGCCGATGGCCGCCAGCTCATCTTCCGCCTGGACGATGGCAAACGTCGCCTTGCCCGTCTCCGGATCGAGCCGGTAGCGCTTCATGTAATCGATCAAGGTTTCGCAGAGCGAGGACGAAGGGGTAATCGGATACCAGGCCACGACGGTGACGCCCGCAAACATCGCGCCCAGCGCCGCCGCCGAGTTGCCGTCGACAAGGATCTTTCCGCGCGTGGCGTCCATGCGCTGCAAAGCGAAGCGGTCGGCCTTCTCCAGGTTCTTCTCCGCGAATTCGTAACCGGCGCGCGCGGCGTTGAAGTTCAGCTGCGCGGCCTTCAGTTTCTTACGGAACTGCTTCTGCAACGCCGTCTGAATCTCTTCCATCTCGATCCCGAGCAGCTTGGCGAGCACCCCGTCATAAATCATGTTGCGGACGAGCTTTCGCAGGCGGGCGTCGGGGCAAACCGGCGTCACGAGCTGGTCGAAGGGCACGGGATAAAAGACCACGTCGTCGCGGAGCCGTTTGAGGTTCAGGCGCTCGTCATAGACGACGGCGGAACCGGGCCCCAGGTTGCGCACGTCCTCTTCGGCGGTCTCGGGATTCATCGCCACCAAAAAATCAATCTCTCTTCGGTGCGCGACGTAGCCCTGCTTGGATGCTCGGATCGTAAACCACGTCGGCAGGCCGGCGATGTTCGATGGGAAAAGATTCTTGCCGGAAACAGGAATCCCCATCTGCAGTATGGCGCGCAGGAGGACGGTGTTGGCCGTTTGGCTGCCCGAACCATTGACGGTAGCAACTTGAATGCTGAGGTCGTTGACAACTTGCGCTGGGGTGGGAGAAGGGTGGGCTTCCTTTGCCGCCCCATGAGT
>Ga0307378_10009264_pt1 | contig 12962 bp, 13 predicted proteins | sample UN1MG_FD_202238 | JGI IMG/M metagenome (GOLD analysis project Ga0307378, IMG submission 202238) | Soil microbial communities from Risofladan, Vaasa, Finland - UN-1 | ecosystem: Environmental > Terrestrial > Soil > Coastal area > Acid sulfate soil | place: Finland: Risofladan, Vaasa | collected... | reverse complement strand
CCGGATGCCCTATTCCTGACGACCCCCACATGGAGCCTCTCACGGGGATTTGTAACCTGGTGTGAGGGATCATAATCTTTTGCATACCGCTTTTCTTCTTATTTGAAAAACCCTTTGTTGCCATGCTCAAGTCTGAATCGGCCATGCAGTTGATTATTGAAGGACACACCGACTCAGACGGACCTACCAACCACAATCAAATTCTTTCCCGGCAACGCGCAGAATCAGTTAAGTTATATTTAGTTTCCGGAGGTATTTCTTCCTCTCGACTTTTTACAAAAGGCTATGGTGAGTCCACACCAGTCGCGCCAAATACAACTGCTGCCGCGAAGGCCCAGAATCGGCGTGTGGAATTGGTGGTTAAAAAGTAAAAATGTGACAGGGGACGGTGTCACCCATTAAAATCTTGAACGCCGGTGGAGCCCCACAGGCAAGCCCTCCAGAAACACGGCGGGCAAGCCCGTGGCACCACTTAGTTTCGCCGATTCGCTTCGCGAACGGCGGGACTTAGTGGCGCGACATCCCGATCGTAATCCCGACCACAAAAGGTCGGGATTAAAGCCGTAGCTTTCTGCGGTCGGGGTAAAGTCCTTCATTTATTATTCCCCGAAAGGCGTACTGGCTTAACAAAAGTCAAACAGAGGCTTGATCCCATTTCACATAAGTTCATTCAGAAACTACATTTTATGGGTTCAATTCATAGAAACTGAATAACTTAAGAGCGTTCCGCTTTCCCATAACTTAATCGCTAAATTCTGAACCTCCTAGCCGCAATCCGTCTAAAAATATTCCTTCTTTGTAATTAAAACGAGTTGTTAGCTGTTCTTTTAATTCTTCCTTTTCATACCCATATAAAAGAGTTCTCAGTTCATCGAGATATGATAACACTTCAATTTCTTCGCCACCTTTATAATTTGCAGAACAACAATTTAATAATCCTTTTAAGTGCGAAGGAGCTTTTTCAATTATCTCTTGAGGTAAAGTTATCACTTGGTTGAGAGACAATGTTGCCAAACTTATGCTTTCAATTTCAGAAATCTCTTCTATATAGAATCTTGGTTCATCAGATTTTGTCTCTGTCCACAATTCACAAAAGGTCGAAATCACACGCCCGGGAAGTTTCAGTAATTCTGTTATGTCCTCGGAGTCGAATGCTAATAATATTTTACGGATTTCTTGTAACTCATCCACATCTGGTATGAGTTGTACCAAATAACCGTAATCTTTTGGTGATAAGAGGTATAATAATCGATTGGTAAGAAAGCGTAACTTTTGAATATGCCATCTTCGTTTTATCCCTACCAATGAGTCTATATCAACTTCCACTGATTTTAATTCTCTAATCATGTTATCTCTTATATGTTTGGCCATTTCTAATAGTTCAATGTTGGACATTGTAAGCGCTTTTTTCCACCACCTAATCCCCCTACCTCTCCGATTAAACAATGCGTTAAGATATATGAGATAACGTTTATACTGAGACATTGATCGAAGCCTTGAGAAAGGTAATGCGAATCCCTGATCTCTAAATGTTTTACAAAGAATATTATAAGATGCTGGGGTACGATTGAGGTAAATTGATAAATAGCTTAGTAGGGTTCCAAATGATATTTTATCATTTTGGTGTTCGATAACAGGAACGTTGTTAATCCATTCTTCAGCAGTAAGAGTATCTTGTTTGCCTATATTTAAACTTAGCTCAATTTTTTCTAAAGAACGGGTCAGATCATAAGCTACCTGTTCGATTCTATTCTTATCGGATACTATTACAATATCATCAACATATCGAAGGTACTTTCCACCATATTTTTTTGACAACTCTGAGTCAACATCTTCAAGAGCAACATGGCCTAATAGATGGCCCATGTCAGGCCCAATTGGTATACCGTTGTCACTTGTGCTTAAGAAGTATTCCACATAATCCAGCACATTTTTATTATTTGTCCTATCTGTTAATTTTTGTAATCGTTTTGTTAAACGATCGAGTAAAAAAGTTTTTGATACCTTTGGATAAAATTTTTCTATATCAAAAATATAAACTACATCATTAGGACTTGTTTTCATCAAATCTGTAATTGCAAGATTTCTTTTATTATATCCTTCCAAATAATAAGCAAAATTCCTACCGCCTTTTCCCGATATGGGCCATAAATAGCTAAACGCACAAGCGGGAGGTTCAAAAATAGGTTCAGTGGATAATGATTTTAAAATGGCTGCTTCGGCGAGCAAAGTTGTCGGGCTACCAACTGTAAATGTTCGATATTCAATACCACTTTCCGAACTAATACCTTTTAGACCCGGATAGTTATAATAGCGCCAATTTTTTCTTGTTAATATTTTCCTCTTAATGAATCTATAACCTAATGAAAGGTTTCGGGATTTTGAGAAAGAATCTATAAAAAGACGGAGACCTAAATATGATAGAGGGTGTAAATATCGGCTACTATTTAAAGCACGAACCGAAAGCGTTTCAAATATTTTTTCCATTAATAGTCCCTATTTATGAGAATACTTTTTTACGCTAATCGACCCTCTATCAATTATGGTTTTTTTTATCGGATGAAACCATTTGAAAATAGAGTTAAAACAATCAGGATTTTCATCATAAAACCAGGCAATTTTATGAAAGATATTGAATATTTTATTGAACATAGTTTCCGATTTTCCCCATTTCGGTTCTACCCAAAGAATCGTGCTATGTTTGTCGTAGAGCCGCTCTGTTATATGATAGAATGATCTTTCATATAAATCGAAATTTTAGCTGCTTCTCCACTAAAGGCTGCTATTAAAACGAGGTATTCTTCAGGACTTTTTGACTCTTTAAACCATTGATCCACAATGGCTGAAGTGGTACCCGTATTAGCTGCATCCCAATGATGCATATTCCAGCTTAAATGTATTCCTTGTTGAGAGAGCCAAGGCTTAATCTGATTAAGAAGTTCGTTGTATATCTGTAAAGCTGTCGCAGAGATATCTCCAGCTGTAACATTCAATAATAATGGCAGAGAAACAATTGCCTTTTTTTCTCTTAGTTCGGCAATAGTTCCTATCAAAGAAATTATCCCGGCACCTGTGCCACAGGGAATATCCAGTATGCTAATTTCCCCATCACACAATGTTATAAATAAATCATCAGGAATATTACCTAATCTACCTTTTGGATCTAGTACTAAATATTCAATTCTTACAGCTGATGATGCAAATCTGTGGGTAAAGTGAAGCATAGTGGCTTCTTCGCTTGGACCGCCGATAAGATCAGAGTCTTTAGGGGAGGATTTAATAGCTTCGTCATATCTGCCTATTGTTTTGAGATAATTCGAATATATTTTTATTATTTCACTTGGCAGTTTTAACACATCTTCGGACCAGAGGTGTGGTATTTTCAAGGTCGAAAATATGGATGTCATGTCTTTCCCTATTTTTTTTGCAATATTGAATACTGTTAATTTGGAGGACAACTCTTCTAATTTTGGATTGTCGGCCGGGAATTTATCTAATAATCTTAATTGCTCTGTTTTGGGAACTTTCTTATTTTTGGCAGATTATAATTTCAATATATTAAAGAGCCCACTTGAACTTATATTGCTATTATTGCTTTTAATAATTTTAAAAACTCTACGGAACAAGCCCTAAACGATTAATGGATTCATTCACAGCTTCTAAGGCTTCATGATTTTGAAGGATTTCTGTATAATCCCAATATCTCAATTTTTTACTTAGATCACTCACATTCTCAGCATGTTTCTTGATTGTTTCCAGTTGCTTTAAATCAGAAACCGCTATAATGCCTTGAACACCAGGATGATTCATGGATTTTAGTAAATTCAGTATAAGGCTGTCAATGGAGCCTTTTGTTTGAACTTCAAAAACATAAATCACTCGTCCCATATTATCAATAGTGGCTTCCCTTTACCGCTGGAACTTGATTGATACGTGGCATAGTTAATTACCTCGTAATTCAAATAGGTGAAAATTAAAGATTCAAGACCTGATACCAAACTTACATTAGTGAATAGTCTATGTTTGACCTCAAATTCACTACTGGAACATTCACTGATTAAACATAAGTCAAACGGAGACCCCCCTCACAGTACTTTTTTGTTATTAATGAAGATACTAAATTCGATTCGCCCAACATATTGCGACAAAATAGCGCACAAATCAGACCCTGTGAAAATTAGGGTCACCTTAACAACTCACATTTTCAATAATTCAGGAGCACTGACTGAGGAGGTCATTTTTTACTGTAATAAGGATTTGCCCATCTCATGGCCGCATCATTCACACGAGTCAAAATTCACGACTCGAGGCCTAACCCCTTTGTTAATGGATGACCCTAGATCACTATTTTCTTTTTATCAATCGTCTCGCCAGTAGTATTCGGATCCAACAGGGGCGATTGGCTTAACTGTCCTAATCTGTTTTATCTTCGGAACCTTCGGAACCCTAGGAATTTTAGGAACTTTGGGGATTTTTGGGATTGACATTCCCCTCTTCCTTCTCAAATGCCAAGCCATAGTTGTCTCCTCTGTTTAGGTGCTGTTTAAGGAAATATTTATTTCCTTTTTTCTCTTTTTTTGTCTGGTCGTTGTGTCAGGGCTGACCCAGAAACGCTTTTTACTTTTTTTGGGGTTCTCTTACCTCTCAAAAGTTTAGAAGCAATTTTGCCTACTCTTTTTGAAGTCTTTTCATTTTTTGTCATTCGTTACCTCCATAGTTAATTTTTAAAGGGCCCAGAAGGAACCTACTCCCTCCTGTGGCTGTTTCCTATTACAATTATAAACGATGGTGGGTAACACTTAATTTTCGTCTATATTTTTTTCAAGAGGTTCTGGTTTAGAATCCTGATAGTAAGTGCATCCTGGCTTACGTTGAAAATGTGGGCTAATTCAGAAATGATTTTTGTATGATTCAAGGCTCGTTTTAGGGATTCCAGTGGTACAAGCAATTCACCTGAGAATTCATTAGCTTCGTTATTACAAATCTTTGCCTCTTCGGGAGGCAATTCAAACTCTGGCTTATGTTTTAATAAATAGTGACCGAGTTCATGTCCCAGCGAAAATCGTTGTCTGTGTGGATGGTGTCTCTTGTTGAGCCCAATAAGCATATCGTCGGGATAGATAATTGCCGAATGGTGATCGGGCAAGCTATCGAGAAGTTCAATGTAAAATCCAAGGTTATTGGCTATATCTATGATTGGCACCTCATAGTCAATTTTGGTACCGGTTGTTTTCTGGTATCTTTCCAATAGACTACGCGCCTGGTTTCTTGCAAGGCCAACCCTTTTTTTCTCATAGGCTTGTTCAATCATCCCAATTTTACCTGAAGGTCCTTCAAATAGTTTTCAAGCTCTGGGTCTGACAATGCCCCTGCTCTTCTACCGCTAGACTTAAGGATTAATTCCTTCAGTGCCCGGTCCATGTCACCTATCTTGGATTCGGGCATCCCCTGCCTGTCTGTATATCTTGCAGAGGCCTTGCTGAGCTGCGGCCTCATCTTAAATAGCTGGTGGGACTTTCTGATTAACGCTATCGCTACTTGCGTTCCTAAGCCGACCAGGAGTACAAGGCGTGCCATCTCATCCACTGTAAAATCTAAGGGTGAAATGCCATCGTTCTCAAATAGATTCAGCTTGTTCGCGTCTATTTGTGCTTCAGTTGCGGAATCCATAGTATCTGATCTTTCCTTGATCCTTTTGAGTCTTAGATACTCTCCCATCGAATTGAGTTTTTCAGGGCTCTGAAGTCTCTTTTTGGTTTCCTTCAACTCCCTTTGCCTTTTTTCCAGTCTCGCGATTGTTCTCTCCCTGACTGCATTGGGAATATCACTCTGGGAAGGTAGATCTCGCAAGTAATCCGTGAGCTTGTCTTCAGGCGGCAACTCTCCCATTTTTATCAAGGACTTTAGCAAAACGTCCATTTTATCCTTTTTCTGTTCCATATAAGATCACCCAACTTCCGTTTCTATGAGATACTTTTCCAGTTTTTTCTTTAGTCTGCTGTAATATACTTTTATATGTTCGGCAGGCATTCCAACCCAATTTGCTATTTCTCTGTGAGGGAATCCGTCAGCACATGCAATTAAGATGATACGGTTGTTTTCATCAAGGCCCTCTAGGAAATCCCGCACTCTCTGGGCTAGCGGATGTTCTTTGGCTTTTGGTGAAAGGTAATCATGGAAAATCTTCTTATCTAATGCTAACTGCACAACATTGTATTTTCCATTATTGCCGTCGGTAGGATTGCTGCCAAAGGATTCAATCTTTATGCGCTTAGCTACTCTCTGTTCTTTCCTTAAATGGTCAATGCATAGGCGGCTGAATATTGTAATGATCCAGTTTTTAAAGCCTTTGTCGGTTCTGAACTGAAACGCATCAATTTTCTCTATGACTCGCATAAATGTATCTTCAACAATTTGAACCAGGTCTTGATCATTGATAGCCTCATAGTGCCACTGCCCCCAGCGATAGAGAAAGCCCTGGTACTTATTCACTAAATTGCTTACTCCGAGAATGCTTTCTTTTTTGAGCTGATCAACAATCAAAGAATCTTGAATGTCCAATTCATGCCCTTTATAATTACTAACGTTTTGTGGTTACAGCAACCCCGTGGGAATATAGGGGTCGTACATAAGATTACAATATTTAATGCCCCCCTTCGGACCGCCTGACTCACAGCCGGTTGTGTCAGCTTGAATCGTATCGTTACCTTCCACTGGCTGGCCCCCTCCCCTCCTCAAATGCGTCATCCGAACAGTCCAATTTGTTTATCATCTTTGGAATCGAGAAGTTGCACTCTTATGTTCTTGCTCTTGTAAACTCTGATAACTGCTTCCTTTTCCATAAATCTAAGAACTCTATTTACTTTACGGCTGAATTCTTCTCTTGGTTTCCCCCTTGAAATAACATGCAATTGTTTCAGGACGAAGCCGGGCAAAGCATCTTTGATACATGAATAGTTAGGGCGAGTTCTTAGTGCCTCTAAAATCAGTTGTCGAAGTTGAGACTGTTTCATAGATAACGCTTCTTTAATATTGGTTGGTGTTTTTATTTTTCGTGATTTAAAGGAAGGCGTTGTTTTCTTTATCTGACGGTCGTGTATAGTCTCTCTTGCATCACTTTGTTTCGGCGATGATTCTGACACGGGATGGATATTCATCTGGCCTAGATCCTGCCAGAGGATTGCAAGGGTTTGTTCTGGATTAGCGTAGTATGCGGATTCCCTGATTCTATGAAAGCGCCAACCACACTGTTCAAGCATGCGCTGCCTGGCCGTGTCTTCTTCATATTGCTCCGCTCCATGCCAATGATCCCCATCGCACTCAACTGCGAGTTGTGACTTTATTCCTTCAATAACCAAATCAATTCGCTTGTTCTCGACAACAGGATACTGGGGTACTACGCGAAAATGCCTGGAAACAATTTTCAATGCGATGTCAACTTCAAACCAACTTTCAAAAGGCTCGGGAGGCTTTTCAATTTGCCTGTTAGCCTGGTACGCCCGCATACGAAGATCGTCGACTTCTTGTCCGAGTGCTTTTGAAATTTGGCTGATTGGGTTCTCAAAATATTCGAGTAGCCGCCTGCGAAGACACGCTTCACTTAAATCATTGCGAGTTGCGGTGTGGAAAAGCCATATTTGGTCTTGTGCACGGCTCGCAGCGACATTAAACCTTCTTTGATCTGCTGGTCGAGTTAGCGCGCCGATTCTCTCATTCCGTGCCGCCACCATGCTGAGAAAGATAATATGACGCTCATCGCCCTGAAAACTGTAGGGATTGCCGCATATAAGTCTGCGCTGCTCCATCTCTTCTGCACCGAGTTGTTCGAGCAACATGTTTTCAATAAGGCTAGCCTGAGCGTCACCCTGGAGGATGATAACACCCATGGTTTTATCGGTATATCGATCATCACTACAACATTGAACAACAGTCTCAACCAATTTTTTCGCTTCGGGCCGATTAATAGCTCTGTTAGCGCTTCCTTCTCTGAAACCATCTGGGACATGTACCACCTTTAGAGGCTCTAGCCTTTGTGGTGGGTATTGCCTTAAAGGGATCAATGGTGTTGCCTGATAGCTCAAGTCATTACTGAAACGTATTATCTCGGGCATGCAACGGAAATGTTCTCGCAAAACAATTCGGTTATTGAAGCGTCTTTTCCCATGATCAAAAAGGCTGTTCTCAACATCAAATGAATCAGCATGCTCAAAATCACTTAGATAATCATCTCTGAGACGGAAGACTTGATCTCTGCCCACGCCAACCGCTTCCGGGCTTATCTGCTGTTCGTCCCCTACGACGAGTAGGCGTTTACCCAAATACATCAGTGGCAAAGCTTCAGGACCGCATTGGGATGCTTCATCAACAATAATCACGTCGAAGAACTTAGGAGCGGCTTGAACCGTTTCATACACACGATGAAGAGGCATAACCCAGGCTGGAACTGCATCCCTGCAGTCATTAAGATGTTGCTGTGCATCTCGACGGTGTTTAGGTGCATGTTTACCAGTGCCCTTACCGACTTTTTTAATTGCCTGCTGCCAACCCATGAGGTGGCGTCTGTGGGTCTCCTCTAGACGACTGAAACAGAATTTCCAGGCCAAATTTGCGGATAGTTCTGCAAGTTTGCTTTTGATATCAGCATCAATCTGCTGTAATAGGAGTTCGAGACTTGGAAGTTCATCCTTATTCAAAAAGTCTTGGAGCCAGGAATTGGCTCTCGCCCATCCCCATACATTATCAATAGATTGAAGGTGTTCTGCCGATTTTTGCGGATCCACCCAAAGTTGTTTTGCAAAAATGGGTGCAAATTCTGAGAGCCTGTTTAACAGGTCCTTTATCCGTTTTATCCGTTTTGAGCGGCTATTAAGATCACCGATTTTATTCATTAAATTAGGATAAAGCCTGGTTTTGCCTTGCTTGATAATCGACAATGCTTCATGGGCGAAAGGATGCGCGTTGGGTAAACTGGCAACCGATTCAATTTTTTGTATATACTGTCGCAGTTTTGAATTTATGGTCCCGAAATTGTATCGCGAAATAACAGCTCGGCATGTATTGATTAATTTGTTAACTGTTTCAGTATCATGCCACACAACTTCATCAGCAAGCCCCCCTATATGACTTGTAGCCTCTTTTGAGGCTTCCAGCGGATCATGAAGCGAAATAACCTCGGCCAGTACCTCCAGTAGTTCTTCAAGTTCTGATACTTGCAGAAAAACCGGCCCTGACCTCCTTTCCATTTTGCCCTGCCAAAGATTCCAGCAGTAATCAACAGCATCTTCCACTGAAAGAAATTCGATCAATAATTCCAAGTTTTCATTAGAACTGCAAGGACGTGCATCGATGTAGATATCGTTAGTAATGTATTTGCAGGCACGAATTTGTCTTGATTTGAATAGCCACCAGCTGTTTTCCCCACCTTCGTTGAAATGCTTGTTAAGAGTTCCTGCATCCAGTAATACTTTCTTTCGGTCAAGCTCAGGAGGAATGTCTATTTTGTGAGTGTCAATCCTCTTGGCACGCTCTTTTAGTCCGGACACTCTTCCCCGAAAAACACGCAATAAATCCTGCCATGGAGCATCGTTGTCAGCCAACACATCGAATGCGGCACTCTTGGTCCATGCCATAGGCCGTCTTCTAATTCTGCTTACCAAATCCTCTAGCTTTGAAACACTTTTTATTAGCTGATTGATGGCGGCTGGAGTTGCTTTCGAAAGAGTTAGACCCATATGGGAGTCGAGCAGATATCGTTTGGCATTAAAGTCCTTTTTGGCCTTCACATACTCGTTTACAGTGTCTTTGAAATCATCTTGTGAAGGCAGGTCTTTTTCGGGGTCAGGAATAACTAACCGAAGTTCTGCTTCTAATTCTGGTTCAATAAGGGATAAATCCTTTATTAAGCTCCCAATTTCACTTGAGGACAAGGACAATTCCTGTTCATAATGGATGCTGTCCTCAAACCAACCGAACTTCCTGGATTCTTCCTTCAAGCGCCGAGCAATCTTTGCAGCTGTGCCAAGATACATTCCGTTAATAATATTTTGCTGAAAGGTCTCTGATTCGCGCAAAGATCGTAACCTATGATTTATCTTAGCCTTTTCAGATTCCAGTTTTTCTATTGTGGATTCCAGTTCATTGATTTTTTTGGCTGCCAAATTATCATTCCAGCGGTCTTGCCTGCTAAGGATGCTACTAACACTTGCCTCCAATGATCTTTGTTCATCTATCCCGCTACCCAACAGACTAATGCACAATGGCCGTGTTTGCTCTGGTAATTGATTGTGCAATACCTGCAGAGCACGCGGTGTCTTGGCCGTTACCAACACTCGCTGGCCTGTGGCAAGGAGATGACAGATAAGGTTTGCTATAGTGTGCGATTTCCCAGTTCCAGGTGGCCCTTGGACGAGAACGCCAGTAGTAGATCGCAATTTGTGTATAATCTGCCTTTGCTCTTCATTGGATGGTTTAGGAAAATAGATTTTTTGGTCGTTAACACCTTTGTGGCTGTATTCGGCTGAATTATTCCCTCGATCTATACCACCTTCACAAAGATCAGCAAACTCAGCCGGGATTTCCCCATTGGACTCTATTTGTTCTTTCATTGTTCTGAGAGTCTGCTCAAGTCCTCTAATTGATCGCTTGCGGAGAATTAGTGCGGGAGCATACTCAACAACGGGCTTTTCCTGCGCGCTTTTTTGATTCTGTTCAAGCGTTTCGTGATATTCTCCTTGCCCCCTGTCTGCAAGAGAATTTGCAATTGCCTTGAGTACGGGCTCTACGGACGAGCGATCCCAAGGGTTGTCATTAGCTGAAAGCAGCCCTTCTTGAGCTGTCTGTCTTGCATGGCGTGGTTGGTCTTCAATATCGAGCATATCGAATTCGGCAGTTAGTTGTGCACCTTCTGCATCAGGTGTGATAACGAACTTACCCAACCTAGCCTCGAAAGCTAGTGATGCTTTGGCTGTTATGAGGTGGCGGCGAGTAGCTTGGCCGGATGGCGTTCGCCAGGACAAAAACCCAAACCCAAGTACAAGCTCGTACTCTTCTCCAAGTTTTTGTTGTTCCTGGTAAATCGAAAAAAGTTTAGCATAGACGTCTTGCACAGTTTGCCAACGCTGATGTGAATCAGCCCAATGAAACCATTTGGAATCAATAAACTCCTCCCATACCTCAGAGACTTCTGGATGCTCATTTAAAAAGAGCGGTTTATTTACTAGAATGTACTCTTCTGTTTGTGGGTCATCTGGATCTGCGTCGGGATTTCGTTCCTCTACCTTCATACTGATACTTGGAAGCAGTTCTGGAATATCTTTAGTGTTTCCAAGTGTTGATTTGTCAATCCAACTCGCGCATGCTTCAGGGATTTCATCCAAAAGCGGCTCATCGTATTTTTTGACTTCGATCCAGATATCTTCGCTAAATTCTTCATTCGCCCCCCAAGCCTGCGTGAAGCAATAATCTGGTTCGCTTGGAATCTCGCTCATCCAAAGAACGCTCTGGTAGCCACTTATATCTCGGATAATTTTCGACCGAAGAAGTGCGAGCTCGGTCAGATAATCAATCAGACGAATAGCCTTATTTTTGATATTTTCCATGTGTGCAGAAGATTCAAATTCAGTTTTTGATACTTATCATCTAATGGGGTGCGATCTAAGCTGTGTATTTCACCCGACATCCTCATGCCTAACTCAATCGCCGCTTTAATCTGGGCAATTTTCGCATTCTTGAGGCCAGTGATCAACGGGTCTGCTCTCGACTCATGTTTTGGATTTTTTTGGTTAACAGCACGTGTCATTCTACAGGATAGCCATAAAAAAGCTCCACTATTTTTAGCTCATAGCTAATAGCTCAAAGGTGAAAGCAGTATTAAGCTGACAGCTCCCCAGTGAAATACGCTTCGCCTATGTTAAATACGCTTCGCTGTCATTGACATGAATTTAACTTGGCAAGCTGTTACTGTCGTGAATTTCACAGGGTAAACATAGCTCATAGCAAAAAGGCAAGGGGCAAAGCGCCCCACTGGAATAGCACAGCTCAGGTTACAGGAATTTTGCCATAATGGAACAACAGGTATGCCTGGGGAAAGGTACTTTTTAGGGCAGATTTCGTTCAACGGGATGAATCCACCAGACTGATGGTCGACTTTCAGCATTACACCCTCCTGAAGGGGTGAAATTACGTTGAAAAAAGCCTACGCCTGTGATTTGGGTTTGTCAAGGAATAACGCTCTGATGAGCGGCGTTAGGCAAAAGGAGCGTTTCTCTCTAGGAGCGCTTTGCCCCGATGGAATAATTAAAGGCATTCCACCCCAGTACGATATTTCATACCTACCCCAGTACCATCTCCCGGAGCTACGGGGCGGGCGGGGCAGGCGCGGTAAACTTGAGGGGAGATGCAGGGTATATAGCGTTAAACTGATAGGAAATTTGAGGTGCGAGGTACGAGTTACTGGTTTGCCTGCCTTCAGTATAGCGGGTTTCGGGTTTCGAGGTGCAGGATTAATCTTTTTGAACTTGTCGTTGAGCTATTACAATCACTACGTTTCTTCTACGCCTTCCTTTAATATATCAAAATAATCTTTATAGAGAAATTTTCGGTTGCGGGCATACCCTGTGATTTCATCAATGAATGCATAGATCAGTATAGCACTTTATATTTTCAAATCAAGTAAAATAATGAAAATATAGAAAGGTCATACTTCGTTTGCTTCTTGTTTTCTTTTTTACCATACCGAGCTTTTGGATTCATTGGGGCAAAGAGAGTGAACTCACAGCTTATAGCTCACAGGGAAAAGGCTGCAGGTATAAGGCGGAGCTCCCCAGTGAAATACGCGGCGCTGTCACTGTCGTGAATTTCACGGGGCAGGCCCCAGTGAAATCCGCCATCCCGCCAAAAGAACGGCGGGTAAAAATTCCGGCGGACAAGTACGCCCCGGTGGAATAGGTGCTGATTCCACCCTA
>Ga0307378_10009263_pt1 | contig 12962 bp, 7 predicted proteins | sample UN1MG_FD_202238 | JGI IMG/M metagenome (GOLD analysis project Ga0307378, IMG submission 202238) | Soil microbial communities from Risofladan, Vaasa, Finland - UN-1 | ecosystem: Environmental > Terrestrial > Soil > Coastal area > Acid sulfate soil | place: Finland: Risofladan, Vaasa | collected... | reverse complement strand
GTGCAAAGGCCAAGTGAAGCCACGTGCCGGAACTGCGCTGCGCAATCACGGGAGATTCATTCTCCGCGTTCCACTTGTGCTCGATCAGCAGCAGCGGGACGTTGACGGCCATGGCCGGGTGGCCGACGAAGATATACTCTTCCGGCGTGCGGCAGTCGAGAAGCTACATCTCGCGGAGCGAGATGGCTACTGTGCAATCATTTCCCGGTTCCCCTTAGAAAACCAGGACAGCCAACACACCCAACACGGCGACCACGCCCACGCCGACGATGATCCACAGCAGCTTGCGGTGGCCGGTTGCCGCGGTGATCGGAGGCTTTTCGATCGACGAAACCGTGTTCGCCCCGGCGAGTTCGCCGGTGTTTCCGGCCACCGGCACGTCCTCTTGCGGGGCGGCCTTTTGGAGAAACTCTTCGGTATCCTGCTCTACGACCGTGCCGCTTTCGATCGGAGGCGAAACCGGACGATCCGGACCGGCCGTCGTCGCGGAAGGCCGCGATCCCCCGGTGGATTGGGCCGCTTCCAGACACGCCTTCAAATCGGCAATCACCTCGCTCATCGATTGATACCGATCGTCGGGCTTCTTGGCCACCATCTTCGCGAAGACCTTGTTCAGTCGGGCGGGCACCTCGGCGCACAAGGCGTCCAACGCGGGAATCTCGGCCTCGCAGTGGGCCATCAGCTTCATGATCGCCGAATCGCCCGTGTAGACCGGTTTGTTGGTCAACAGCGAATAAAGCGTACACCCGAGCGAGTAGACGTCGGACCGATGGTCGGCGCCCCGGGTATCGGTGGCCTGTTCCGGACTCATGTAGTCCACCGTCCCCAGGACCTGCCCCCGTTTGGTCAATCGCTGCTCGAGCGTGGCACCGACGGGCACGTCTTCGTCGCGATCGGTGATCCGCGCCAGCCCCATGTCCAGGATCTTGATCGTACCGTCGCGGTCCAAAAGCAGATTGGCCGGCTTGACGTCGCGATGCACGATCCCTTCCCGATGGGCGTGATCCAGTCCTTGGGCCGTTTGGATGACGTAATCCAGCGCCTGGGACACGGACAACGGGCCGTTGCCCCGGACCAGCGCGGCCAGATCACAGCCGTCGACGTACTCCATCACCAGGAAGTGCAGTCCGTCCTGCTGGCTGGCGTCGAAGGTGGCGATGATATTCGGATGCGTCAATCGGGCGGCCACCTTCACTTCCTGGTGGAACCGCTTGACCATATCCGGCGAATCGAGCGATTCGCTGCGCAGCACTTTCAGCGCCACGACACGGTCCGCGCGACGGTGGCTCGCCTTGAAGACCTCGCCCACACCCCCTTCGCCGACCTTCTCCAGCAGGACGTAGTCTCCGAAAACCAGAAACGCCTGCTTACTCTCCAGCACGGTGGTGGCCTGGAGCTGGGTGAGCTTCCCGTCCCGCACCATTTGCCGGGCCAGAGCCTCGGCGTCTCCGGGACGTTTCTCGGGAGGAAAGGTGTCCAGATAGTCGGACATCTCCTCCTTCGACCTCAATCCGGTAGCGATCACACCGTCAACGAATTCATCCAGAGACACTGCCATGGGGATGTCTTGCCCGTCCAGGACCCCGGTTGACCTGTCGCCGAACGCCCGCGCCGTTGCCCGACTGTCCAATATATATTGTGATTATACCCATTGTATGGGGAACTGCAACCGGCTTGCATTCGGCGACGATTCCCCCCATGTGCGTGGTATTGCCGTTGGGGATCCGTCGCAGAAGGCTGACTCGCTAGTAGGTCAGGGCTTGCCCTGACGTGCATCGGGTCGATTGCCGCCGCGAGGCTATGTCAGGGCAAGCCCTGACCTACGGAGAAAACACAAGACATTCGGCACAACGGAGAATGTGTGCATACGAGATAAACTGGCGGGACTGCGTAATAAGTGCCGATAAGGGAATCTGTCGTGCTCAAGTTCTCGTTGACGCCTGGGGGTAATTTGCCGTCCATAAAGCGTCACTCCGGAAAACGCCGGCCTTCAGAGAGGAATCAAACGGGAGCATTCCACGGCCTCACTGTGATGCGACCTTTTCCGGTTTTTCTACACTGCCCAAGTTCTCCATAGTGCCAGCAAGGAAACCTCCGATGAGTGTTTCAATACCGCACTACCTGTTATTCTCGCAAGCCAGTCCCACCGACGACTCGGGCCGTTGGCATTTCGTTCTGCGAAGCACCGACGGTGCCGAGCAGTTCGAAGCCGAAGACGATGAGCCAGCGGTCCGCGGCGAACGACTGGCCTTGCTGACCATCGTTCGCGCGCTGGAGGCACTCGACCGGCCGTCCCAGGTGACGTTGGTCGGCTGCAGCCCGTATGTGCAGCGAGGTGTGGAATACGGTCTGCCGGAGTGGCGGGACAACGGATGGCGGTGGGAGTTTTTCGGACAGATGGTGCCGGTCAAGAACGGCGACCTTTGGCAACGGATGGATCGGGCGCTGTGTTTTCACCGACTCGATTGCCGGCGCCGGATCGACGGATCGCATCACGCGGTTTCAGCTCCGGTCGCCACGGGAGCGGAGAAGGACCGCGAGAGTGTCGGCCTTTTGGCCATTCGCGTTCGGGCGGGACGTTGGTTAAGATATCGGATGTGGTCGCTGTCGGCCGTGGTGCGGTGGAAAATCGCCGCCGTGGTTCGGCGGTGGCGTCGGGCGCTGCGATGGCGGAGAATGCCGGCATCTTGTCCTTTGGAATATTACCAGGAAGCTTCAGCATAGAGGATCCCCCTGCAAGGAGGTGTGCGTGCGAACCAAGGTTGTGTTGGAGAACGTCAATCAGCTTGTTGAAGGAAGGCATGAAAACCCATTCGAACTGCTCGGCCCGCACGAGGTGAACGACTCGGGGCGTCGGGCGTTGGCAGTGCGCGCGTTTTTGCCCGGCTCGGCCCGGGCGTGGGTGGTCGATCCGTCGGAAGCGGAAGCCGCGCGGCCGATGCGGCGGATTCATCCGGCCGGTCTGTTCGAAGCGATTTGTCCTTATCGCAACGGGGAGCATCGCTGGGCGTACATGATTCGGGCGGCCGATGAGGCCGGGAAGAAGAGCGAGATGCACGATCCGTACTCGTTTCCGCACCTGCTGACCGACTACGACCTTCACTTGCTCAACGAAGGGACGCACTGGCAGTGCTACAACCGGCTGGGAGCCCATCCGAGGACGGTCGACGGGGTGGACGGCGTGCATTTCATCGTCTGGGCCCCCAACGCCACCAGCGTGAGCGTGATCGGCGATTTCAATACCTGGGACGGCCGCCGGCACCCGATGCAGAAGCGCATCCCCAGCGGTTTTTGGGAGCTGTTCATCCCGGGCTTGGGCGAGGGAACGCTGTACAAGCTCCAGATCCGCCACCATGACTGGGTCTTCGAGAAGGCGGACCCCTTCGGCTTTGCCGCCGAGGTGCCGCCGTTGACCGCGTCGAAGGTGGTCGACCTGGACCGCTTCTCGTGGCACGACTCGAGTTGGCTGGCAAGGCGACGCGAAACCGACTGGCTGGCGCAACCCCTCTCGTTCTACGAGGTCCATTTGGGCAGTTGGCGGCGGCCGGGCGACGACCCGTCCCGCTGGTTGACCTACCGCGACCTGGCGCACCAACTGGTCGACTACTGCAAGGAGATGGGCTATACGCACCTGGAGTTGTTGCCGGTCAACGAGCATCCGCTTTCGGCCAGTTGGGGCTACCAGGCGGTGGGCTATTACGCGGCCACCAGCCGTTACGGCACGCCGCACGACTTCATGTACTTCGTCGACCTCTGCCACCAGAACGACATCGGCGTGGTGTTGGATTGGGTTCCGGCCCATTTTCCGCGCGACGGCCACGGGCTGCGGCGGTTCGACGGCAGCGCGCTGTACGAACACGAAGATCCCCGCCGCGGCGAGCACCGCGACTGGGGTACCCACATCTTCAATTACGGCCGCCACGAGGTCCGAAACTACCTGATCTCCAACGCCCTGTTCTGGTTCGACAAATACCACATCGACGGCGTGCGGGTCGACGCGGTCGCTTCGATGCTCTACCTGGACTACAGCCGCGAAGAGGGCGACTGGCTGCCCAACGAATTCGGCGGGCGGGAGAACCTTCAGGCCATCTCCTTCTTGAAAGAACTCAACGAGCAGGCCCATCTGCAACACCCGGGCGTGTTGACGATCGCCGAGGAATCGACCGCCTGGCCCGGCGTCTCACGGCCGACTTACGTGGGCGGGCTGGGCTTCAGCCTGAAGTGGAACATGGGCTGGATGAACGACACGCTGAAGTACCTGCGGCACGAACCGATCCACCGAAAGTACCATCACGACGAGTTGACCTTCAGCCTGATCTACGCCTTCCACGAAAACTTCGTGCTGCCGCTCTCCCACGACGAAGTGGTCCACATGAAAGGCTCCCTGTTGGACCAGGTGCCGGGCGACCTCTGGCAGAAGTTCGCCAACTTGCGCCTGCTCTACAGCTACATGTGGACCCATCCCGGCAAGAAGCTGTTGTTCATGGGCGGCGATTTCGGCCAATGGAACGAGTGGAACTTCGACGCCAGCCTGCAGTGGCACCTGCTCGAGTGCGAATCGCACCGGGGCCTGAGCAAGTGCGTGGCCGATCTGAACAAGATCTATCGTCGCGAGCCGGCCCTCTACCAGCTCGATTTCGACGGAAAAGGCTTCGAGTGGATCGACTGCCACAACTACGAGGACAGCACGTTCAGCTATATCCGCCGCGCCAAGAACAGCGACGATTTTCTCGTCGTCTGCTGCAACTTCACGCCGGTATCCCGGGTCGATCACCGCCTGGGAGTGCCGGAGGTGTGCTGGTACGAGGAGATCTTCAACAGCGACTCGACGTACTACGGCGGCAGCAACCTGGGCAACGGGCCCGGGGTGATGGCCGAACCGACGGAGAGTCACGGCCGGCCCGCCTCGATCCAACTCGCCCTGCCGCCCTTGGCAACCGTCGTGCTGAAGCCGAAGAGGTGACGCTACGGGGTAATCCGACTCGGTTCTCGCAGCCACTGGAAGCCGGCGGCCTTCTTGATTCCTCCCAGGAAGGAATCCATGATCTCGCGATTGTCGTGCCAGGCCACGCGGTCGTAGTTGATGCGATACTCGCTGAGGAAGGCGCTCCAGGCAACCCTCTCCGGGACGACCGTCCGCTTTCCTCCCACCGATTCCCCCACGTACTCGAACTTGTCGGTCTGGATCACGTAGGCGATCGTCTGGGGACGGTTCATGGCCACCTTGACGTCGCCCGGCGGCATCCGAAAGACCGTTTTCATGAACTCCGGGCCCGGTTGCTCGACGCCCGGCACCTGGCTGTACGAAGGCGGCGAAGTCTTGTCGTCGAGCCAACTGAACGGACCGGCGGACATGACGGGAATCTCCGGCTGGTCGGCAAACGCGGCCCGTAGCGACAACTCCGTCTGGCGAGCCTTTTCGGCCAATTCCTCGGCTTCCTGCCGCGCCAGGTCCCGAGCCTTCTCCATCTTCCACGTCAGGAGGACTTCCTCTTCGACGCCCGGGTCGTCGAACTTGGGAACGCCTTCCCAGAGAAACGGGTTTTCGTCTTCCGTCGGATCGGAGAGGCGAGCACTCGTCCGTTGAACGACCCAGAACAGGTAATGGTTGCCCTCGGCGTCTCTCGACCGATGGGCGTCCAGCGGCGCCAGCCTCGATTCGCGAGATACGGCCAAGTCGACGAACGGGACCCTTCTGGGGTCGAACATTCCCCCGACGACCGACTGGACCACGCCGTACCGGCCGGCAAAGACCTCGGCGTCGTACTGCGACATCATGGGAGTTGCTTCAACGGTCAATCCGCCGTCTTGGGCAATTCGCACGAGATCGGCCTTTTCCGGCGGAACCACTTGGCTGCTGGTCGGCTCGAACGGCTCGGCAGTTCCGTCCTCGTACGCATCCTTGTGCTTCGCGATCGCCTTCTCCAACGGGCCGAAGAGCTTCTTTTCCGCTACCTGGTTGCGGAGGTCTCCACGGATCCACTGGCTCAAGGCGCGAAGCTGGCTTTCCTGCGGATCCTCCGGGGCCGCGTCCGCCGGCTCCGCACCGGGTTCTGCTTCGTCACCCGACTGCTCGGCACCGGCAGTTCCCTCGGGCGTTTCGGGAGGCTCGGCATCGGTCTTTTCCGAAGTCTCGGAAGGCTCCGTATCGGTCTTTTCGGGCGTTTCGGTCTCGGCGGGCCGCAACACCGGGCCTTCAGGTGTCTTGGCAGGAGGAGCATCCGCATCCGTTTCCGCTCCGGGTGTCTCGGGTGTCTCGGGCATCTCGGGCACGTTTTCCTCAGGCTCCTCGTTCTCTTGCTGCATCGACGCCAAGCGGAACGGTGACTCGGGCCGGGCGGACGACGTGTCCTTCGGATCATCCGGTGTCGGATCGCTCGTATCGGGGACGTCTTGCTCGTCGGCGGGGTTTTCCTCGGCTGGTCCTGTTTCGTCGGCCGGTCCTGTTTCGTCGGCCGGTCCTGTTTCGTCGCCCGGTCCGGTTTCGTCGCCCGGTCCGGTTTCGTCGCCCGGTCCGGTTTCGTCGCCCGGTCCGGTTTCGTCGGCCGGTCCGGTTTCGTCGCCCGGTCCTGTTTCGTCAGCCGGTCCGGTTTCGTCGGCCGGACCGGTTTCATCGCCCGGTGTTCCTTCCGGTGGTGTCTTGCCCGATTCGCCGTTCGGTTTTCCTTCCGGCGTCTTTTCGGGCCCATCGCCCGGCTTTTCCTCCGGCTTCTCGGGCTCTTGCTTTTTCTCCAGGTCTTCTACCGGCGGTCTTAGGGACTCGCCCTCAGGCCACCACGGGATGTCTCCCTTCACCTCTTCGAATTCCGCTTGGATCTCGTCCTCGGTCACCGCGTCGGCCGCCTTCTTGAACTCCTCGGCGTCGACCTTGACGTAACGCACGGCGACTCGATGCGGTCGGCAGAAGCCCGGCTCGGGCGAGTCGGGGCGTTGGTACTTGTCCTTGTGCTTCTCGAAGAACGCCTCGAGGACCTCCGCGTCCGGGTCTTCGATCCGATCGACGAAACCCTTGACCGGCACGGGAATCAGGCCGATCCTCGCCTCCCGCTTCAGGCGCGAGTAGTAGTCGTACCGCTGTGCCGGCGTGTTGCCGCCCAAGCTCAACTCGAACGACTCGAACAATCGCAGGGCAGACAATTCCTGGCGAAGCACGGCGATGAAGTGTTGCTGAGTCGTGCCGATGTTCTTGAAAACCATGTTCAGTTCGTTGGAGGTGATCTGGTTGGCGGTGACCTTCTTGACAAACTCCTTGATCGCTTCATCGCTGATGACCATGCCGCGTTGCTCCGCCTCTCGGGCAAGCAGCCAGGCATTCACGATCGCCTCTTCACTCAACAGGGCCCAGTCTTCGTCGATCGTTCCCGTCTCGCCGCCGATCCAGCCGAGACGTTGTTTCGTCTCCCAAATCAAGTACTCGGCTTTCTGATCGCCGCCGTTCTCTTGGACGATTGCGTTGACCGTGTCGAGGAAGCGGAGCACTATCCGCCGCTGCGTTTGCAGGCTATCGAGGTCGGAGAGGCGCAGATCGCCGTACTCTTCCGTTTCCACGACCACCGGATCCGTGCTGGTTCCCTGGTCCTGCATTTGCAGAATCGTCGGCAAGATCACGAACGCCACCATGGCCATCAGGCCGAGCGTGGCGATCATGAGTTTTTGATGTTTGCGAAAGACTTTGAACGGACTGGCCATCGGGGGGGGCGTCCTTCTCTGTGTGGGGTGCCGACTCAACTCGACTTGACGAGCAGGCCGCCTCGGTAGTATTGATGTCAGATGCTCTCGGAACACGCGAATCTTATAATTTTAAGAACAGCCCCCACTGATGCAATGCCAAAAGACGCCGCGAGTCAGCCGAAAAGGGGATGTTTTCAATCTGCCGAAACGTCCCGCAGCTCACTCGGCACGAAGTTGGAGTCACCCCCTTGTTCACCTCGCGGACGGGCCGGAATTGCCGATTATGGCAGTGGAAACGGTTGCTACGATTCTTGCCCGGCCTGATCCCCATGGATCGGACCGGATGCAGCGATGATCGGGCCGCCCGCCGGTTGGCTCAGGAATCCGGCGACAAACGGCTGATAGATACTGACAAGACCTACGCAGACCCCCCAAGTTACCAGTACTCGATTTTGACATGGCCAAGAAAACGACTGCCGCAAAGGGCGACGCCCTGGTGATTGTCGAGTCGCCGGCAAAGGCCCGGACCATCCGTAAGTTTCTCGGACGCGGCTACACCGTCGAAGCCAGCATCGGTCATATCCGGGACCTGCCTCAGGGAGCCAAGGAGATACCCGTTCGCTTCAAGGGGGAAGACTGGGCCTATTTAGGGGTAAACGTCAACGCCGATTTCGCGCCGGTCTACATCGTTCCCCGCGACAAGATCAAACACGTTCGCAAGCTGAAGGAGTCGCTCAAGGGCGCCAGGGAACTCTATCTGGCGACCGACGAAGACCGCGAGGGCGAGGCGATCAGTTGGCATCTGTGCGAGGTGCTCAAGCCGACGGTGCCGGTCCACCGGCTGGTCTTTCACGAGATCACCGAGGAGGCGATCTTCAATGCCCTGGCCAAACCGCGGGAGATCGACGGCGACCTGGTCCGTGCCCAGGAGGTCCGCCGTATCATCGACCGACTTTACGGCTACGACGTTTCCCCGTTGCTGTGGCGGAAGATCAAGCCGCGGCTCTCGGCCGGCCGGGTGCAAAGCGTCGCCGTTCGGCTGATCGTCGAACGGGAACGCCAGCGGATGGCCTTCGTCTCGGCCACCTACTGGGACCTGTTGGGCACCTTTGCCAAGAGCAACGGGGAGAGCTTCGAGGCGACGCTGATTTCCGTCGACGGGCGGAAGATCCCCGCCGGCCGCGATTTCGACCCTGCCACCGGAAAGCTCAAAGACCCGAATCTCCTGCTGCTTGGCGAACAACAGACCGCGGAGCTTCTCTCCCGGTTCCAGAACGCCGACTGCCGCGTGGCCAACCTGGAAGACAAACCGTACTCCACCCGGCCGTATCCGCCCTTTACGACCAGCACGCTCCAGCAGGAAGCGAACCGCAAGTGCGGATTCACCGCCCGGCACACGATGCAGGTGGCGCAGAACCTGTACGAGAACGGGCACATCACGTACATGCGGACCGATTCGACGAACCTGGCCGCGGTGGCAGTCGAGGCGGCCCGCAACCTGGTCGCCTCGCAATACGGCAAGGAGTATCTGCCCGAAAAACCCCGCACGTATCAGACCAAGGTCAAGAACGCCCAGGAGGCCCACGAGGCGATTCGGCCGGCCGGCCATCCGTTCGACTTTCCCGAGAAACTCCGCTCGCAGCTCAGCCCCGACGAGTTCAGGCTCTACGACCTGATCTGGAAGCGGACCGTCGCCAGTCAGATGGCCGATGCCCGAGGACACCGAATCACCGTCACCGTCAACGTGGACGGCGGCGTTTTCCAGGTCAGCGGCAAGACGATCGAATTCCCGGGCTACTTGCGGGCGTACGTCGAGGGCTCCGACGATCCGGATGCGAAACTGTCCGACCGGGACGAAGTTCTGCCGTCCATCTCGGTGGGCGAGGCGCTCCGTTGCCGGGAGTTGAAGCCGAAGAGCCACACCACCAGTCCACCCAATCGCTACAGCGAGGCCTCGCTGACCCGGGCGCTGGAAGAAATGGGGATCGGCCGGCCGAGCACCTATGCCGCGATCATCGACACGATTCTCGCCCGCGAGTACGTCTTCAAGCTCAAGCGGGGCAACGTGCTGGTGCCGACGTGGACGGCGTTCGCCGTTTCCCAGTTGCTCGAAGCCCATCTGCCCAACCTGGTCGACTACCGGTTCACCGCCGAAATGGAGGACGAACTCGACGCGATCAGCCGGGGAGAAATGAACCATCTGGCGTACCTGAAGTCGTTCTATTTCGGCAACGGGCATCCCGGGCTGAAGGAGCAACTGAAGAACAAGACCGATGAAATCGACGCCCGAGAAGTCTGCCAGATACGCATCGGCAAGCCGCAGCACGACGCAGAGGCGGGGGAAGAGATCTACGTGCGGGTGGGACGTTACGGGCCTTTCCTCGAGCAGGGCACGCGCCGGGCGAGCCTGCCGGAGAACATGCCGCCGGACGAACTCACCGTGCAGAAGGCCCTGGAAATGCTCGACAAGGCCGCCCAGGGCGACGAGCCGCTGGGGATCTGCCCCGACACGCACAAGCCCGTCTTCGTCAAGGTCGGCCGCTTCGGACCCTATGTCCAGCGCGGTACGCTCGAGGACGACGAAATGCCGCAGAACGCCTCGTTGCTGCGCGGGATGAACCCTGAGGAGGTCGACCTGGAGTCGGCACTGAAGCTGTTGTCGCTGCCGCGGCCGTTGGGCGAGCATCCCCAGAGCGGCCAACCGGTGGTGGCGCACAATGGTCGCTACGGGCCGTACGTCACCTGCGGCGAGGAGAGCCGCTCGCTGCCCGAGGGCCTCTCGCCGCTGGACATCGCCCTCGAACAGGCCGTCCAAATCCTGGCTCAACCGAAGGTTGGCCGGGGTACCGCGCGGCGAAAGGAACCGATCAAGGTCTTCGAGGTTTCGCCGGTTACGGGCGAGAAAGTACAGCTATTGGACGGCCGGTACGGTCCGTATGTCACCGACGGCCAGACGAACGCTTCGCTGCCGCGGGGAACCACTCCCGAGGAAGTCACCCTCGAGTACGCCTTGCACCTGCTGAAAACCCGGGCCGAGAAAGGGCCCTCCCAGAGACGAGCGGCGAAGAAGACGACGAAGAAGAAAACCGTGAAGAAGAAGACGGTGAAGAAGAAGACGGTGAAGAAGAAGACGGTGAAGAAGAAATCCACGAAGGGCACCAAGGGCACGAAGAAGAGTAAGAAAAAGACGGTGAAGAAGGAGTGAGTGGGGAGTGGTGAGTGGGGAGTGGGGAGTGGGGAGTGGGGAGTGGGGAGTGGGGAGTGGGAAGTGGGGAGTGGGGAAACGCGGGGAATGAAAACGCCCCCGCACTGCGTTGCGGGGGGAGATGACGGCGAAACCCATCACCGCACGACCGTCGCTCTGCCGGCCAACGCTGCATTCCCGCGAACTTCTTCGGTCACCTCGACCAGTCGAGTTCCTTCCTTCAGCGACGACGTCCCCACTCCGTCCGCCGTCGGATTCTCCCAATAGTAGACCCGGTCGGCCAGCAGATCGAGATCGGCGTCGAAGTACTCCTTGAAGATCAGCCGGAACGTGTTGACCGGGGATATCGTCGGCGGAACCGTTTCTGCCGCATCGACGCCCGGAAGATAGAAGGCCGAAAAGATCCCGGTCCGTTTTCGCATCCATGCCGGCGGCGACTTCTGCTTGTCGGCCGCCGACAAGTACGGCCCCTCGTCGGCCTGAATCACGATGATCGGGGCGACTTCCGAGGCGGCAAGGATCGCATCGACGATTTCGAGGATCCGGTCGTTGGTGAAGATCAACTGGTTGATATACGACTCGTGCTTGTCCTGCCCCATCCTTCCCAGCGTGGAGACTCCGGAACCGTCCCGGTGGAAGATGTACGGCGGGTGCGGCAGCAGGAAATGGGCGTAGACGAACTTCGACCCGGCCTCGGAAGCAATGCCCTTGAGCGTCTCGATCTTGCGCAGCACCTGTCCGCGAGTCTGCCGGATGGGCCACCATGCGCTCAGCGGCGTGCAACGGTAGAGGGCCTGGGCGAACTCGGACGGAGCCAGCGTGAAGGAGTCGCTGAAATCCGCGTTGCGGTTCGATCGCAGAAAATCGCACCAGTTCCCCAGTTGATAGAACTTGTAGCCTTGCTGCTTCAACATTGTGCAGACCCGATGGTCCTGAAGCTGCCGCGCGTACTGCCCGTAATCGAGCACCACGTCCCCGTGGTACTGCATGTTCAGGGCACAGGACATGGCGATTTCCGTTTTCGGATAGTTCGCCCGACTCTCCGCCGGAACGTAGAAACCCCGCTGCCGAAGGCGATCGCAAAACTCCCCGTTGTCGTGGCCGAATTCCTCACGAAGCGTCTGATTGTCGGCGTAACGGTCGAAGACCAGGTAGTAGACGTCGCGGGGACGTGCCGGGCGCCGCAACGCGATCTCGGCGGCCGGCGGCGTTTCGACGTTTCGATCCGTCGTCGCCGTCTCGAAGCACCCGCGAGCCAGGTCGAAGGCGACCGTCAGCAGCGAGGCGCAAAGCAGCATGGCGGCCGCATAGTTCAACCGTCGGGTGGCTTTGCGGACGTCGAACCCGGCCCGATGGATCCACACCAGGCCGATCGATGTCACCAGGAACCACGCCCCCTGCGTGTACCGGTGGCGGATGGAACCGAAGTCCGAGTCGAGAGACGCGCAGACCGACTCGACGATCGTGCAGAGGTAGAAGTAGGAGAAGCACAGACCGATCAGCCAGGACGCCGCGATCGCACCTCGCGGGCGGGTTCGGTAGATCCACCCCAACGCCCACACCGCTACGCCGGCCGAGGCAACCAGGACCAGCAACGGGAGCAGCACGTCCCCAGGCGGAGTCGCCCGGAAATTGGCCGCGTAGAGGGACGCCACGACAAACGCAGCCAGCAGATACGGGTGGAAGGATCGCATGGATCAGGCTGCTTCTTCTCGCGTCGGCGAATCCTCCTGGCCGGCGTCCCGGCCGCGAAACCTGCCCGCCAACGCGGCGAAAGGAGCCATCAGGAACCGCCTCAGCGCTACGCCGACGCCCAACACCGACGCAATGATGATCTGCAAGATCATCGTTCCGGTGGCCGGGTCGATGTACGCAAGCACGCTATTGCCACCCTCGATCACCGGGCACCTCCTCGATTCTGCGGGAAAACGACGGCCGAAACGACCGCGGCCTTATACTGACGGTGCCGCTGGGAGTCAAGTCCAATGTGCCGCAGGAACTTACCGATTCTTCCTCGCTCGCCCCGTGTTACACGCGCCGTGGGCGTTGCATCATCACGGACATGAAGAGTCGCGTTGGTGGCTCG
>Ga0307378_10009262_pt1 | contig 12963 bp, 12 predicted proteins | sample UN1MG_FD_202238 | JGI IMG/M metagenome (GOLD analysis project Ga0307378, IMG submission 202238) | Soil microbial communities from Risofladan, Vaasa, Finland - UN-1 | ecosystem: Environmental > Terrestrial > Soil > Coastal area > Acid sulfate soil | place: Finland: Risofladan, Vaasa | collected... | reverse complement strand
GCCGACCCTCACGGACGGCAAAAACCGGGGAAAACAGGTTGACACAGACGGCCTTCCCCCGTAGACTGAAAGTGCTCGGGGGAGGCGTCAGCGTCCAGCACGCCTGGTCGGGATCTTCACGTTCCGCCCAACCTGCGCGGTTCCCACGGAAGCCCCGGGGCGGGGGACCCGACACACCGCCTTAACCGGCTTTGCGGAGGAGAGGACCGGTTTGAAATTCAAACTGACTTGCCGACACTACGCGGCGTCGGCGGCACTTCGGTCCTATGCCCGGAAAAAGGCCGAGCGTCTCCAGAAGCGTTTCGACGGGATTCACAAGCTGGAGATGATCCTCAGTGTCGAGGGTGGCAGACCTCGGGCCGAACTGGTGCTCGGTGCCGTCCGTGGAGTGACCCGCGTGGCCGAGGCGACCCACGACGACATGTTCGCCGCCATCGACCTCGCCGTGGACAAGACGGACAGACAGGTCACGAAGCTCAAGGGCAAACTTCGCGAGCACCACGGAAAGACCCCGGAGCCTCCGGTACCGGAGGAGGAGTGACCGGGCACGGTCCGCCGGACGGGTGACGGACTCCGTCGGAGAGACCGACCGCATGTCGTGCTCGCGTGTGTCACGGAGAACCGGATGAGATTGCTCGATCTGGTGGTGGCCGGAGCGATGACGGCGGAACTGACCGCCGTCGAGAAAGAGGACGTGATTGCCGAACTGGTTGACGGACTGGTGGCCGCCGGACAACTGAGCAAACGCGTCGCGAAGAGCGTGACGAAAGCGATCCTGGACCGTGAGGCCCTGGGGAGCACGGGGATCGGAGGCGGCATCGCCGTCCCCCACGCAAAGCATCCGTCGGTCAAGAACATCGTCGGGAATCTGGGTCGTTCGAGGAAGGGCGTTAACTTCGCTGCGATTGACGGGGAGCCGGTCTACTTGGTGTTCCTGCTGGTGTCACCCCCCGACCAGCCCGGTCCTCACCTCAAGGCCCTGGAGCGCATTTCGGTCGTGCTGCGGGACGAGAACTTCTCACGGTTTCTGAGACGTGCGAAGGACAGGGACGAGCTGGTGAGTCTGCTGGCGGAAGCGGACGAGACGTTCCGCGGGGACTGATGGGACACAGGGGACGTGCGCACTGCGGGGGCCGTCGGTGACTGACAGCGAAGAATGGGTCGAGGGGGAAGCCGTCGTCGCCAGTGCCCTGGGACTCCATGTCCGTCCGGCCCGCATCGTGTGGGAAAGGGCCCGTCGGTTCTCCTCGGACATCCGCATCCGCAAGGGCCGACGTGACTACGACGTCAAGTCCATCTTCGACATCATGGCGTTGGACGCCAGCAGGGGGACGGCGTTGACCGTGCGGGCGAAAGGGGACGATGCCCGGAGGGCTGTCGCGGTGCTCGTCGCCCTGATCGGCACCGACCTGGACGCCGAGTCCTGAGGATACGCCAGCGATGGAGATCAAACGGGGAGTCGCGGTCTCACCGGGTGTGGTCATCAAGCGGGCGTTCGTCCTCGACAGTGAGGAGGTGCGCATCCCCCGGCGTCACTTCGTCGACTCGGACGCCGACCGTGAGATCGTACGCTTCACCTCCGCCCTCAAGGCCACCTGCGACGAGATCCGTGCCACCCAGAGCAAGATCGTCGCCGAGGTCGCCGACAGCTCCGTCCCCGACATCTTCGCCTTCCACCTCGCCCTCCTCGAAGACGAACGTCTCACCGCCGACGTGACCCGACTCATCCAGGAGCGCAGCTATTCGGCCGAATACGCCCTCAGCCGGGCACTGCGTCCCCACCTCAAGCGCATGCAGGGACTCGAGGACGAGTACCTCCGCGAGCGCACCGGTGACGTCCGTGACGTCGAACGACGACTGCTCCGCAACCTCCTGGGACAGCGTCGCGAGGAACTGAACAGTCTCACCCACGAGGTCGTCGTCATCGCCCGGGACCTCTCTCCGAGTCAGACCGCGAACCTGGACCGGACGAAGGTGCGGGGGTTCGCCACGGACGGGGGCGGACGCACCTCGCACACCGCCATCGTGGCCCGGGCACTCGAGATCCCGGCCGTGGTCGGACTCGGTGACGTCACCACCGAGGTGTCCGGCGGCGACTGGGTCATCATCGACGGCAACCGTGGACTCGTCGTCATCGCTCCCGACGAAGAGACCATCAAGAAATACGAGGGCCGGGAACACAAATACCACGAGATCGAGGTGCAGTGGGCTGAGGGACGTGACCTCCCGGCCACCACCCTCGACGGCGTCCCCATCACCCTCTATGGGAACATCGAGTTCCCGGAGGAAGTGACACTGTCACTGGACCGCGGGGCGAGCGGGATCGGACTCTACCGGACGGAGTTCCTGTATCTGGGAGCGATGCGGGCCCCGACGGAGCGCGAGCACTTCGACGCCTACATGCGGGCCATCAACCTCCTCGGCGACCGCCCGCTCGTCATCCGCACCCTTGACCTGGGGGCCGACAAGTTCCCACCGGAAGCCGGCGGCGTCGTCGAGAAGAACCCCTTCCTCGGCAGTCGCTCACTGCGATACTGCTTCCAGCATCCGGAACTCCTCCAGACCCAGCTGCGTGCCATTCTCCGGGCGTCGGCCTTCGGAAAGGTCCGCATCCTGCTGCCCATGGTCACCACACTCCAGGAACTCCGACAGGCCAAGGAGTTCATCGCAGAGGTCAAATTGGAGTTGGATGGGGAGGGCGTTGAATACGGCAGGGACATCCCACTGGGGATCATGATCGAGGTGCCGTCGGCGGCCGTCATTGCCGGGGCCTTCGCGAAGGAATGCGACTTCTTCAGCATCGGGACGAACGACCTCATCCAGTACACCCTGGCGGTGGACCGTGGCAACCCGCGTGTCGCGGAGCTTTACCGACCCGCACATCCGGCGGTGCTCCAGCTGCTGAAGCAGGTTCTGGAGGTCGGCCGGCAGTCGGGCATTGAAGTGGCCATGTGCGGCGAGATGTCCGGCGACGTTGATTACACCATGCTCCTTCTGGGCCTCGGGCTGAGGATATTCTCCGTCAGTCCCATCATGCTGTCGGAGTTGAAGAAGCTCATGCGCTCGGTCACGATCGAGCAGTGTGTACAGGTGGCCGAGCAGGCCATGACGATGGACGACCCCCTTTACATCCTGGGCCACCTGCGGGCGGAGACCCGAAAGGTCATTCCCGAAGCCTACTTCGACGAGGACTGACACGAGACGGCCGGGCGTCCCGTGGTTAACCGGACCTTCCAGGCAGCGGTTTCCCGCCGAAAAAAGCCTCCCGTTTTTCTCTTATTGCCAAGAATTCGTGCAGCAGACGGGGCCCTCCGACCGATTCTCACGGATGGTAGGCGTAGCGGGGTTTGGTGGTGGGAGAACTCGGCGCGTCTGGCCTATGGATACACCGGCCGACTGGGTCGCCACGGCAACCTAACGGCCTTCAGATACATAGGTTAGGCTGACAGGGAATGCCCCTTCCGGCACGCTTCTCCCCGTGAAGTGTCCGAGTTGAACCCACCCGAAAACCTCATTGCGCACCGGAATGCGGCGATGGTCCCAGAGTCAAGATGAGACGTAAGCCGTTGTTCCTGGAAGTGTTGTGCGGTTTATTGACTGTTCGGTTCCACGAAAAGGAGTTGATCCGTGTTTGGACGGAAGAAGGCGGCCATCGGTCTGGATGTCGGGACACATGCGATCAAGACGGTCGAAATCTCCGTCTCGGGGTCGTCGGTGGCCATCACGAACGCGGGCTACCAGGAGATACCGAGCGAGGACGCCCGTGCGGAAGCCCTGAAAAGGATTGTCCTCGATAAGGGACTGCGCGGACAGGACGTCGTCACAAGCGTCGCCGGACGCAGCGTCATCGTGCGCTACGTCAACCTTCGTCGGATGGACCCCTCGGAACTCCGGAACGCCGTCCGCTTTGAAGCCGACAAATACATCCCCTTCAGCATCGACGAGGTGGTGCTCGACTGTCAGGAGATCCACGGGGCGGAGAACGTGGGTGCCGACGAGATGAAGGTGTTGCTGGTGGCGGTCAAGCGCAACCTCATCGAGGAGCACGTGGGACTGCTGAGGGCGGCCGGCGTCAACCCGGTCGTCATCGACGTCGACGGGTTCGCACTCGGCAACGCCTACCTCCTGGCGACGGGGATGAAGGGCGAGGAGGGCATCAAGGCCCTCGTGGATATCGGGGCCTCGAAGACCAACATCAACGTGATGGAGGGGGATCAGAGTCTGTTCACGCGTGAGGTGTACGTGGGCGGGACGGACTTCAGCTCCGAGATTTCCAAACGCCTGGCCGTGAACCCGTTCGAGGTGGAAGCCCTGAAGGCGGACGCCGGTGAAAAGCAGGAGGAACTTCGTGAGGCGGTGCAGGGCGTCAGTGACGACCTGGGCAACGAGATCCGTCTGAGTCTGGACTTCTTCGAGAACGAGTTCGACGGGACGGTGGACACGGTGGTTCTGAGCGGAGGGGGCTCGAAGCTGGCCGGACTGGCCGAGTCGCTCCAGGCGAATTTTGACAAGCCGACGGTGATGTGGGATCCGACGTCGGCCTTTCAGATGGACATGTCGCACGGGGGTGCGGAGACATTTCAGTCGAAGGCGCCGCAGATGATGGTGGCCATCGGGCTTGCGGCACGTATGGGAAGGAACTGATCCATGATGATCGAAGTCAACCTGCTGCCGGCGGAACTCCAGCGTGTGGAGCACACGCCGTTGCCCAGGTTCCTCGTGGTGATCCTGGGGACGGCGGCGATCATGGCGACGGGAGCGTTCGGGGTGGTGGTCAACTGGCGCACCGTTCCCGACCTCAAAGCCAGGGAACTCGCTGTCAGTGAGGACCTGGGACGCAGCAGCGTCCAGGCCGCCGTCTACGACCGTCTGCTGGCCCAGATCGAAGAGACCCAGGACCGCAAGAAAGCCATCGGCGAGATGTGGCGGTCGAGGATCATGTGGAGTGAGAAACTGGCACAGCTCTCCGAGATGACGCCGAATTTCATCGGCATTCAGGACATCACGGTGAGTGAGTCGCGCGAGTCCACCCGCGCCGGCAAGGACGACTCCGGGGGGATGCTCACCATCGGGTCCATCTGTGCAGGGGCGGATCACCGACGCGTGGCCAATTGGCGCCGCATCGTCAAGGGAGAATACGAGGTCGAGGGCAACAGTGACCCCTGGGTGGGACGGCAGTTCTTCCGCTCGTTCGTCGATCTGTTGCCGACGAGCACCCAGAAGGTTGAGGTGAAGGACTACGTGGAGAAGGAAGCATTGAAGTTCGGACTGAAAATGCCCGTGAAGACGGCCTCGGTTCGACTGGACGAAGCCATGGCGGCCGCACGTGAGGACAGGATCCGTCGGCAGGGCGAGCCGCGCGTCCCGGTCGCGCCGAGACCGAAGACGCCGGACGGTGCGAAGGAGACGGAGCCCGCCGGGACTACCGGGGTCGAACAGCCGACGGGCGGGAAACCGGAGGGTGATGGCACCGCGACGGCCCCGACCGTGAGGGAGGACGCGCCGGCGGTAAAGACGCTGACACAGCCGGAGACCCGACCCGAAGCGACGGCGCCCGAGCCCGGGAGTGTGGAGGGGAACGAGACCGACGGCGACGGGAAGGCGGTCGAGGGCACTCCGGCAGCACCGACTGAAACATCGGTTGCCCCCGAGGACAAGAAGGAGACCACGGGTGACGTCGAGAAGGAGGCGACACCCGATAGCACGAAGCCCCGGGAGGACGCCGGGCGGAAGACGGGGAACGAGGACGCCTGATCGCGTGAATGGAAATTCCATGCGGAGGACGGTTCGGTGAGTGAAGGCAGGAAGATGCTGATCTCGGTGCTGGTGGTGATCGTTACGCTGGGGGGGGTCGGCACCTGGCTTGGTGTGGGCATGCAGACGTCCGAGAAGCTCGAGATCTCGATCAAGCAGAAAGGCACGAAGCTCGCCGAACTCCAGGAGAAGATCGCAGCGGTTCCGGCACTTCGCCAGGAGCAGCAGAAACTCTCCGGTGAACTGCAGGTGCTCGAAACCATCCTGCCGAACGACCGTGAACTCAACAAGATCTTCGACACACTGAGTGAGTATGAGAAGGAGGCGGGTCTCGAAATCCGAAGGTTCAACCCCGTGCGGGAGAAGACCGAGCGCGGGAACGGTACCGAGACGTCCTACAGGAAGGTGAGCTACGACCTGGAACTGGTGGGAGAGTACTTCAGTCTGGTCAAGTTCCTCAACCTGCTGGAGAACCACAAGCGCTTCGTGCAGGTCGATTCTTTCAACATCAAGCAGAAGGACGAGGACAGTGCGGTCAACGAGCTGTCGGTGAAGTGCAGCACGTTCGTGTTTGACCCGAAGGCGAACTCCACGCGGGTGAAGGCCAGTCGACGGACACACACCGCGACCACCGGGACCCAGAGGAAGGCGCCGCCCGAGGTCGCGTTCGACCTCGATCAGGAACTGGCCAAGCGTTACGTCTTCCAGGTGAGCGCGAAGCGGCGTGATCCCTTCACCAACCCGCTCACGCGTCGTCTCAACGTGGCCAAGTTCAAGACGCCCGACCCCGCGAAGCTGATGACCCCCGGACAGGAGAAAGAGACCGCAGAGACGATCCAGAAGCAGTTGGCCGAGGTGGGACGGCTCGTCAGTGACGGCAAGCTGGATGAGGCCGACAAGCTTCTGGCGGACACCCGCAGGCTCATGGACGCCGATTTCCGTGACCCGGAAACCGTCCAACGACACCTCGGGTTCAGTCGACGCACCCAGCGTCTCGGCATTATCCTGAGGACCCAGAGGGGCGAGAAGCTCTACAAACTCGTCCAGGAAAATCACGACAAGATGCTCAAGGCGTTCGAGAGCGGCGACTACGACGAGGTCTACCAGCTTCGCACCATCGTCACCGAGATGGTCAAGGAGGGCGGGGCGGACCTGATTCACGACCGACTGACCGACGTGGTGAGGTCGTGTCAGGACCTGTGCAAACGTGCCGACGCCCGTCGCGAGTTCGCCGGCATCGGCATCGACATCCAGGGGACCTTCTGGAGCGGCTCGAAGGGCAACCGCAAGGCCGCCGCCATTATCAACAACCAGGTCCTGGTCGAAGGGGAGCGGGTCAAAGCCGACGTCGTCCGGGACGGCAAGAGGGGCGCCGGCAGACGGGCCGTCCCGCTCGACGCCGAGATCATCATCAAGAAGATCGACCGGGACAAGGTCACGTTCCTCTACAAGGACGAGCTGATCGACAAGTTCCAGTTTCAGAGTGAGTAAGCGGGAGAAGACTCCCGACAAAACGGGGAAACGATTCGTCGTGTGACGTGGAAAAGGAGAAAACGATGTCGCGCTTTAGCGTGGTTGCACTCGTTATCGTGACGCTGCTGACGGGCGTGGTGTACGCCGACGAGCCGGTCGTGGTGCGTGAGCGTGTGAGACAGAACGCCGTCGACGTCTCGTTCGACTTCAAGGAGGCGAAGTTCTCCGAGGTCATCGACTACATCGCCAGACAGTCGGGTCGCAACATCATCATCGAGGGTGAGATCCCCGACACCGTCACACTGCGTCTGGTGGGGGTGAAGTGGCGTCGGGCGCTCGACGCGGTCTGTCAGCAGGTGGGGGCCGTCATCGAGGAGGAAGGCCAGGACCTCATCCGCATCTCCAAGCCCGAAACCATCAACTTCGAACTCGAAGACGCACCCCTGGGCAAGGTGGTCGGGACCATCGCCAAGATGGCCGAGGCCACCGTCATCATCGGTCCCAACGTCAAGGGGGTGGTGACGGCACAGTTCTACGACGTCCCCTGGACACAGGCCCTCGACTACATCGTGCGGACGAGCGGCTACGTGGTGCTCAAGGAAGGGAAGATCTTCCGCATCATGGACCCGACGGCGCTCGAGGCCCAGCTGGTGACGCGTGTGTTCCAGCTCCGCTATATTCAGCCTCCTGAGGACTACACCCCGAAGCTGGACAGCAAGTTCGCCCCGTTCAAGGAACGGAGGATCACGGGTATCGAGGGACTCGGCGAGCAGATGGGCGTTCCGACGGGCATCGACGCCGCCCGGCAGCGTCGTGTGGCCGTCCGCTCCGGCGGAGGCGGCGGCGGCAGTGAGTTCCCGCTCCTCAACGCCATCCAGCGCGTGGCCAGTCGGAAGGGACGTGTCGATTACGTCCCCTCCACCAACTCCCTCATCGTCACCGACACCGAGCCCAACGTCAAGGCCATCGCCGAACTCATCGAGGCGATGGACCGTGAGCCGCTCCAGTGCTTCGTCGACGTCAAGTTCATCTCCACCGACGTCACCCAGCGTGACCGTCGGGGCGTCGACTGGACCAACGGACTCACCTTCACCAGCACCTACGGGTCGGTCGCGAGCAAGCTCCCCTTCAACCTGAACAGTGGGGGCTTCGAGGACTACCTGGGCGTGACGACCAACGGGCCCACGGGGGCCGACATCGCCGCCGGCATCGCCGACCTCACCGACCGCACCGGACCCTTCACCTTCGGACTGCTCGACTTCCGGCAGATGAGCCAGACGATCGACTGGTTTGCCAACGACGAGAACAGTGAGCTGAAGCAGTCCCCACAGCTCATCGTCCTCGACAACCACCAGGCCACCATCTTCGTCGGGGAGACCATCCGCTTCGCAGAGACCGACTCGGCCTCCAACCAGTCCGGCGGCGTCGAGGTCGGCATCCGTGAGGCCACCAGCTCTCCCGTCGATACCGGGTTCCAGCTCCTCGTGCGACCGCACATCGTCGGCGCAGAGGACAAGGTCATCCTCACCGTCATCCCGAAGGCCGAAACGCTTTCCGGAACCGGTGAAACCATCGCCGGGTTCGACGACTTCACCAACGGTGTGGCTTCCATCCAGCTGCCGCGGGTGCAGTCCAGCACACTCGTCACCAAGCTCATCCTCCAGAACGGTCAGACGGCGGTCCTCGGCGGCATGATCGAGGAGATCGAATCCGAGAATGAGCGTAAGCTCCCGCTCCTCGGGGACATCCCCATCATCGGATGGGCCTTCAAGTGGAAATCCAAACTCAAAGGCCGGAACAACCTGCTCGTCTTCATCACCGTCTACATCGTGCGGTCGGGGTCGGACGTGAGAGACATCTACACGGTCTACGGCGGGAAGTACGGTGGGAAGACCTACCAGCAGATGGAGGAAGAGGCGGCCAAGGGATGGAACAAGGCCAAGGAGGGCGGCTACAAGGGACAGCATGGCGGCATTGCCACCGGCGACATGTGAGGGTGGTGCCGGCTTGAGAAGTACAGGTGACCAGGACGAGGCATCCCGCCAGGCGGGGTGCCTCGTCTGCTTTGGCCGCCGGGGCCTTTTGGGCGGACCGTCTCGACCCTAACTGCCGACCTGGTCGGGATTTAGGGTCCCGGGGGCCTGACATGGCGAAGAGGCGGCGGCGCATCGGCGGCCGGGGGGTCTGAGTTTTCGCTTGCATTCGGCGCAACTTCTTGTTATATATCCTCTAACGGCGATTGGGCTTCCGGATGACCCGGTGGGAGACGGCGTCCCTGGGGACATTCTGTGCCGGTCGACACCGCTCCGGACGCCCGAAATGCCGCCCCGGGGCCGCTTGCCGGCGGGTCCGGCAGGAGACAAACAGTTCAGACTTGGACAGTGTATGTTCAAGCAACGGATACTCATTCAACTTTCGGTCAGGGGAGACATTCGGTTCGTTTCTCATCATGATCTGATGAGGGTGCTGGGACGTGCAGCGCGTCGAGCGCGACTTCCCGTTGCCATGTCGGAAGGGTTCAACCCGCGCCAGAAGATCTCACTGCTTCTGGCCCGGGGCGTAGGGGTCGCCTCGGAGTCGGAATTCGCCGAGATCGACCTGGACGACTGGACGGCCGCGGGCGAGGTCGAACGACGTCTGAACGAGCAGCTTCCGGACGGCCTGCGTGTGGAGTGTGCAGCACTGGGATCCCCGCGCACCCGACGACGCGTCGTCGGCATCGACTACCGCGTGGACTGCCGCACACCTCTCGGCATCACTGTGAAGCACGCACAGGACCTGCTGGGTCACCCGGAAGTCTGGGTGGAGAGGAAGTCGAAGAAATCCGGTTCCGCACGCCGACCCAGACGCGTCAACATCCGGCCCTTCATCAGGAGCCTGAGTGTGTGCGAGCACAGCATCGACATGTCGCTCGAGGTGAGCGACCATGGCACCACGCGACCCGAGGAGGTGTGGGAGGTCCTCGGCCTGGTGCGGCAGAGACTGCTCGCCGAGGGCACCATCACACGAACCGGCATGACGCTTTCTCCCCCGGCCTGACCGAAAGGCATTGACCGGTACCGTCCGACAGGACGACCGGCCGTGAGGGGGCATTGTGGACAAACAACTGCTGATCAACGTTCTCGAGGACGAGGAGGCACGTGTCGCCCTGTTCGAGAACGGATCACTCGAAGAGCTTTACGTCGAGCGTGCAGGCAACGAGCAGCACGTCGGCGACATCTACAAGGGCGTCGTCACCAACGTCGAGCCGTCGATCCAGGCGGCTTTCATCGACTTCGGCGCCGACAAGAACGGTTTCCTGCACGCCTCGGATGTCGTGCCGGCCGTCTATCATTCGAGCTACGGGAAGCAGGGCGGACGTCGGAAACGACATCCCGCGATCCAGGACGTGCTCAAGCGCGGACAGCACGTCGTCGCACAGATTACCCGTGAAGGCTTCGGGAAGAAGGGGCCCTCCATGACCACCTACCTGAGCCTTCCCGGAAAATACGTCGTCCTGATGCCGGGCATCCGTCGACACGGGGTCTCACGCAAGATCGAGGATGCCGCCGAGCGTGAACGACTCAGAAAACTGCTCGGGGAACTCGAACTCCCGAAGGACCTCGGATTCATCGTCCGCACGGCGGGAATCGGACGCACCAAGAGTGACCTCAAGCGCGACCTCTCGTACCTGCTCAGGCTGTGGAAGACGCTTCAGACGCGCATGAAGAAGGGCGAAGCCCCGTCACTCATCTACCAGGAGAGTGACCTCGTCATCCGTGTCATTCGCGACGTGTACACGAGCGACGTCAACCGGGTCATCGTCGACGACGAGACGGCCTACAAGAAGGTCCGTGACTTCCTGAAGATCGTGATGCCGAGGGCCCGTGAGACCGTCAAGCTTCACAGTGAGCGGGCACCGCTCTTTCACAAGTACGGCATCGAGGATGAGATCGAGCGCATCTACGAGAAGAACGTGCCACTGCCCGAAGGCGGCTCGCTCGTCATCGACACCACCGAAGCCCTGGTCGCCATCGACGTGAACTCGGGGAGCTTCCGCAAGGAACGTGACCCGGAAAAGGCGGCACTCCGGGTGAACCTTGCGGCGGCGAAGGAGATCGTCAGACAACTGAGACTCCGCGACCTCGGCGGCGTCATCATCATCGATTTCATCGACATGGAGGATGAGGAGAAGCGTCGGAAGGTCGAGCGGGAGCTTGCCGACGGGCTCAAGCGCGACCGGGCACGCACACGGGTGCTCAAGATGAGTCGCTTCGGCATCGTCGAAATGACCCGGCAGCGGATGCGCAGTGGGCTCAAGCGACACCACTATGAAGCCTGTCCGCACTGTCACGGCACCGGTCAGCGGAAGACCCTCGAAAGCATGTGTCTGAGGGTCCTGAGGCAGATCCGCGCCGCGCTCACCCGCGAGGGGGTCGGCAGGGCCGACGTCCACGTGAACGACCGCGTGCAGGTGGAAATCCAGAACCGCATGCGACGACGACTGTTGAGACTCGAAGAGACCAGCGGGGCTCGCATCTTCATCATCGGCGATGCCAAGTTCGGCATCGAGGACATCGATATCGCCTGTCTCAACGCTCAGGGGGAGAGGCTGAAGTCGAAGAAGTGAGCCTCCAGGTTCGACGGCACGCCGGGGCCGGGACACTCAGACAGAATGGAAGGAGCCAGGGACCGTGTACGCAATCATCCGTGACGGCGGAAGACAGCATCGCGTGGCGGAAGGCGGGATCATCGTCATCGACCGGGTGGGACTCGAGCCCGGTCAGGAGGTGGAGTTCCCCGAGGTGCTGCTCTATCGCGGTGACGACAAGGTGACCGTCGGAACGCCGACCGTCGAGAAGGCGAAGGTCATCGGCGAGGTGAAGGGCGTCGTGGCGGACCGGAAGGTCGTCTCCGTCCAGTACCGTCGGCGCAAGAACTCGCGTCGGAAGGTCGGTCATCGACAGAAATACACCGAGGTGCTCATCAAGAGCATCGTCGGACCGAAGTAACGCGGCGCTGCGGTCGCGCGCCTTGCAGAGAGAGACGCGCGGGATCACATCGCGGCAAACGACACGGAAAACGAAAGGAGTGCAGCCATGGCACACAAGAAAGGCCAGGGATCGTCAAGGAACGGACGTGACTCCCACGGACAGAGACGCGGGATCAAGGCCTACGGCGGTCAGACGGTGAAAGCCGGGACGATCATCGTGCGACAGTGCGGGACGAAGTTCAGGGCCGGGCGGAACGTGCTGATGGGTCGTGACAACACGCTGTTCGCACGGGTGGCAGGCCGGGTGAGCTTCGGCAGCCGACACCACGTGAGTGTGGAAGTCAACGACTGAGGCACGGTCGTAAGTCTTTCCGGGACAGGACCTTCCGGCGTCCCGAAGACTCCGGGGGCCCTGTCCGTCTCATGTACGGAGCGGTGATGTTCATCGACGAGGCGGAGATCTTCGTCAAGGCGGGCGACGGCGGGGACGGCTGTGTGAGTTTTCGTCGTGAGAAGCACGTGCCGCGCGGAGGACCGGACGGCGGCGACGGCGGACGCGGCGGCAGCATCCTCATCCGGGCCGATGAGCAGATCACGACGCTTCTGGACATGACGCAGCGTGCCCGGTACATCGCGGCCAGCGGACGTCCCGGAAGCGGGAAGCGTCGCCACGGAAAGTCCGGTGACGACGTCGTCATCCTGGTTCCCGTGGGGACGATCGTGCGCGACCGGGACAGGGGCAATGTCCTGCGTGACTTCACGCG
>Ga0307378_10009260_pt1 | contig 12964 bp, 6 predicted proteins | sample UN1MG_FD_202238 | JGI IMG/M metagenome (GOLD analysis project Ga0307378, IMG submission 202238) | Soil microbial communities from Risofladan, Vaasa, Finland - UN-1 | ecosystem: Environmental > Terrestrial > Soil > Coastal area > Acid sulfate soil | place: Finland: Risofladan, Vaasa | collected... | reverse complement strand
GGCAATTCAATTGTTTTGTGAAGGTAGATTGGTGATTAAAGGAAGAAGAGTCTTTATCAAATAATCATCATTTTTATAAGAGAGGTAGAGTGGGAATGAAAGTATTGGTTATCGGCAGCGGAGGAAGAGAGCATACCCTGGTGTGGAAAATGGCTCAAAGCCCAAAAGTATCTAAAATATATTGCGCTCCGGGCAATGCCGGGATTTCTACCTTAGCCCAATGTGTCAATATTAATGCAGACAATATAGAAAAACTGGCTGATTTTGCCCAAAAAGAAAAGATAGATTTAACGGTAGTAGGACCGGAATTGCCTTTATCCCGGGGAATAGTCAATGAATTTAATCAACAGGGTTTAAGGATATTCGGTCCGAGTAAAGAGGCTGCTGAGATTGAATCAAGTAAAGTCTTTTCCAAATATTTATTAAAAAAGTATAATATCCCTACAGCGAATTATGAAGTCTTTCAAAATAGCAAAAAGGCACTCGATGATATAAAAAAACAGACTTTTCCTTTGGTCATCAAGGCAGACGGATTGGCAGCAGGAAAAGGTGTATTTATTGTAAAAAATTTGCTTCAAGCAAGAGATGCTTTAGATGCACTGATGGTAGAAAAACAATTCGGAGAAGCAGGCAGGCAGGTCATCATAGAGGAATTCTTAGAGGGAGAAGAGGTATCGATTTTATCTTTTTGTGATGGGAAGACGGTTGTACCCATGGTCTCCTCCCAGGACCACAAAAAGATATTTGATCATGACCAGGGGCCTAATACCGGTGGGATGGGGGCATATTCTCCGGTTCCCTTTTATCCTGATGAGTTGGAAAAGAGAGTTTTGGAAGAGATTTTAAAATCTACCGTAAAGGGTTTACAGAAAGAGGGAAAAGAGTATAAAGGAGTCCTTTATGCCGGATTGATCTTAACCAAAGAAGGCCCCAAAGTTTTAGAGTTTAATGCCCGCTTCGGTGACCCGGAGACTCAAGTCATATTGCCGAGATTGAAAACAGATTTAATCGATATATTAAATGCAGTTATCGATAATAGGCTTCATAAAATCAATATCGAATGGAAAGATAATTCTGCAGTATGTGTGGTGGTGGCCTCCGGTGGATATCCGGGCAAGTATCAGAAAGAAAAAGTAATTAGTGGTTTGCAAAAATTAGAAAAAATGAAAAATATCATAGCCTTTCATGCCGGCAGCAAATTTCAAGATAAACAGGTTGTTACTTCGGGAGGAAGAGTCCTGGGGATAACCGCCTGGGATGACACTATATCTAAAGCAAAAGAAAAGGCCTATCAAGCAGTAAAAGAAATTTATTTTGAGGATATGTATTACCGGAAAGATATTGCCGCCAAGGCTACAAAGGAGAAAAAATAAATGACCAAAATAAAACGCGCTTTAATCAGCGTATCCGATAAAGAAGGACTTATTGATTTTGCCAAAGGTCTGGAAAAATCAGGAATCGAAATTATTTCTACCGGAGGGACAGCCCGGCTACTAAAAGATGCTCAAATCAAAGTGAAATTAATTTCCGAAGTAACCCATTTCCCGGAGATATTGGATGGCAGGGTCAAGACACTTCATCCTCTGATTTTCGGAGGGTTGTTAGCCAAAAGCGATAATCCCCTCCATCAGGAGCAGATAGCAGCCCAGCAGATAGAACCCATAGGAATAGTAGTGGTCAATTTATATCCTTTTCAAAAGACCATTTCTCAAGAAGAGGTGGAATTGGAAGAAGCTATCGAAAACATTGATATTGGCGGACCTTCTCTTTTGCGCGCATCAGCCAAGAACTATCAGGATGTGGCTGTGGTAATAAATCCCCGGGATTATCCTGTTATCTTGGAAGAATTGGAAAAAAATCAGGGAGAAATATCCTTGGAGACCAAAAAGAGATTGGCGGCCGAGGTGTTTGAACATACTTCTTTTTATGATGGGATAATTTCCCAATATTTAAGAAAAAATTTACTGAAAGAATCAACTTCTTTCCCCCATACCCTCAATTTACTGGGCGAAAAAGTGTCAGACCTGCGTTATGGAGAAAATCCCCATCAATCTGCTGCTTTCTACAAAGAAATATTGGTAAAAGAGGCCAATCTGGGAGATGCAGTACAATTGGGAGGCAAAGAATTATCTTTTAACAATTTAGTCGATTTGGGAGCGGTCCTGGAGATCGTGAAAGATTTTCAGGAACCTACCGTTGTCTTTGTCAAACACACCAATCCCTGCGGTTTGGCCAGCGCACCGACGATTGAAGAGGCCTATCAAAAAGCTTATCAAGGAGATCCTCTTTCTGCCTATGGCAGCATTATTGGAATCAACAGAGTAGTGGGGATAAGTTTGGCCGGTTTAATTAATGAAACTCCTTTTGTGGAGGCAGTTCTGGCACCGGATTTTGAAGATGAGGCTCTAACTATCTTAAGACAGAAAGAGAATCGCCGCTTAATCAAAGTGGGAGATTTAGAAAATAGAGATATTAGCATAAAAGATATTAAAAAAATATCCGGTGGATTTCTGGTTCAAGATAAAAACATCAAGGAAATCACTATAGAAGACCTGAGTGTAGTCACCAACAGAAAACCAGATCAAAAAGAATTGGAAGAGCTCTTATTTGCCTGGAAGGCAGTCAAACAGGTCAAATCAAATGCCATTGTTTTAGCCAAGGATAAACAGTTAGTAGGAGTTGGCGCCGGTCAGATGAGCCGTGTAGATTCGGCTCTCATTGCCATTAGAAAATCTGAAGGTCGTTCTAAAGACTCATATCTGGCTTCTGACGCCTTCTTCCCCTTTAGAGACGGGATAGATGAGGCAGCCAAAGCAGGAATAACTGCTATTATTCAACCCGGTGGGTCGAAGCGAGATGAGGAAGTGATCAATGCTGCCAACGAACATAATCTGGCTATGGTCTTTACCGGCACAAGATGTTTTAAACATTAATTTGTAATTAATTAATCGATTGAATTTACCTGTAGGGGCAGACCTTGTGTTTGCCCTTATTTTTTTTATGTCATTCCCGAGTAGTCGGGAATCTATCTCTTTTCAGTCATTGCGAGAAGCGCAGCGACGCGGCAATCCCTAACTACCTTATGTCATTCCTGAGAGGAATCAAGGGGGACATTCTTCTTTGATACTCCCGAATTTGATTCTTTATAAAAAGTAAAGTGTGTCCCCCTTTTACCTACAAAATAAAACTTTTCTCAAAAAGAAGGATTTCTAGAATAAGTGTAGTATATATAATATATAATTTAATATCATAACCTGTATGAAGGTAACAGGAGAGACCTTTTCTTTTATGTGAAAAAAGAAAAAGAGCCGAAGAGGTAAGATACCAAAAGTATTTAAACTTTCAGGCCAAAGAACCGTTACCGGACAGAACTCTGGAGAGCTTTATACCAAAAAGCACCGAAAGGGCAACTCCTAATCTTTAGGAAAACCCATACGGAGTTTACTCTAAAAGAATTATCTCCTGATGACATAGGAAGAATCTTTCAGGTAAAAGGACAGAGTAAGAGAGTACTATCATTATTTTTTTATTCTGTCTTTTTATTTTTATAAAAATATTTTAGAAAAATGTATTAAGGAAGAGGTAATTTCTATAATTAGATATGTCAAGTGTGAAGACCCGACCCCTTTATTTTTCATATTTTTTAAAATATGAAAAACGAAACATACCTTTTTCTTTCTAAAAACTGTATTAAGTATAAGAATAAAGGAGTGAAAGTGAAACTAACTGAAAAGGAAAAAAAGAAAATTATCGAACTGATTGAAGCTGGCAAGACGCTTCCGGCTGTTTATAAGTCAAAGCTTTTTGATCGTGATGATACGCAGTTTATCGAAGCAACAAAAGATTACCGGCTGGTTTACAAAGGTAAAGCAAGGAAAGAAGATATTATTGCTCAAACGCCTACCGCACCTTTTCAGAAGATACGTTCTTTTAGCTCGGACAATCCTTTTAATGATGACTGGCGGAATATGCTGATATTCGGCGACAACCTGCTGGCACTTAAAACCTTGTATGAAGACCAGCGGGGTGAGAATAAATACAAAACCAAAAACAAAATCAAACTGATATACATTGATCCTCCGTTTGCCACCAAGCAAGATTTCATGAAGGACAGGGAAAAAGCCTATCGGGATAAAATCATCGGCGCACAGTTTATCGAATTCTTAAGAAAGCGACTGATTCTGATGCGGGAAATTCTTGCGGATGACGGTTCAATCTATGTTCATCTTGACTGGAAAAAAGAGCATTATATTAAGGCAATTATGGATGAGGTGTTTGGAGAATATAATTTCATAAATAATATTGTTTGGTGTTATAAGACAAGACAATTTTCAAAAAGGTATTGGAACCGAAAACACGATGATATTTTAGTATATTCAAAGAATTTAGATGGTCATTTATTCAACTGGAAGGCTAAATATGTCATTGAAAGTTATTCGATTAACACAATCAAAAAATTTAAATATGAAGATGAAAAGGGTCTATATAGGTTAAGTGGCAGGGGCATAAAAGGAAGTCCAATAAGATCGGCAAAAGATGTTGATCCCAAATGGGAAACTACAAATCCGGAATTAGTTGTAAGAGAATATCTTGGTGATGGTTTTGCCCCTCACGATTATTGGAATGTGGAGATTATCAATCAAGCTGCTAATGAACGCCAAGAATACCCAACTCAGAAACCAGAAAAAATAGCAGCGAAAATTATTTCAGCTTCTTCCAATGAAAGCGATATCGTCCTTGATTCTTTTGCCGGTTCCGGCACAACACTTGCTGTTGCCGAAAAACTTAACCGCCGATGGATCGGTATGGACTGCGGCAAGCTTGCCATTTATACCATTCAAAAAAGAATGCTCAATCTCACCACACAAATCGGTTCGCTAAAAAAAGATGATCGCAGAGACTATGAGCGGGTGGCAGATTTTGAGGAGCATTCAAAGGCAAATTCAAGAGGACTCTTTTTTATCTATGAAAAAGCCCGCAGGGGCGATCTTGTCATTACCGATTCGTTTTTGAAAAACCTGAGTGAGTTCATATCTGCCAATCTTTCCGGAAACAAAAAGGAAGAATTTTCCCTTGTCTGTCCGAAAGACAAATTCAGACTGCACAAATTGAAATCCGTGGAAGGTGAAGAAAGCAAGGCAGGTGAAAAGATAATAGAAGTCGGAAGGGTGCATTTTCTGATCTCCTTTATTCAACCCAAAGAAAAAGCCGAAAAGGAGAAATCGTTAAAAGCAAAAGAATTTACACTGTTTAACGCTGGCGTATATGACGAAAAAGCAATACTCGATTTAGATTGGGAGCAGTATAAACCCTTTGTGGCAAAGCTTTTCAGCGTAAGACTAGAAAGACACAGGATACACGGTTTCGAAGCTGATGGATATATCGGCGTGCATTCAGCTTTTATCTGGGATTATCCGAATCAGAAAAAGCTTTTGCTTGACCGTGAATATATCAAAACCTTGCATACGGTTCTGGGGGGAAGGGCCGGCGGCAAGTTTTATGTTATCGCGCCCATTTCGGCTATGGGCTTTATGGAAGATGAAATCGAGCTTGATAGTACAACTTATGTTCTTTTGAAGGTTCCTCTTTCTATACTTAAAGCTCTGATTGAAAAAGGTGATCCGGGAAGCGTAAAACAACCGACCAGTGAAATGGATGTCAATGAAGTGATAGATGCGGTGGGTTTTGATTTTATTTCACAGCCGGAAGTAAGAGTATCTTATCATCGAAGAAAACCGAAAGATCAGGATCTGTTCAACGCGGGTAAAAAAGATTTTTCCATTGAGGTTTCATCCTTTAAATCTAACACACTGGTTTATGACCCGGAAGATTTTGAAAATTTTGAAACGCTTTCAATGGTTCTTGTGGATACGGATTACAATAATGACTATTTTAATCTTGATAAGGTTTTCTGGGCAAGTGATATTGTAAATGAAGATTATAGCAAGGCGATTGTGCGGATACCAGAAGATGAGTTTACTGGAAAAAAGATGATAGTGATATTTATTGATAAATACGGCAACGAGTTGAAAGTTGTGAAGGAGAAAAAGGATTTTAGATGAGCATAGAATATAAAAACAACGACTTTATTCTTCAGATTGATGATTTTTCATCAAAAGGACTCTCCATAGTCAACAAGTATGATGCTTTTCTTGAAGCCTTGACAACCGCCGATTTTGAGCATGTTCGCGAGGCAATAAGGAAGGCGATACATTTTTTTGTTACCGATAAATTCGTAAATACGGAACAAGCCGCTGTTTATAACTTTAATAGAAGCGAAAAATTGCAAGGCCGATATGGTAATTTGTCGAACTACCTTGGGCATGTGCGCATAAAAGACAAGAAATCCTACAGTATTGATCTTGCCACTGGAACAGGTAAAAGCTGGGTGATTTATGGTGTGGCTCAAATCATGCTGGCTGAAGGGCTGGTGGATAAGGTGCTTGTTCTATGTCCATCACTGACAATCGAAGAAGAATTGAAAAAGAAATTTGAGCGATTTAGCGGTGATGCTGTTTTAACAAAAATTCTCGAGGAACTTGAATCTGATTATCCTTCCCCTGCTATTAAGAGTGCTAATGACCCAATTCTCAATGGTGATATCTGTGTCGAAAATATTCATGCAGCATATCAGAAAACCGGTTCATCTATCGAAGACAGTTTTAAAGGCAAGGGTGAACGCACACTGGTTATCAGCGACGAGGCCCATCATATCTACAGCGAGGCCGATGCTGCCCTGAAAAAATGGTTTGGTTTCCTCACCAACAAGGAATACAACTTTCAGTATCTGCTTGGATTGTCAGGCACACCTTATATTGGTGATGAGTATTTTCATGATGTCATCTACAGATATAGCATTAACCAGGCAATGGGCGAAGGCATTATCAAAAAGATAGATTATAAAATTGAAGAAGAATCTACGAAAGACAAAGGTTTTGATGAGACATATCAGAATCATCTTGATAATCAGCAAAAATATGCAGACAAACTGAAGCCGATCACAATCGTAATTACTGATAAAATCATCACATGTATTAAAGTGTGGAATGATCTTGTCAAATATATATCTGACAAGGAATCAATTTCATATGAACAGGCTCTCAATAAAGTTATCTGGGTGACATCTGGCGTGCCATCAAACAGCAATGAAAAGACTGTTGTTGAATCCATACTTGAGCAGCCGGAAAAGGTGCGGAAAGAAAATCTATCTTTATTAAAAACAGTTGATGACCCTGATAATCCGGTTGAATGGATTGTTTCAGTCAGCATGCTTACCGAAGGCTGGGATGTAAAAAATGTTTTTCAGATTGTTCCCCATGAACAGAAGGCATTTAATTCAAAACTTTTAATATCGCAGGTTCTGGGCAGGGGACTCCGTATTCCTGAAGGGTTGACAGGCTCGGTTTTTGTCAAGATCAATAATCACGAAAAGTGGACATCAAATATTATTAATCTTTACAACGAAGTCCTTGAGATTGAAAACCGCCTCACTTGGGGTTACGATGAGAAAAAATCAAGCTTTTTGTTTCCTTTATATAATTTAGAGTATTCTTCTGTGCAAGACACGACCGAGAGCAAGGAAAAGCGAGCCAAAGAGCCGGAAAAAGTGAAATTTTCCCCTCAAAGTAGGGAATGGGAAGAGACAAGTTTATATTCTGAAAGCGGATCATTTCGATTTACTGTCGAGATGAAAAACATTGTTCCGATAGAACAGGCCACAAGGGAAATAAAGCTCTTCTTAAAAGATAAGGACCAGGCGGTGTCTGAGCGTTGGCCTATATCCAAAATTAAGGAATTTATTGTCCACAATCTAGAGAAAGACGGTTATGATGCGACATTTATAAGCAAAGAAAATCTATCTAAAGTAAAACAAGCATTTGGTCCGATGTTGAGAGAACTTGGGAGGGAAACACCGAGGATGAAAATGAAACCAGATGCTGTAATTGAAATAGCAATTAATGAAATGGTTCCGCAGTTTTTCAATGAAAGTTTTTTAAAGAGCAATGGGTATCTGTTCTATTGTAAAGATTCACCTGATTCGCTGCCTAAAGAGCAGCAAAAAATTCTGTATGATTTTATTGAAGACAAAAGCAATTACTTCAATATAAAAGAAAAGATTGAAAAATATGGGGGCAGTGAAAGCGAAATCAGGTTTCTTAAGGATAATCTGATTGAGGTAGATAAAGATATATTCAAAACGCCCCTAAATCTTTTTTATGTGTCGTATGAGCCTGAACGCAGATTTACCAGATCTCTTTTTAATAATATCGATCTATTTGATTCGGTTATCAAATCACCAGACAAGGGTTTTTACCGGTTTACTTATTCTTATAAACCAGATGAAAAAGCTCGCACTCACGTTAAGCGTGAGAATTTCAATCCTGACTTTTTCCTGAAATTGCAATCAGAAAGGACAATATTCGTTGTTGAAATGAAAGATGATGGAGACACAAATCAAAAGAATAGAGCAAAATTCAGAGACGGAAAGGAACATTTTGAAGTTTTGAATAGTAAATTGGAAGAGAAATATATTAATTGGAAATATTATTTTTACTTTTTGTCTCCTGAAGATATTACGGAATTTTTTCAGGCAGTTAGAGATAATCGATACAGGTTATGGAAATCATCTTTGATGCAGGAGTTGAGCTGAAAAGCCTAAAAAATTGGGACTATAGTTGAAAAATAACAACTACCATATAGAAGCATCTGTAGTCATATAGGGTCAGGTTGTGCAATATAACAAAATAGATAACAGAATATATTGGCATGAATATAGTGCAGTGAACAGGAAGATTTAAAAAATTTAAGCGAGAAGAAAAAAGTGATATTTCAAGACCTGACCATTTTATTGTTTTTTAAAAAGAGGAGAAAAGATGCAGTTTAATAATAGAAAATTAGATATTTGGTCAAGAGGAGAGGTTTCAGAATATCTTATTCAAATTTTATTAAAAAAAGGTCAGATTAAAGAATGTAAAAATCTTAAAATAGAAGAAGGATATCTTAATGCATTTTATCCAGAATGTATGAAACAATATGCGTCAAGAATTCCTGCAGATAATGTACATACCGATAGATCAGCAGGTAGTGCTCCAAGCAGATATGATTGGCCTATTTGTCCAAAAAATTGCCCATATTATTTAAAGTCTGAGGATTTTAATCATTCGTTAAATATTGAAGTAGAAGAAATCAATAAGGATCAAGTTATGATAAAAAATTTTGATAGTACTTTAAATCCATTACCAATAATTATTTCAACATTATCTAGTATTGGAAATAGCGATATATTTCTTGATATTATTCACAAAAGTGGCATATTAATAGACTTAACTCTTAATAAAAAACAGGATTATTCACATAAAACAAAAATACGTGAGTATTTAAAAAGATTAAATAATACTCTACAAAAAACAAGCGAGAACGATCTGCTTCACAGTTTGCATCTTTTATTAAAAAATATACTTGATAAATTTCCTGAAAAAAAAGCCATTATAGAAAAGGAGTTATTAGAAATTGGTTGGGAAATTAAAAATACAAGCTTATCTCCAAAGAACAAGGATGTTATTGAAACCTTTATTGAGCCAGGTTTAGTACATTCAGCTTATAAAAGCATTAGAGATATAATTGAGCAAGCCCAAAGCAATATTGACATTATTGATTTATACACTGATGAGTCTTTATTTGAAATTTTAAAGATAAAAGGAGGTTCAGGAAATATTTCTGTAAGGGTATTAACAAAAGTTAAAAATGATGATTTTGATCATGAAAAAATACTTTTTAATAATCAATATAATAATATTTCAATTGAACGAAAAAACATCATTGATTTTCATGATCGATTTATAATAATTGATAAAAAACTCGTTTATCATTTAGGAGCATCAATAAAAGATGCAGGAAAGAAAGCATTTATGATGAGTAAAATAGAGGATGATGAAATCAAGAATAGTGTTATAAAATCTTTTGAAGATCGATGGGTATAGTTTTAATTTTTCAAAAAGTGAGGCGCTTTTGTATTTGTTTTTATTAAAAAGATTAGAGTGTGAGAAAGTAAAACAGGGGACGGTTCTTTGTTTGACACCTCATAGGTAGAGCGAAGGCAAGGAGGTCAAATCTATTTTTTACAGTTAATTAAACTATTTGTAAAGGGTAAAGATTTACCCCGCTAACAATCAATATTTTACATTTATAATGGGATGGTGGGGTCAGGCTTCACAAGTTCACAAAATGTAAAACGAAAATGTGAACTTGTGAAGCCTGACCCCGACGAATTCTACGGGAAAAACGTTTAGATAGGTACAGAGGGATTTCGGTATCGCTATATGTGCCTTCTCATCATTGGGTTCGGGGGAATAAAGAGAGAAGGAAACATTAGAATTTATTTTAGTTAAAGATAATAGGGTTAAAATATATATGACAATGGATAATAAAGAGAAAAAAAAGCTTACTTTAAAGCAAAGATCATCGTTATACTTCCACAAATCAAAACAGTATTTTAATAATCAGTGGTATATTGCAAAGAAAAAAATCAAAAACTTTATAGATTCTTTTTACTTTTATTTAATAATTTTTATATTTTTTTTATTTTTTATACACAAAGCTTTGCTATTTTCAGATGTTACAATAACAGAAGACAGTTTACGTAGTTTAGCTTTTGCTGTTGCAAGCATTATCGGAGCCTCAATTGCTATCGTATTTTTATTTTCCACCCTTATCTTACAAAGTACGGCTGATTTATTTTCCACTCAATATTTAAATAAATTCATCCAAGACGTTAAGGAAAAAGTATTTTTTTGGTTGTTGGTATTTTTAACAATAGCATCATTTTTTACCCCAATTTTTCTAAAAAATTATATTTTGGAAACATTAATTGGGATTTTGTTTATTTCATTTTACTTGATCTACAGTCTTTATAAAGAATTAAGAAAAAGGATAAATCCAGAGACAACTTTAACAAAAATTAGGAATGATGCCACAAATCAATTAGAAAAAGTAAATAAAGAACTGAAAAAACTTATGCATATTCAAAATAAGATTTTTGAATATGAAAAGGAAAATAATGAATTTTCTCTTGATGTGTATTACAAAGCAAATCCAAATTGGGATGTGGTTGTCTTGGAAGATGTTAAATATTTATTTGAGATTGGTCTAAGATTATTGGCAAAAAACGAGATTAATTCTTCTAACTTAACTGTAAAATATATTAGTGATATATATTTAAAACACTTGTCTTTAAGGAATGGACATTTTATCAGGATACCTGTTTCTTTTTGGGGGAATTACTCATTCGATGACGAAGGATTCACCACAAGAATACTTGAATACTTTCAATCAATGGGTGATAGAATTATCCAAGAGAAAAGAAAGGAAAACATTTATTATTTTCTTAAGATTTATGAAAATATTCTAACCAATTCTTTAAATATAAAATTTTTCGATAAAACTAATGAGGCTTATAAAGGAAATCCATTACTTAATTTAATATTTGCCTATTATATAATATTTATTGAAAAGATTTTAGTATCAAACGAAAGTGACTGGATTTGGGAAACTATTAAATCCATCTCTAATGTATCGAATTCTATACTACAAAGAACTGATCATTATTTGATATCTAAACAAATAAATCAGATTATTAATAAAACATCAATGTCTTGTCTTGCAAAAGGTAATGAAGCTTTTTTGAAGGAACTCGTAAATATTTACTTTAACCAAATTAGGGTTGCTTGGAATAAATACGAAAATAATCACATTTTATGGAATGATCTATTTGAAGAGCTAAAAAAGATTGTTTTATTATTATCAGTATCAAGTAGTCTTGGCTTATCAGTAAACGAATTATTTATCAATTTTCATAAATGGCAGACTGATGTAATAAATTGGATTACCAAATTAGAATATGAAAATCAGAAGAAAGAGCAATTAGATAAATTTATTCAGCTATTAGGAAGGTGGAGTGATTTTCTTCTTGACTTTGCAAGAGATGTTGGTTTGCAAGGTAACCAAGTTGGATTGCCAATTATTCAATCTGTTGATAATAATCTGAATATTATTTCTTGGATAAGCAATAAATACAGTGATTTGAATATTAATTTGGAAGAAATATACAAAGACCAATTTAACACCCTAAGTTGGTATTTCAAAAAGACGGATAATGTAAAAGAAAGTTTTTTATATAATTTAGATCAAGTTCTAGAGATTCTATTAAGAGAAATTAATAAAAATTTAAAAAAGAACAATTTTGATATTAAATACTTAATAGAGTTATATGAAAGATTGATTGAACAGCATTTTAAAAAAGTAAATTATGGATATGGATTTAATCATCCTAGAGTAATAGTAAAATTAGTTTATCTAGGCTTATTCTTACACAAATACAAAATAACTGGTCTTGAAGATAATATTCTTTCTAAAATAGATGAGCTAAATAAAAAATACTTAGAATTAAATAAAGAGTATTATGGGTTAAAAGAAAAGAAAAATAATGTACTTGGACCTGATGTATTTCAGATTTGCAAAGAACTTCACAATTTAGAAAATAATTTATTTTCATATAACACCGGTCCTTTAATAGATTTAAGAGGTATTTTGAAAGAAGAAATAACAAAAGAAGAATGGATTGGATTTACAAAGAAAATAGCTTATTGTAAAGATATTGAATATAAAACTGTAAATATTCTCTAATTATTTAAATGTTACTGAATAGTAATTTTATAAGCTTTAAATATCTTTTTGCAAAATTATAAAAGAATAGAATGGGATAGTGGGGTCACGAAAGGAAAAAGGGGTCTATAATTAAAAAAGTATTTCATAATTATATTCTGTGACTATAGGATAATCTGAAACATCAGGATAGTCAAATAACTTTCTTTATGCAAAAATAAAATATATGGCCAGAGGAGCATTTGTGGCTTATGGGGGCTGTCAAAAGACTAGATCTTTGTGACTCAGCCTGAACTGCCGGATG
>Ga0307378_10009259_pt1 | contig 12965 bp, 13 predicted proteins | sample UN1MG_FD_202238 | JGI IMG/M metagenome (GOLD analysis project Ga0307378, IMG submission 202238) | Soil microbial communities from Risofladan, Vaasa, Finland - UN-1 | ecosystem: Environmental > Terrestrial > Soil > Coastal area > Acid sulfate soil | place: Finland: Risofladan, Vaasa | collected... | reverse complement strand
GCCTCGGCGGCCGGGAGAGGGACGCCCTGCGGGCCTACAAGGACTATATCCGGCTTCCCGACGTCACGGCCAGCCTCATCGAGGAGTCCGAGGGTTCGATCATCGACCTCGCATTCGAGCTCTACGAAAAGGGCGACGCGTCCGCGCTCCGGGACATTGACAGCCGGCTCGGGCACAAGAACAAAGTCGTCCGCTACTACGCGGCTTACAAGCTGAGTTTTGTCCGGGACAATAAGGAGGCTGCCAAAGCCGTGCCCGTCCTCATGAAGATCGTCGAGTCCGAGAAAGACCCGGAGCTCCTCGACCGGGCCCGAATCGCCTTGCTCCGCGTCTCGCCCGAAAGCTTGAAATCCGTCGAAGACAGAAAGCCTTCGCCCGGCTCGCCTCGGATGCTCAAGATCCGGATCTGGAATAAGGGCGAAAAAGAGCCTGCCTTCTCTCTCAACATCCCCTGGGCCTTGGCCGACCTGGCCCTGGGGGCAATGGACGAGGACGACCGGGCGGAGCTCCGGAAGAAGGGTTATGACCTCAATAAGATCGTGAACGAACTGGCCAAGTCCAAGGAAAGCATCCTCCGGATCGTGGGCGACGACGGTTCGATCATCGAGATCTGGATCGAATGATAAAGGAAAGAGGAGAAGAGACATGAAAAAAATATCCCTCGTCATCTTGGGGGTCTTCTGTCTGGGAATCCTCACCGCCCCGGCCGCCGCGGCCAATCACGACGACTTCAAGGCCATTCAGAAGGCCGTCAAGAAGAACCCGACCTACGAACCGGGCCGTGAAGCCAAATGGCTCAAGATCCTCATCACGGACAAGCGGGATAAGGGAGAGAGGGTCAACATCACCCTACCGCTGTCCCTGGTCGAACTCATCCTGGGATGCACGGACAGCCGGCATTTCAAGGTCGATGACGGGGACTGCGAGATCGACCTCAAGGCCATTTTCAAGGACCTGAAAAAGGCCGGCCCGGCAGCCCTCATCGAGATCCGCGACGAGGACGGCCTCATCAAGATCTGGTTGGAATAAGAGATAAAAGCTCTTCCTTCCACTAATTAAAAGGCCGAGGGGTGTCGTCGAAGGTAGCATAAAGCGGTGATTTAGACTGCCCGGGACGGAGACGCGGACTCCTCCCATCGACTCCGGACCGGGGAGACGTTAAGAATCACCGCAGCGGACGGAGACGATATCCCGAGGGCACGTTGACAAGGCCTCCGGGCCCCCATAAAATGGGGAGGCTAGGAGGTCGTTTTGGGCAAAACGCTGTCGGAGAAGATCCTCGGCCGCAAGGCGGGCCAGGATGTCCAGGCCGGAGAGGTCATCACCGTCTCTCCGGATTATATCCTGTCCCACGACAATTCGGCGGCCATCATCCAGGAGTTCCGCAAGCTCGGGGTCAAGAAGGTCAAGGCGCCGGAGAAGATCGTCATCGTCCTCGACCACATCGTCCCGGCCTCCGAAGAAAAATACGCCCAGAACCACAAGTCCATCCGGGAATTCGTCGCCGAGCAGGGCATCCCCCATTTCTACGACATCAACGCCGGCATCTGCCACCAGGTCCTGCCCGAACAGGGCTTCGCGCTTCCCGGCAAGGTCATCGTCGGCAGCGACTCCCACACACCGAGCTACGGTGCGCTCGGGGCTTTCGCCACCGGCATCGGCCGGACCGAGACCGCCTGCACCTGGGCGACGGACGAGATCTGGCTCCGGGTGCCGGAGACCATGCGCATCGACCTCGCGGGCCGTTTCCGGGCCGGAGTCTTCGCCAAAGACCTCAGCCTGAAGATCATCGGCGACCACGGCGCCGAGATGGCCAACTACAAGGCCGTCGAGTTCGCCGGACCCGCGGCCGGCGATATCAGCGTCGGCTCCCGGCTGACCCTGGCCAACATGTCCGCCGAGATGGGCGCCAAGAACGGCTATTTCGCCCCGGACGCGAAGACGCTGCAATGGCTCGAGGGCCGGGCCCGGGGGCCTTTCGTCGCCGCCTCGTCCGACCCCGACGCCGGCTTCGAATCCGTCCTCGCCTACGACCTCGGCGTGCTCGAGCCGCAGGTCGCCTGCCCGCACACGGTCGACAACGTCAAGCCCATCGGGGCCGTCGCCGGCAAGCCCGTCAACCAGGTCCTCATCGGCACCTGCACCAACGGCCGCCTCGAGGACTTCGAGGCCGCCGCGGCCATCTTCAGAGGCCGGAAGGTCCATTCGGGCGTGCGCGTCCTCGTCATCCCCGCTTCGTGGGAGGTCTACCGGGAGGCGCTCAAGAGCGGCGCCCTGGCCGTCCTCGTCGACGCCGGCTGCGTCATCCTCAACTCGGGCTGCGGGCCGTGCCTCGGCGCCCACGAGGGACTCATGGCCGCGGGCGAAGTCTGTCTGAGCACGTCGAACCGCAACTTCCGAGGCCGCATGGGTCATCGTGATTCCGAGATCTACCTGGCCTCTCCGGCCACGGCCGCGGCCACCGCCGTCGCGGGCAAGATCGCCGATCCGAGGGAATTCGCATGAGCCAAGGAAAGATCTGGAAATACGGCGACAACGTCAACACGGACGTCATCTTCCCCGGCCGCTACACCTACCAGATCATGCCGCCCGAGGAGATGGCCAAGCACGCCATGGAGGACCTCGACCCGGTTTTCGCCGGGGCCGTCCGGGCCGGCGACGTCGTCGTGGCCGGCAAGAACTTCGGCTGCGGTTCGTCCCGGGAACAGGCCGCGGCGTGCCTCAAGGCGGCGGGCGTCCAGGCCGTTGTGGCCAAGTCCTTCGCCCGGATCTATTTCCGCAACGCCATCAACCTCGGCCTGGCCGTCCTCGCGTGCGACGAGGCCGTAGACGCCCTGGAAAAGGGCGACGCCGTCGACATCGATTTCGCCGGCGGCGAGATCCGTTCTCCCAAAGGCACCTTCCGTTTCCTGCCTCTGCCGGCCTCCGTCATCGGCATCCTCGAAGCCGGCGGCCTGCTCGAATATACCAAGAAGAAGCTCGAAAAGGAGTGATCATGGCCAAGTACAAGCTCGCTGTTCTCCCCGGGGACGGGGTGGGGAAGGATGTCGTCGAAGCGACGATGATCGTCCTCAAGAAAACCGGGCTCGACGCCGAATATGCCTACGGCGACATCGGGTGGGAATTCTGGTGCAAGGAAGGGAATCCTTTGCCCGACCGGACGCTCAAGTTCCTCCGCGAAACCGACGCCTGTCTCTTCGGGGCCATCACCTCCAAGCCCCGGGAGGACGCCGACCTCGAGCTCTCGCCCGCGCTGAAGGGAAAGGGCTTATCCTACTTCAGCCCTATCGTCCGCCTGCGCCAGGAGTTCGACCTCTACCAGAACCTCCGGCCGTGCAAGGCCTACCCCGGCAATCCTTTGAATTATAAGGAGGGGATCGACCTGGTCATCTTCCGGGAGAACACCGAAGGGATGTACGCCGGCGTCGAGTTCCTGCCCTTGCCCCAAGTCGTCCGGGACGCGCTTCTGACGCACCCCAAGATGAAACGCTTTAAGGACGTCCCGGCCGACGAGATCGCCGTTTCGACCCGGATCATGACCAGGCCCGCCTGCGCCCGGATCGTCCGGGCCGCCTTCGAGTTCGCCCGGAAGAACGGCCGGAAATCGGTCACCCTCGTCGAGAAGCCGAACGTCCTCCGGGAGACGGGCGGCCTGATGCTCCGAACGGCCCGGGGCGTCGCCAAAGATTATCCCGACATCAAGTTCTGGGACGCCAACGTCGACGCCATCTGCATGTGGCTCCTCAAGAACCCCCACGACTACGACGTCCTCGTCGCCGAGAACCTCTTCGGCGACATCATTTCCGATCTGGCCGCCCAGCTCGTCGGCGGGCTGGGCTTCGCCTGCAGCGGCAACATCGGCGACAACTATGGGGTCTTCGAGCCGACCCACGGTTCGGCGCCGAAATACTCGGGCCTGTACAAGGTCAACCCCATCGCCACCATCCTCGCGGCCAAGATGATGCTCGACTGGATCGGCGAGACCGACAAGGGCCGGGCGATCGAAGACGCGGTCGCCGAGGTCATCAAGGAAGGGTTGGTCCGGACCTACGACATGGGCGGGCGATCGACGAGCCTCGACGTCGGCCGGGCCGTCGCCGCCAAGCTCTAGGCGCCGGGCCTGCGGGCGGACACATGCTCATCCTTGCGGTCGACACGACGACACCCAGCGGGTCTGTCGCCCTACTCGAGGACGACGCGCTCCTTGGCGAGGCCAACATGGAATCGGCGGCGACCCATTCGGCCCGCCTTCTCCGCTCCGTCGATTTCCTTCTCGCCGCCCATGGACGGGACGTCAAGGATATCGACGGCTTCGCCGTGGCCGCGGGCCCGGGGTCTTTCACCGGCATCCGCATCGGCGTCGGCGCCGTCAAGTCGTTGGCCTACGCCTCGGGGAAACCCGTCGCGCCCGTGTCGACTCTCCTGGCCCTGGCCGTGAAGCTTGCCTCCACCGGCCCCCGCCTCGTCTGCCCTCTTCTCGACGCGAAGAAAGAGGAGATCTACGCCGGCCTGTTCGAAGTCCATGAGGCCGGCCTGGCCGAGCTCATCCCCCAGGGCGCCTACGATCCGGATGCCTTTTTCGCCCGGCTTCCCGCCGGGCGGGTCATCGCCTTCGCCGGGAGCGGCCTGGCCGCCTACCGCGCCAAACTCTTGCCTTACGTCCGGGGCAAAGCCCGTTTCCCGCGTCGGTCCTCGTTCCTCGCGGCCGAGGTCGGCCGTATCGGCTGCGGCATGATCCGCGAGGGGAAGGGGGTCGGCGCCGCTTCGCTCGAGCCTTTCTATTTCCGGAGGTCGCAGGCCGAAGAGAAATGCCGATCCTGACCGAAGGCGATAACCGCTATTTCATCCGGCGGATGCAGGAGGGCGACCTGCCCGCGGTACGGGTCATTGAAGACCTGTCTTTTTCCAATCCCTGGAGCGACAATACCTTCCGCGGCGAGATCCAGAACACGTCCATCTCCTTCCCCTTCGTCGTCGTCCGGCGGCCGGCCGACGCCGTCGTCGCCTACATCGTTTTCTGGCAGATCCGGGACGACGTCCAGGTCAACAACATCGCCGTCCACCCCGATTACCGCGGCTTGGGCATCGCCGAGTCCCTGATGCAATTCGCCCTCGCCAAGGTCCGGGGAGGGGGAGCGGCATTCATGACCCTCGAGGTCCGGCAATCGAACGCCGCGGCTTTGGCCCTCTACAAAAAGCTCGGATTCGAGGTCATGGGGGTACGGAAAAACTATTACACGAAGCCCGACGAGGACGCCTTCGTCATGGGCCTCGTCCTGGATCAGTAGTCGACGCGGACGAGCGTCAAGCCCTTGGCGGCGGCCGTCGGCCCGGCGAGCGCCCTGTCCTTGCGGCGGAAGATCTCCTCCACTTGGCCGGGCGGGATCCTGCCCCGGCCGACCTCGATGAGCGTCCCGACGATCGTCCGGACCATGTAGCGCAGGAAGCCCCCCGCTTCGATGATGTAGACGATCTCGGGTCCGGTCTTCCGGATCTCCGACCGGGCCACGGTCCTCACCGGCGAGCGGTCGCGATTGGAGGAGAACGCCGTGAAATCGTCGGTCCGGACGAACAATCGGGCCGCCTGACGCATGGCCTTCAGGTCGAGGGGATAAGGCCAGTGGAGGACATAGCGCCGGTCGAGGGGGCTCGGCTGGGGCGCGTGGACGATGCGCTAGCGGTAGAGTTTGGAACGGGCCGATCTCCGGGCGTGGAACCCGGCCGGGACCTCGTCCAGGGAAAATATGCGGACGTCGTCGGGAAGGACGGCGTTGAGCGCCCGGAAGAGGTCGGCGTCGGCCAGCCGGAAGGCGCCGCGGAAGCTGGCCGCCTGGCCGAGCGCGTGGACGCCCGCGTCGGTCCGACCCGCCCCGTGGACAACGGTTTTTTTCTGGGTGACCTTGCTGACAGCCTCCTCGATGACGCCCTGGACCGTGCGGCCCTCCGGCTGGCGCTGCCAGCCGCGGAAATCCGTGCCGTCGTAGGCCAGGACGATCCTGTAGTTCTTCATCTCAGGAAGAGAGCCCCTCGAGGGCCAGCCGGACCGCTTCTTCCGCGGTACCCGCGACGGTGACGCCGCGGCCGTCCCAGGTCCGGAGGCCGACGACCTTCTTGCCTTGGATCAGGCCGTAGGCGATCTCGGAGAGCGTGCCGTACTCGCCGTCGATGGCGATGATCGCATCGGCGTTCATCACGACCAGTGAATTGCGGGTGTAGCCGAGGCCCGTGGCGATGGGGATATCGACCCAGGGATTGGCGTCGGCCGGGGAATTGCCGGGCAGGACGCCGACGACGAAGCCGCCTTCTTCGCGGGCCCCGCGCGAGGCCGCTTCCATGACCCCGCCAAGCCCGCCGCAGACAACGACCGCCCCGGAGCGGGCGACGAACCGGCCGACCTCGAGGGCCGTGTCCAGGGCTTGCCGGCCAGGCCGGCTGCCGCCGATGACGGCGACTCGGATCCTCTTCCGGATGTCTTTCATGGGTCGTCCTTTCCTGCCGTTTCGAGCCTCATTCTATCACAGCCGCGGCCTTTTCGGGGCCTCCTGCTTTATTGACTTCATGAGGTGAGTGTGCTAAGAATTGAGGTTAACATCGGGGTAAAAACGGTATGTCCTTCATCAACTATGCCACGAAAACGATCGCTATCAAGATCGTTTACTACGGCCCCGGGCTGAGCGGGAAGACGACCAACCTCCGCTACATCTATTTGAAGCTCGACAGCGCCTACCGGGGGGACCTCGTTTGTCTCGAGACGGACACCGACCGGACCTATTTCTTCGACCTCCTGCCCATCCGGGCCGGGATGATCGGTGAATACAAGGTCCACTTCCAGCTCATGACGGTCCCGGGCCAGGTGTTCTATGAGGCCTCCCGCAAGAGCGTCCTCCGCGGGTCCGACGGCATCATCTTCGTCGCCGACTCCCAGATCCCGCTCCTCGACGCCAACCTGGAGAGCTTCGACGGGCTCCGCCGAAACTGTGTCCAACACGACATCGACCTGATGAAGATCCCTCTCGTCTTCCAGTACAACAAGCGGGACCTCAATTACCTCATCCCGGTCGAGACCTTCAACAACCTCCTCAACCCCCGCCGTTCGCCCTGGGTCGAGGCCGCGGCCGTCAACGGCGTCGGCGTCTTCGAGTCGCTCCGCGAGATCTCGAAGCTCGCCGTCCCCGTCGTCCGGGAACGGCTCTTCGGGGGGAAACGCCACGAAGAGCCCGAGGCCGGCCAGTTCTCCGCCCGGGACCTCGAAGACCTCCAGGGAAGGGGACCGGAGGCGGGCGAAGCGGGGGCCGGACAGTTAACCCAGGTCAAGGTCAAGTCCAGGCAGGACGTCGAGGACGAGCTCGACAAGCTATCCAAGGAATACAATAAAGAGTAAAGTCCGGCCTCCCGGCCGGCGAGCGGCTTTCTTTCTCCCCCGGTGACACAAATGCGGAGCCCGTTCGTCTTTTCTATCGGGTCCCATGCTGTTCAAGATCACGAGCGCCGCCCTCCACGGGATCGAGGCTTTTCCCGTCGAGGTCGAGGTCGACATCTGCCCCGGCTTCCCGACGTTCGTCACGGTCGGCCTGCCCGACGCCGCCGTCCGGGAGAGCAAGGAACGCGTCCGGGCCGCGCTCAAGAACTGCGGCTACGACATGGAATCGAAGAGGATCACCATCAACCTCGCCCCCGCCGACAGGCGGAAGGAGGGCTCGGCCTTCGACCTGCCCATCGCCCTCGGCTTTCTGGCCTATCTGGAGGTCATCCCGGCGGCCCGCCTTCGCGATTATCTCTTCGCCGGAGAGCTGGCCCTCGACGGGCGGCTCAAACCCGTGCGCGGCGTCCTGCCCATCGCCCTGCTGGCCAAGAAAGCCGGGTTTCCGGGGATCGTCGTTCCGGCCGCGAACGCCCGGGAAGCGGCCCTTGTTCGCGACCTCGATGTCTTCGGACTAGAGGACATCGTCCGGGTCGTCCGGCTCCTCCGCGATCCCGGCGAAGTCCCATCCTGCCACTTCGAGCCGAGGGAGCTCGTCGCCGCGGCCAGTTATGCCGTCGACTTCGAGGACGTCAAGGGACAGCAACACGTCAAGCGGGCGCTCGAAGTGGCCGCGGCCGGCTCCCACAACGTCCTCCTCGTCGGGCCGCCGGGGGCCGGCAAGACGATGCTGGCCCGGAGACTCCCGACCATCCTGCCCGAGATGACCTACGACGAGATGATCGAGGTCACCCGCGTCTACAGTGCGGCCGGGCTACTGGCGGGTTCGGGCCCGGTCAGCGCGCGGCCGTTCCGCTCCCCCCATCACACGGTGACCGACGCCGGGCTCGTCGGCGGGGGCTGTGTCCCCAAGCCGGGCGAAGTGAGCCTGGCCCATCACGGTCTCCTCTTCCTCGACGAGCTCCCGGAATTCCGGCGCCGCGTCCTCGAAGACCTGCGTCAGCCCGTCGAGGACGGCCAGGTCACGGTGGCGCGCTCGGGTTACTCCGTCACTTTTCCCGCGTCTTTCATGCTGGTCGCGGCCATGAACCCTTGCGCCGACGTCTTCCGCGGCCTCGTCGCGAAGGGGGCCGACTGCACGGACGGCGAAAAGGCCCGCTATTATTCCAAGATCTCCGGGCCGCTCCTCGACCGGATCGACATCCAGCTCGAGGTGCCCGAGGTCAAGTTCCGGGACATCGTCTCCCGGACACCGGCCGAAAGCTCGGCGGCCATCCGGGCCCGGGTGACCCGGGCGAGGGAGCGGCAGGTCAAGCGGTTCGCCGGGCGTCGCGTCTTCGCCAACGCCCAGATGGGCCCCCGGGATATCAAGATCTTCTGCCCCATCCCGATCGAGGCCGAAAAGCTCCTGGAGATGGCCGTGACCAAGCTCGGCTTCAGCGCCCGGGCCTTCGACCGGGTCCTCAAGGTCGCCCGGACGATCGCCGACCTCGACGGCAAGGACGGGATCGAAACGCCCCATGTCTCCGAGGCCATCCAGTACCGCATGATGGACAAGCTCAGGTAGTCCTCTGCCGTTGCCCTTTTTGACGGCTCCTGATAGAATCCTCCCCAATGAGCTCGATTGGCGAAAGGAGTGAGTGCCCATGGAACAAGGAGTAAACACCTGCCCCGTCGTCGATAAAACGAAGATCCCTCTGCCGCGGGTCCTCAGTCTCTGGGACGTCATCATGATCGTCGTCGGCGGCGTCATCGGCTCCGGGATATTCCTATCGCCGTCGGAGATCGCCGCGGCCGTGCCCGCGCCTCTCCTTATGCTGGCCGTCTGGGTCGTCGGCGGCATGTTCAGCTTCTTCGGCGCCGTGGCATTCGCCGAGCTCGGCGCGGCCATGCCCGAGGCCGGCGGCATCTACATCTACCTCAGGGAAGCCTACGGTCCGCTGATCTCCTTCCTCTTCGGCTGGACCCTCTTCCTGGTCATCGACTCGGGCTCGATCGCGACACTGGCCGTCGCCTTCTCCCATAACATGCTGCCCCGCTTCGTCGACATGACGCTGCTCACGAAACAGCTCATCGCCGCCGGCTTCGTCGCCTTCCTGGGCGCCGTCAACTACATCGGCGTGCGCTGGGGCTCCCGGCTCCAGAACCTTCTGACCTACATCAAGACGGGCGCCATCGGCATCGTCGTCGTGGCCGTTTTCTTCTTCACCAAAGGCCACGGCCATGCCGCGAATTTCGTCGAGCCTTCTCCCGGCCCCTTCAATTTCGGCCTGCTCGGGGCCTTCGGTGTCGGCTTGATCGCCTCCCTGTGGGCCTACAAGGGCTGGGAGGCGGCGACCTATAACGCGGGCGAGGTCAAGAACCCCCGGAAGAACCTGCCCCTCGGCATCCTCATCGGCACGGCGGCGGTCATCGTCATCTACATCATCGCCAACCTGGCCTACCTCTATATCCTGCCGGTCGGCAAGATCGCATCGTCCGAAGGGCGCGTCGCGCTCGACGTCATGCAGATCGTCACCGGACCGTTCGGGGCCTCGCTCATCGCCTTCCTCATCCTCTTCTCCATCCTCGGCGCGGCCAACCAGAACATGCTGACCTCGCCCCGCGTCTACTTCGCCATGGCCCGCGACGGCATGTTCTTCAAGAGGATCGCCGAATGCCATCCGAAGTTCCTGACCCCCCATATCTCCATCATCGCCATCACGGTCTGGAGCATTATCCTGACCCTGACCGGCACGTTCAAGCAGCTCTTCACATACGTCATTTTCGGCGAATGGATCTTCTTCGGCCTGACCGTCGCCGCGGTCATTGTCCTGCGCAAGAAGCGGCCGGACCTCGACAGGCCCTACAAGACCTGGGGCTACCCGGTCACGCCAATCGTTTTCGTGCTGGCCGCGCTCTACGTCGCCGTGGCCGCGCTCCTCAGCGCCTTCTGGAACGCCCTGGCCGGGCTGGGCATCATCTGCCTCGGCATCCCGGCCTATCTCTACTGGAAGGGAAAGCTAGGCAAAGTCCCGCAGGCGTGAAATACTCCGTCCTCGGTTCGAATTACATCATCCGCCTGGACGCGGGGGAGAAGATCATCGAGAGCCTCCTCTCGCTCTGCGTGCGCGACGGGATCGGCTCGGGCTTCTTCAACGGCCTGGGCGCCGTGGGCGAGGCCGAGCTCGGCCACTTCGACCCGGCGGCGAAGGCCTATTCCTGGACGAAGCTCTCCAGCCCCCACGAGATCGTCGCGCTTTACGGGAACATCACGACCGTCGCCGGCAAGCCTTTCATCCACGCCCACGCCGCGCTCGGCGACAACACGTTCGCCGTCAGGGGAGGGCATCTCAAGGAGGCGGTCGTCTCTGTGACCTGCGAGGTCACCTTGACCCGTTTCAAGGACGATATCGGAAGGAAAAAGGACGAGGCCACCGGCCTCTTCCTGCTCGACCTGAATCGGGACGAGGGATGATCGGGTAAGCCGATAAGACGGCCCTTTTTCCGAGCCAGGCGAGACGAAGGACGTAATAGCGGGGACTGATACGTTCGACACCATCCACCCTGTAATTTTTAAAACGGGGTGGATGGTGCTCAGTACTGACCCTAAACGCACACGGGGAGTGGGGCGGTGGGTCTGTACGGAGGGACATCAGCGGGCGCCGACTCTCCGCCCGTCTTTGACCACGACGTGTCCGTTCTTGATGACCGTGTGGACGGGGTTCCGGCCGGCTTCGTAGGCCAGCGACATGTAACCCGGAACGTCGCAGAGAACGAGATCCATCTTCTTCCCCGGCTCGAGGCTGCCGACTGTTCCGTGCCGGCCGACGGCGTAGGCGGCGTTCCCCGTGCAGGCGTTGACGGCCTCTTCGACCGTCAGCCCCAGGGTGAAGACGCCGAGTTGGAGAACGAACGGCATGGCGCTCAGGTTCGAGCTGCCGGGGTTGAAGTCCGTGGCCAGCGCCACGGCCGCGCCGGCGTCGATAAGCCGCCGGGCCGGAGCGCGTTTGTCGAGCATCAGGAAGAACGAAACGCCGGGGAGGAGGATGGCCGCTGTGTCGCTTGCCGCGAGGCGCGAGATGCCCTCGTCGGAAACGGCGATGAGGTGCTCGGCCGACGCGGCACCGACCTCCGCGGCGAGCTCGGCCCCGCCCTGAGTGACGAACTCATCGGCGTGAATTTTGATCTTGAAACCGGCGGCCTTGGCCGCTTCGACGAGCCGCCGCGTCTCCTCGACCGAGAAAACTCCGGGTTCACAAAAGATGTCGAAGAATTCGGCCAGGCCCTGCTTGCGGACCTCCGGGATCAGGGCGTCGATGAGCAGCCGGATGTACTCTTCCCTCCGGTCGCGATATTCCGGCGGGACTTCGTGGGCCCCCATGAAGGTCGGGACGATGTCCATGGGGTGCAGGGCGGCCAGGTCGCGCAGGACCTCGAGCTGTTTCACTTCGTCCTCGAGATTGAGGCCGTAGCCGCTCTTGGCCTCGACCGTCGTCGTGCCCGTGAGGAGCTTCCGGTCGAGCCGGCGGAGGCAAAGGGCGAGGAGGTCGTCCAGGCTGGCCGCGCGCGTCGCCTTGACCGTCGTCTGGATGCCCATGCCCCGCTCGGCCAGCTGCCGGTAGGTCAAACCCTGGATCCTCAGACCGAATTCCCGGGCCCGGTCCCCGGCGAACGGGAGGTGCGTGTGGGCGTCGACGAAGCCGGGCAGGGCGACCATGCCCCGCCCGTCGACCGTGACCGCGCCCGGCTCGGGCGAGACCTGGGCCAGGAATTCGTCTTCGGTCCCGACGAAGACGATGACGCCCCGGGAGGAGGCCGCCCAGCCGTTCTCGACGAGGCCGACTTGCCGCAGGGCCCGCCCGCGCTTGGGCAGGGGGCCGGCGCAGGTCAGCAGCTCCCGGCAGCCGGCGACGACGCAATCAGCGGTTGTCATGCGGCGTTTTCCTCAGGGAGGAGTGTTTGGTCCTTCGGATGAACGAGGGCGTTTCGTAGGATTCCCACTGCTTGTCGGAGACCGGGGGCTCCCAGACCGGCGCTCCGCCCTTGCTCTCGAAGACGTAGGCCGGCGTTTCCTGGAACACGGGGAATGGCAGCGGCGTTTTCCGGGCGGCCGGCTGCGGGGCTTCTTCGGCCGGGGCCAGCGTCTGGGCCGGATTCTGGTCGAAGCCGGTGGCGATGACGGTCACCTTGACCGTGTCCTTCATGCTCTCGTCGATGACCGTGCCGAAAATGATGTTCGCGTCCGGATCGGCCAGGCTGTGGATGAGCTGGGACGCCTTGGAGACCTCATGGAGGGTCATGGTCTTGCCGCCGGTGATGTTGATGAGGACGCCGTGCGCGCCTTCGATGGAGGTGTCGATGAGAAGCGGGCTGGAGATGGCCTTCTCGGCGGCCTCCAGGGCCCTGTTCTCGCCCGAGGCCAGGCCCGTCCCCATGAAAGCCATGCCCATGCCCTTCATGACCGATTTGACGTCGGCGAAATCCAGGTTGATCAGCCCGGGTTTGGTGATGAGGTCGGAGATACCCTGGGCCGCCTGCCGGAGGATGTCGTCGGCGAGGCGGA
>Ga0307378_10009258_pt1 | contig 12965 bp, 11 predicted proteins | sample UN1MG_FD_202238 | JGI IMG/M metagenome (GOLD analysis project Ga0307378, IMG submission 202238) | Soil microbial communities from Risofladan, Vaasa, Finland - UN-1 | ecosystem: Environmental > Terrestrial > Soil > Coastal area > Acid sulfate soil | place: Finland: Risofladan, Vaasa | collected... | reverse complement strand
GGGCGCTGTGCAACCCCTTCGGGGTTGATGGGCGACGTCGGAACCGGGACCCAGGGTAGCTTCGCAACCCTGGGCTGTGTTGTTGAACGCCTTCGGCGTAGGGGGGTGGAACACAAACGGGACACAATGTGGCGAGTGATTGACGGCCGTTTTGAGCAGCCCACACGCCGTGCGCCGTCAGCGGATGCCATGTTCAGGTCAGACCGACGACGCGTCCAACCGACTCTGCGGCGTACTGGTCGCCGCACGGACGGCACACGGCGTGTGCCTGCTATTTTGCCGGCCGTGAACGGCTAGGACAAGCGCCTTGAGCTGCGCCGGGTCGTTACTCTTTTCGATCCGTCATCCCCGCCCGGTGTGGGAAAGCCGCACGCCGGGAAACATGGAGAACCGACCCTTGGCGACAACGGGGGGAGAGGGCCGCCTCTCGCTTACCCACTGGAGGTGTGCCCTCATCCCAACCTTGTTGCCTAGGGGGAAGGGACTTCCAAGACACGCTCTCAGATCCTCCACGGCTCGCGCATCGTCCGGAAACGCAGTCGGTTCGCTTCGTCGTCGCCCGGGAACGCTTCGGCGGCCGGGTCCCACTTGAGGGCTCGGCCCGTCCAGTGCGCGATGCAGCCGAGGTGCGCGACGATCGTCGACCGTGCGCCGATCGCCACGTCGCAGGCCGGGCGCTGGCGCGAGCGGATGCAGTCGAGCCAGCCGTGCTGATGGCTCGTGACGGCGTACGGGTCGTCGGGGAGCAAGGCGGGCGCCTGATCGAGAATCGCCTCGGGAAAGCACTTCAGATAGCCGCTGCGGCCCACGTGGATCCAGCCCTTCTCGCCGACGAACAACGCGCCGAAGTTCTCGATCCGCGTGTTCACGTCCCAGCCGTCGGGCACGAAGTGCTTCTCGCGGTCCAGCTTCCACTCGACCTGGAGCAGGACCCCGTTGGCGTACTTGTACGTGAGCGACGGGACCTGGCCGGTCTCGGGCGGGATAATCTCCACGGGCCCGCTCTCGTCCATGCCCAACCCCCACTGGACGACGTCGAAGGCGTGCACCGCGTTGCTCGTCAGGTTGCCGCCGCCGAAATCGCGGCAGAAATGCCAGGGGACGACGTGCCGGTATTCCCGGTGATGGTGGAATCGCCCGTTGTACGGACGCCACGGCGCCGGCCCCAGCCAGAGGTCCCAATCCAGGTCGTCGGGCACCGGCTCGGCGGGCAGGTTCACGTCGCTGCTCGTGCCGGGAAACGTCACGTAGACTATTTTCACCTGGCCGATCGCCCCCGCTCGGACCAGGTCGCACGCCTTGCGGAACTCGGGGGCGGAGCGCTGCTGGAGGCCCGTCTGAAACACGCGGTCGTAGCGGCGGACCGTGTCGACCATCGCCCGGGCTTCCCGGATGGTGCAGGAGACGGGCTTTTCGCAGTAGACGTCCTTGCCCGACTTGGCCGCCAGAATCGAGGCCAGCGGCTGCCAGCGGTCGCCGGTGGCGATCACCACGGCGTCGATATCGTCCCGGGCCAACAGCTCGCGCAGATCGTTGTACGCCCGGCAGCCTTGATACGTGCCGCTCTGCTTCCGGGCGGCGTAAGTTTCCTCGACGGTGGCCTGGGCCTGCTCGCGGCGCCACCGGTCCACGTCGCAGACGGCGACGACCCGGGCGTCGTCGAAGCCGAGGAAGCACCTCAGGTGGCCGCGGCCCTGCATGCCGATGCCGATGGAGCCGAGCACGATGCGCTCGCTCGGGGCAACGGCTTCGTCCTTGCCCAGCGCAGAAGCGGGAATCACCGAGGGCGCCACGGACAACGCGGCGGCGTGCTTCAAGAAACGGCGGCGGGATACGCTGACCGGCGGGTGCGACATCTTCGGCCTCCTGTGCGGGACGTGTGCGTCGTTCTCACGGGGATTTGCGTCGAGCGACGTCCATCCGGCGACGTTCGCGGCCCACGTGCGTCCCCATTGTCGCAGCGGCAAGCGGCCGTGTAAACATGCGGCGGGGGCACGCTACTGCGCCAGGTCGAACCCGTACAGCCGCGCATCACGCAGGAGGATCTCGACGCGGACCGGACCGGCGGGAACCGCGGCCGGAGGGTCGCCCCACTCGACCTCGTGCGCCAGCGAGTCGCCCCGGATGGGCCGGCACTGGGCCGCGTCGAATCGGGGCAAGGGCTCGCCCTCGGCATCGAGCAGGCGGACGCGGATCTCGCCCCGCACCTCGGCGTTGAGCGTCATCCGCTGGCCCTCCAGGACGACCGGGGGCGTCGCGAGCGTGCCGCCCGAGGCGTCGGCGTCCCGCGAGACGTACCGGTCGCGTTTCATTCGCACCATGCCGATCTGCCGGCCCTCCCAGCGGTCCATCTTGTGGCCGTACCGGTAGCCGCCGTAGTAGAGGTAAACTTCGTCGCCGACCGGGAGCTGGAAATCGAGCCAGGCGTGGGCGTGGTCCCAGGCCCCCGGATCGGGGTCGGGCTCGAACAGCGGGGCCGGGTCGCGGACCCAGTGCTCGCCGTCGCGGGTCCAGGCGAGCGTGGTGTAGCCGACGCCGAACGCGCCCTCGGGCGTGTCGGGCGATTGGAGATCGTCGCGCAGGACCTTGACCAGGCCGAGGAGCAGGTCGCCGCGAGCGAGGTACCCGCTCATCGCGTAGAACTGGGTCTGGCCCTCGTCGACGCGGTCGTCCGCCGTGAGCACGTACCAGGGCTTCTGCCAATCGACGAGGTCGTGGCTTGCGGTCTGCATCGTGGTGCGGCGCTGGCCGGTCCAGGTCGGCCCGGTGGTGTAGACGGAGATGGTCGCCGCGTACCGCCGCCGGAGCGGGTCGTAGAAGAGGTTGTTGATGTCGTGGTTGTGGCGCACGACCGGCCACGGCTTGAACATCGACCAGTCGAGCCCGTCGGCCGAGACGGCGATCTTCAGTCCGCCCTCGGCCCACCAGGCGAGCTTGAACCGCCGATCGGGGTCCGGGAAGTCGGGCCCCTCGTCGACGACCGCGCTGCCGAAGTTGATCGGTCCGGGGTCCTTCAGGACGCGCGTGGGGCGAAGCCACCTGATGCCCTCCTCCGACTCCATGATGGCGAACCGGGCCGTGCCGTCCTTGTGCTTCTCCTTGTAGACGTTGTACCAGATGCGGAACCGCCCGGTCTGGGGGTCGCGGATCACCGTCATGTACGGCCCCACGCAATGGTCTTCCCTGCCCGTGATCAGCGGGTTGCCGATCGCCGGGTCGCGCCGGGGCGGGTTGACGCGGCGCCGGACGTTGCTCGTTTCGGCGACGAGAAAATCGTCGACGAACAGGTGCGGGCCAAGGCGGAGCCGGAGCGGCGATCGGGCGTCGCGCGCGGCTTGGGGTGACGGCTGGCCCTCGCGCGAGTGCCCGTAAATGCTCGATTTGAACTCCTCGCTCCCAGTGGGGACGGAGATGACGTGGGGGGCGTTTCCGGGGGCGACGTGCTCCTTGCCCGCGGCGACGTCGGCGCCCCGCTTCGCGTGCTCCTCGTCGTGCCGGAGGGCCGAGGGGGGCACGGGCTCCCGCGCATGCCCGGCCCACTGCCAGTAGAGTCGCAGGTAGGACTCGCCGCCCGACTGGAAGTACTCGACGCGGACCGGGAGCATCCGGCCGGCGGCGGCGCGGGCCTTCCCCTCACGGGGCCGGTCCTTTCCCCAGCCGTCGATGACGCACTCGTCGCCGAGGTAGAGGCGCACGCCGTCGTCCGCCTCGGCCGAGAAGGTGACCTCGCCGTCTACGGGGAATCGGAGCGAGCCGATCCAGAGCTGGGAGAAGCCGTCGATGCCCCGGACGTCGAGATCGATCTGCTCGTCCACCCCGTGGGCGGCGATCTCCGAGATCACGCCGTGGCTCTCAATCTGCGCGTCCAGCCCATGGCTGCCGGGCCGGGCGAAGCCCTCGTCGTCGAAGAAGACGTAGACGAGGCCGGGCCGGAGGCCCTCCGGCGATAGAGGCTTATCCTCCCCCGGCACGGCCTGGACTGCGCCGCCGAGCCAAACGCCGACGAGGACGACACTGCGCATGATCATTCTTACAAGCCCCGCCATTCGCGGTGTGCCACTGCTTCGCGGAAGCAGTGCTTTTCTTCGGGCATCTCGCGGGACACTGCTTCTGCGAAGCAGTGGCACACGCGTTTGTTGCTGGTTGACGTGAAGAACCTACGCCCTCCACGGCCGTGCCCGGTCCCGCTCACGCTCGACCAGCCGCCTCACCAGCTCGCAGTTCTCCTCGACCTGGAAATCGAACATCCCCACGGCGATGAAGTCGGCCCCGTTCTGGAAGGCGTGGGCGAAGCCTTGGCGGGGCTGGATCCCGCCGGCGGCCAGGACCTTGAAGGCCAGCCACGGCTTGGCCACCGCGCGCATGAACTCGATCGTTTCCTCCGGGTTGATGCACCACATGTTGTCGTACCAGCCCTGCCCGCCGTCGAGCCAGATGTATTCCTTGCGAAGCTCCTTGGCCGTTGCCGACGGATACTCGTCGCCGTGCAGCGTCTTGACGTAGAAGTCGCACGGCACCTGGTGCTTCTCGCAGGCCATCGGCACTTCCAGCGAATGGCAGCCGACGCCCACGGGCAGCCCGGCCGCCTTGACGCACTCCACCGCCTTGGCCAGAAGCCCGATCTCCCCCTTCTGCACCAGGCGGTCGCCCGCCACGCCCCACACGTAAAGCGCCGGCACGCCGGCATCGACCTGCTTGCGGACCTCGTCCTCGAGCTTCCCTTCGGGCTGCCCGACCTCCGGATGGATGCTGGGGATGATCTGCATGTGCCCGCCGTACTCCTTGTTGTACCGCTCGACGAACGCGGCGCCGCTTTCGAGCACCGTGTTGATGCCGTTCTCCTCGGCCACCCGCAACGTCTGGAGGATCTTCTCCTCGGTGCAGTACGCCCGAAACAGGCGGCCCACGTACTTCAAGTCGCGGGCGTGCACGTATCCGCTGATCAGGTTGCCGCCCAAGAGGATCCGGCTGATCTTGACGTTTCCGATCATCCCATAGGGCATCCCGGCCGCGTCCGGCTCCGGCGGCTTCTTCGCGCCGCCCGCTTCCGCCTCGGCCGCCGGCGAAGTCTTCGCGGCGCCGGCTCCCAAGGTCGCGCCCGTGGCGCCGACGGCCGCGAGCGAGTTGCCCAGAAAACGACGTCGATCCAGTCGATCCGCACTCGACATAGTTGATCTCCATTCTATGGGGCGAACGCGTGGGTCTCGTGCCTCGACCCACCCTACAAGATGTTCTCCAGGGCGTTACAACACGCGGTGTGCCACTGCTTCGTAGAAGCAGTGCCGTTGCTGTTTCCGAGACGCCGTCTCTCACGGCGATGCCTTTCAGATACACTCCACGCTCGGCAGTGTCAAGAGACGAATCAGGAGCGGCGGCGATGCGTATCGCCTCACACGCGCCACGGCACGCGCATCGTCCGCTCCAAGAGCCGGTTGGCCTCGTCATCGCCGACGAATCGTTCCGCCGCCGGGTCCCACTCGAGTTTGCGTCCCAGCCGGAGGCAGAGGTTGGCGCAGTGGGCGATGGTGTGGGCGCGGTGGGCCAGCTCGGGGTGCGAGGCCGTGCGGCGGCGCGTCTTGATGCACTCCAGCAAGTTGCGCACGTGCCCCTCCATGAACGCCCAGTTCACCCGGGGCACCGTTCGGGCGGTAAGAATCGACTTGGGCTCCGCGGTAATCTCCCCCTCGTCGGAGAGGTGGATCCAGCCTTCGTCGCCGTCAAAGCGGACGCCCTTGGTGCCGCCTTTCATCAGCAGGCGGACGCCGTCGGCGTAGCGGGCCTCGACGTCGACCTCGAAGGGGACCGTCGCGAAGCCGCCCTCCGGCCACACGCCCGTGCCTTCGAACTCGACCGGGCCCGAAAGCTCACTCCCGTGTACCCACTGGGCGAAGTCGAAGTAGTGGGCGCCCATGTCGGCGATCACCCCAGCGCCCGTGTCCCAGTGGTTGCGCCACAGGCCCACGCGCACGCGGGAATACGGCGCCCGGGGGGCCTGGCCCAGCCAGCGGTCGTAGTCGAACACCTCCGGGTCGGGCTGGGGCTCGGGCGTGGCCGCGCCGTTGCCGCCCCAGCCGCCGAGGAAGGCGGTGATCGTGTGCAGCTTGCCGATCGTCCCGCCCCGGATCGCCTGGACCACGAACCGATAGGAGTCGTTCGACCGCCGCTGCGTGCCGCACTGCCAGACCGTGCCGTACCGCTCGGTCAGGTTGACCAGGGCCCGGCCCTCGGCGATCGTCAGCGTAAAGGGCTTCTCGCAATAGACGTCCTTCCCCGCGCGGGCGGCCAGGGCGCTGAGGACCGCGTGCCAGCGGTCGCCGGTGACGACCAGGAGGGCGTCGATATCGTCGCGATCCAGCAGCTCCTCGTGGAACCGGGTGGCGGCGCAATCCGCGTTGCCATAGTGCTTATCAACCATCTGCTTGCCCTGCGCCCGGCGGTCGGCAAAGCTGTCGCAGACGGCCACGCACCGCACGTCCTCCTGCTGGAGAAAGTGCGAGAGGTCGCTCCGGCCCCGCGAGCCCAGCCCGATGGCCCCGAGCGTGATCCGCTCCGACGGCGCCGCGGCCCCGTTCTTACCCAACACCGCCCCCGGCACGACAAACGGCGCCGCGGCGACCCCCAGCAATCCCCGGCGGAGGAAGTCTCTTCGTTTCATGGTCCCGTTCTCCTCGAAGCGGCAGTTCAGGCGGGAGCCGGGCCCCGCGTTAGGATCGGCCGAAAAACAAGTCACCGACTTCCGTAGCAGGCACACGCCGTGTGCCGTCCGCCGGTTACGGCACACGGCGTGTGCCTACTACTCCGCAAATGCGGAAGTTGTTGTTCGGCCGATCCTTAAGCCCGCGGCCCCATCGCCTACCAATGTTCTGTGCGGCGACGGCCGTGTCAACCGCGGGGGCCACGAGGTACCGAGTCCGCACGCACCCCCAATCTGGTGGGTTGCATCGCTTCGGCGGTGCGCGCACGCGTGGTGCTGGCTTGTGAGATTGGTGCGAATTGCGATAACATAAGGGCATTCAGGCCGTATCCGGCGTCCGACAACATGGTCGGAAAACCCAGGCCCCGCGGAGGTGCCCCTTGCCCGTCTCTTCGCTCCAATTCACCAACCTCGGCCCGTTCGAGGAAGTCTCGTTCGAGTTTGACCCGCAAGTAAATGTCTTCGTCGGGCCGAACAACTGCGGGAAGACGACCGTTCTCCTCGCGCTCGCAGATATTCTCGTTGATCCGTTTACCATGCCCGAGAAGCTGCTTCGGGGACAGTCACGCTTCTCGGTCAACTTCGCTGGAGTCCCCGGGGCACGGCAAGCCGTAGAAGGCGACTTCCCAATTCGGCACCGTTCCGAGAGCCCTTTTCCGAAATGGGGAGCGGAAGACCTAGTCACGATTCAGAAGACTAATCGGCAGCTTGGCTACCGCACGTTTGTCCCCGCGATTCGGCTGAGCACCGAGTTCCGCGCGAAAGGGCCGGGGGCCCTGGCCGCGGCAACCTCTCGCGCGCAGGAAAGGAACGCATGGTGGATACGGGACGAAGAAGTCGTCCAGCAAATCATCGATCTCGATTACCTCGGCTATCGTCAGGAGAACGCGGCGCTCCGAAAGCTGATCAGCAAGGTCGGTCAAGTCGCGTCGAGGATCACCGAAGGGTTTCCTATTGAGTTCGTTCGCATTGCCGAGGACAAGAACGGCCTCTTCCCGCAATTCAACACTCCTGACGGAACCATCCCGCTCAACGTTCTAAGCCAGGGAACGCAGTCGGTAATCCAATGGTGTGCCGACTTGTTGATCGGCTACGCGAAGTTCTACGACTTCCCCAAGAGCCTCGACGACAAGCCGGGCGTTCTGATCATCGACGAGATCGACGCGCATTTGCACCCGAGTTGGCAGCGGCGGATCCTGCCCGTGCTGACCGAGGAGTTCCCGAGCCTCCAGATCTTCTGCGCCACGCACTCACCGCTCACCCTCAGCGGCTTGAAGGCGGGCCAGGTCCAACTGCTCAAGCGGGACGCCAAGGGCAAGATCACCGTTTCTCGGAACGAGACGGACATCCAGGGCTGGTCCGCCGACGAGATCTACGGGACGCTTCTGGGCGTGGAGCCGACCGATCTAGCGACCACGCAGAAGCTGGATCGCGTGCACGAGCTGAGGCGGAAGGAAGGCAAGCTGAGCCCGAAAGAGAAACGGGAGCTGGAGTCGCTCCGCGAAGAGCTGCATCAGGGGTTGGCCGCCCCATTCCTGGCGCAGCAGGCCGACGTCCTCGCCAGCCGACTGAAGCAGGCGGCCCGCGACAGCGCGAAGGGGAAGGGCAAACCGGCTCCTCCCAAGAAGACCGCGAAAAGCGCCAAACGCTCCACGAAGAAGACTGCACCCGCTCGCCGCCGGAGAAAACGCTGATGCACGCGGTGGATCGCGGCGAGGAACCGCCCGAGCTCAGGGCGGTTCGCGAGAAGTACACGCCCAAATGGGTCGGCTACTACCGAGACGGCGAGGGGAAGAAACCGAGCGACGCCCACTGGCGCAGGTTTCAGCCCGATCTCAGCGACGTTTTCTCCACCCTCTGCGGCTACTGCGAACGATCGTGCAACGGTCAGGTCGACCATTTCCGCCCCAAGAGCCGGGACCCGGAACTGGTCTACGAGTGGTCGAACTGGATTCTCGCGTGTCCCACCTGCAACCAGAAGAAAGGCGAGAAGTGGCCCGGCGGCGGCTACGTCGACCCCTGCGCCAAGACGCGTCCCGCGCAGCCGGAGGCGTACTTCACGTTCGACACGAGGACCGGCGAGATCGTTCCGGGACCGGGTCTTTCGTCGCACCGTCGCAGGAAGGCGGCTCAGATGATCGAAGACTTGGGCCTGAACGCCTACTTCCACCTGAAGACGCGAGTCCAATGGATCGAGGTCGTGGAAGCGGGCCTGCGCGGCGACGATCCTGAAGACCCGGATCACGCGCAGTTCATCCGCTACGTTGCTGCGCGCGAGCGGGAGCTCTCCAGCATCACCCAGGCGTTTCTGGCGGAAGGCGGCTACGCAATCGTAGAAGGCTGATCTATCGGCCACCCTACGCGACCGCAAGACGCCACGGCACCGTCCCCTACCCCTCGTCCGCGTCGAGCTCCAACAGTTCGTTGTCGTACTGCTCTTCCAGCTTGCGGATCTCTTGGGCCAGCTCTTCGTTCTCTTCGATCGCGCTGGAGATTTCCAGCTCCCACTGCGTGCTGGCGGTGCGGAGCGAATCGAGGTCCAGGGGCAGCCGGAGGATTTTGGCCAGCCGGCGGGTGACCGCCTCGATCGAGAGCGGGTTGGTGCCCTGGAGGTAGCCGGGGATCTCCGCGGACAGGGAGACCATCTCCACGCCGGCCGACTTCGCCCGCGTCATCAGGTAGCTGGTGAACGACCCGGGGCCGTCGTACTGGCTGGGCCGGAGACCGAGTCCTTGCATCTCGGGCCGGAGTCGGGCTTCGGAGCAGGAGAAGTAGAGCCGGGGCTCGCGGGTGTGCGGCACCGACCCGCCGAACGAGCCGACGAACAGGATGCGGCTTACGCCCACCTGGTCCACCACCCGAAAGACGCAATCGGCGAAGGCCCGCCATTGCAGGTTCGGCTCCTTGCCGACGAACAGCACCAGGTCGGCCGCGTCGTGGCAGTAGAAGGTGTTTGCGGGCATGTCGACGGCCTTGACCAGGCCGTCTTCGATCTCGACGTGCGGCCGGAACAGGGCGGCGATCTCCATCGAGCCCGGAAAGTTGTAGATGTAGAACGGCTCGGGATCGATCTCGGCAAACGGCTCGGCCCCCAACAGCCGCACCAGGCGCTTGACCGTGCCGGTCGACACGTCGCCGCCGTCCATCCAGCCGGTGAACGCCAGCACCAAGGTGGCCCCGTCGAGCTTGGGGGAGTGGCGGATCTCGAGAATGTCGTCAAGGTTCTCCTTCATACTTCCATTTTACCCCGTGTACTCGGTCGGCGGCAACCCTGGCGTCCGGCCGCGGCACGGCATCTTGGCCGTTTTTCCGGTCTCCCAGGCTCCAAACCCCGTTGAGGACTCGCAAGGAAATCGCTTCCCCAATGGGGGTGCGGCCGAAGAACAACTCCCACATTGTCGAGGCGGACAGTCCTAACGTGGGGCACGTTTCCAACGTGTCCACAACCCAAAGGCACGTCGGAAACGTGCGCCACAAGATGACGGTTCAAGGCTCCATTTCGCTCGTTTCGCTGCGCGCAAATTGGGAGAGTGCCCCCGTTGCTCTTCATCGTCCGGTCACCGCGTACAGGTGCTTGTTCGTCATCACGTACAACACGCCGTTGGCGGCCACGGGCGTGCTGAGGACCTTGTCGCGCATGCGAATCTCGTTGACCACGCTGAGATCTTTGCCCGCCTTCAGGACCCAAAAGAGCTGCTTCCCGGTGCCCAGGTAGACCTTGCCGTCGGCCACCAGCGGCGAGCCCCAGATCGGCCCGCCGGCCTCGTGGACCCAGTAGCACTCGCCCGTTTGGGCATCGAGGCAGTGCAGCTTGCCGTAGAAGTCGGCGGCGTAGACCAGGTCGTCGGCCACGGCCACCGTGGAGCAGGTGGCGGCGATCTCGTCGTACGACCAGACCAACGCGCTTCGGGTGACGTCGCCCGTCTTCGTGGCGTCGAGGCACGCGAGCCGGGCCAGCTTCATGTTGTGGAACGGCTCCTGGGTGAAAGGCACGTAGAGGCGGTCCTTGGAGAAGACCGGCATCCCCGTCACCTGGTAGGAGGTGCTGTCGTGCTGATGATCGACCGGCACTCGATCCTCGGTCTGCGCCAGGGGATGGCCGTGGAACTTCCAGACGTTCGTAAGCAGCTCGGCTCCGTCGCCGAGCCGGCTCGGGTCGAGCATCTCGAACGCGTACAGGACGCCGTTTCCCGCCCCGAAGAAGCCCAGCTCCCGGCCGCCCACCGCGGCCATGGCGGGCGAGCTCCACTGCCCGTGGGTGATGTCGGGGCCGATCCCGAAGTCGTCTCGGGCGACGAGCTTGCCGGTGTTCTTGTCGAGCACGATCAGGCTCGGCGCTTCGGGATGCTTCACGTACATGTGCGTCCATTCCACGCCGTTGGCCGCGCAGACGTAGAGCAGGTCGCCGCGGAGGAGGATCGAGCAGTTGGAGCCGTTGTGCGGCTCGGCCTTGGTTTGGCGGATGACGTCGAAGAGCCAGATAATGTCGCCGTCGGTGGGGCCCGGCTCCAGCGGCGGCTGGCCGTCGAGGGCCATGTGTTTGGCCTCGTCGGTGTATGGTCCGTCGTTGCCGTTGGCCATGCCTTCGACGTCGACGCAGACGACCTCGCAGCGGTTGGTGACCAGGTACGCGCGGCCCGCCTCGACCGCCGGCGGCGAGGTCAGCCCGATCTGCCTCCAATCGCCCCATTTGACCCGTTCGTCCTCCAGCTTGGGCACGACGAGCTGCCAGAGGAACTTGCCGGTCGCCTCGTCGAAGCACATCAGCACGCCGCGGTCGCCCTGCATTCGCTCGTCGCGAGGTGCGTCGTTGTTGGTGCCCACGAAGACCTTGCCGCCGGCCACGACGGGCGTGCCGTACGACAGGCCGCCGAGCCTGGCGACCCACTTGACGCCGCTCGCTTCCGGCAGGTCGATCCCGCCGTCTCGGTTTCGCGTGCCGGGGTCGAACGAGTCGGGCAGATTCTTCTCGTGGGAGATCATGTTTCGCGAGTACCGCTCGCCCCATTGCGGACGATCCTCTGCGCGGGTCACGATCGACATCATAAGCACGGCATAGCCGGCAATCGCAAGGGTGGTTCGCTCAGTCATCTGGTTCTCCGATCGACTTGCACTGGAAGGGAGGTATCACGTGAGATCATACCCGACGGCCTTGGGGATTTCCACGGCCGACGGTCTCGGTCGCCTCTCGAGGGAGCGAACCCGGCGCCCTTGACAGAGGATGGATCCCGGGATAGCCTGGGTTTCAGCCGTTCCCGACGTTTTCCCTACGTCAAGTTGGCCGGTTCGAGGGGCCGCCGCGTGAGCGAGATGACCACGAAAGACGCGGTGATCGAGATGATCCGCCGTCTGCCGGATGATGCGACGGTCGCAGACATCATGGCCGAGCTCTACTTCCGCCAAAAGGTCGACAAGGGGCTGCGGCAACTCGACGCAGGCGAGGGCCTCGATCACGATGAGGCAAGAAGGCGACTCGCCCCATGGTTGAGCTGATCTGGTCCCCACAGGCCTTAAGCGACCTTGGGGGCATCTGCGAATACATCGCTCGCGATTCCGACCGGTATGCCAAGCTCTTCGTTGAGCGAGTTCTTGCGCTCGCCGAAACAATGTCTGCAAGCGGTGGCCCCCAATTCTGTAGGGACGGGACGATCATGACGACGACACTCACCATCCGCGACGCAACAACGGCTGGCAAGAAACTCGGCGAATGGACGGTCGAGATCCCCGCTGAACGGATCACGGTCCGAGAGTTGATTCGCAGCCGCGTCTACCAGGAGGTCAAGGACTACAACACGCGGCAGCCTGAGCATTTCCGGGGCCTTGTCCGGCCCACCGACGCCGAGGAGACGCTTAACGGCTACCGCCTGAAGAAACAACGGCAGATCGACTGGCGAAAGCAGTTCGAGAAGGCTTGCGAAGCCTTCGAGCGGAACCAGGTCCTTATCCTCGTCGGTGACCGGCAAGCAGAATCCCTCGATGAGGAAATCGAGATCAAGCCCGGGACGGAAGTGACGTTTCTGAAGTTGACGCTGCTCGTGGGAGGGTAATCTGCGAAGACACGTCGCGACCCGTCGGCGCCATGCACCCGCGTGACTTGAGAAACGCGAGCTCACAAATGAACGTCCAATACCTCCTGACGCGACTCGATAGGCCCGCCCGCACACAGTTCAACGGCGAGTTCGATTTGGTTGCAACCCCCGTCGCGCGCCCCCGCATGTTACCCAGTCTATCCGGGCTAACGCGATTGCGAGGTATTTGCGTAAACTGGGGT
>Ga0307378_10009257_pt1 | contig 12965 bp, 7 predicted proteins | sample UN1MG_FD_202238 | JGI IMG/M metagenome (GOLD analysis project Ga0307378, IMG submission 202238) | Soil microbial communities from Risofladan, Vaasa, Finland - UN-1 | ecosystem: Environmental > Terrestrial > Soil > Coastal area > Acid sulfate soil | place: Finland: Risofladan, Vaasa | collected... | reverse complement strand
CGTCGCCTGTTCCCGATGGCGACGATGTCTACGCCGCGTCCGACGACGGCAAGATCTACAAGCTCGACGTTGAGTCGGGCATGATGCTGTGGCAGTTCGCCACGGGCGGCAAGATTCGCACGTCCCCCGCGCTCGCCGATGGCCGCCTGTACTTCGTGAGTTGGGACGGCAACTGCTACGCCATGACGGCGGACACCGGCTCGCTGGCATGGAAGACGCCGGTCGCATCGTATTCGATGTCCAGCCCTGCCGTATCCGGCGGCAAGGTTTTCGTGGGCGATGAAGACGGCTTCGCCCACTGCATCGACGCCGCGAGCGGCAAGCCGCTGTGGAAGATGAAGATCGGCAGCCGCGTGTCCGCGTCGCCCGCCGTGCTCGGCGAGCAGGTGGTGTTTGCCGCCGAAGATGGCACCGTCGCCTGCCTGAACGCCGCCGACGGCACCGACGCCTGGCGCACGAAGGGGCCCGGCCGTGTCAAGATCGACGTCCTCCCGACCACCAGCGGCCTGTTCGTCGCCGGCAGCGACGGCATTGACCTGCTCAACCCATCGAACGGCGCCAAGGTCAAGTCGTTCGATGTCAAAGATGTGTTCGACATGCTCGCCTGCAATGGCAAGCTGTACCTGTTTTCGAAGTCAACGGTCACGGTGATCGCGCCGAACTGAACACCATGTGATTAGCCGTTTTCCCCGCCACCACGGGGTTCATCCCCGTGGGGCGGTGACTGGCAAACAATAACCCGGCGCTGCCCAACAATTGTTTTCCCCGCCACCACGGGGTTCATCCCCGTGGGGTGGTGACTGGCAAACAATAACCCGGCGCTGCCCAACAATTGTTTTCCCCGCCACCACGGGGTTCATCCCCGTGGGGTGGTGACTGGAACTCGATGGACCATACGTGAACAAATACCTGACAGTTTTCATCTTCCTCGTGATCGCCAGTGTCTGCCGGTTTGCCCTCGCCGGCCAGTACCCCCTCGACAACTTCACCGAGGACGCCCACCGTGGCATCGGCGGGCAGGCGAGCGTCTCCGTCGACCGCGAGAACGCGAAGTTCGGCCTCGGCTGCCTGGCCGTCGAATACGATCTGTCCAAGGCCGACCGCGCCGACATCCATTTCGACACCCGCGGCCGCGAGCTTGGCAAGATCGAGTTCTGGCTGCGCGGCGACGGCTCCTCCAACAACGCCCGGCTCGCCTGGCGGGCCTTCAAGTTCGACGCCAACGGCAACCCCCGCGACGTCTCCGGCGAATGCGCGATCGACGTCAAGCTCGATTTCATCGAGTGGCGCCAGTTCTCCGTCCGCCCGCCCGACAACGCCGAGAAGGGCGCCCTCGTGCGCTTCGTGCTCCTGCAAGTCAGCAAGCCCCAGGACTCGAAGCAGCCGGCGGGCACGGTTCTGCTCGACGAGATGACGGTCGATTCACCCGCCTCGCGGCTGCCCGGCAGCGTGATGCTCGCCGCCCCGAAGCGGCTCGACGGCTCCGCCGACCGCGTGTGGCTCGCACTCGACGTCCGCAACTACAGTCCGAACGACAAGGCCGCCTGCACGCTGCAGGCCCGCCTGCTCGACAGCAGGGGCAACAGGATCAGCGAGCTTCGCCAGCAGTGGGACGCCCCGCCCGGCAGCAGCCAGGAGAAACAGTTCGCATTCGACGCCAAGCTCGAAGGCTTCATCCCGCCGCTCGAGTTCAACTGCCAGTTCGTCGCCGCCGCGCTCAACTCCGACATCTCGATCTCCCGCAAGATTCCCATGCCCACATCCCAGGACGTGCTGGATGATTTCTCCAACGTGACCGACCTGTGGCGGGGCGGCGGAGCGTTGCTCGAGCAGTACCTCGAAACATCCGAGCAGCCGGTCTACCGGTTCGACGTGCAGACCGCGTTGAGCCGCGTCGCCGGCGACGGGCCGGCCGGACCGTTCGCACTCGAATGGCGATACGATCTGTCGAACGGCGGACGCGACGACGTCTTCTACGCGCAGTTCATGCCCGGCGCACCGATCAGCATGTCGCTGTGGGTGAAAGGTGATGGATCCGGCAACCGCATCGTTGCCGGCGTGCGCGACTGGGGCCGGCGCGTCCGCGGCGGCGGCAACTACTCCCGCTACTACGAGCTGCCGCTGGGCACGCTCGACTTCATCGACTGGCGGCAATTCACCGTCACGCTCCCCGGCGAAGGCATGGGGGCCTACGACTCCATGGGGCCCGGCAACACCGATTACCCGCTGGAGCTGAGCGGGCTGTCGGTGCGAACCGGCGGCAAGGACTTCCCCGCATCCGGCACCATCCGCGTGGGCATGATCACCCTCGCCAACCAGGTGAAGTCCAGCGACGCCATCGCCGTCAGGATCGCGGGCAAGCAGGACGACGGCCTGTACCGGGCTGGCGCGGATGCCGCGACCATCACCGCATTCAACGCGCTGCTGTCCCGCCCGCGCAAGATGCGGCTGACGTGGTCGCTGCGCGGGCGCGACGACGCCGAGCTGGCGAAGGGCAGCGAAGACTTCGATCTGGCGCCCGTTTCGCACAAGTCGTTCGCCGCCGCGTTCCCCAATGCGACCCCGGTGATCGCGGCGGCCGCTCCGATCACGCTGAACGCGGTCGTCCGCGACGTCGACGATGCCGCCGCCACCGCCGGCGCCGATGCCGTGTTCAGCATTCCCAACGCCGTGACGACGTGGGACTTCGACACCCGGCGCGAGTACACCGGGGGCTTCCAGCCGGCCACGAACATGCCCGGCAACGTGATGGCCGACCTCCCCGGCCCCATCATCGGGCCTGTCGAGGAGCCCGGCGCGAAACGCAAGGCACTGCCGCTGCGCTGGAGCACGTCCCGGCGCGGTTCACCCCGCCAGCGTAATTCGCCCGGCGACCTGGCGTCGGCCCTCAGCGCGATCACTATCGATCGAGCCCTCCCCGGCCTCCCCGTGAAGCTGTCGGTCGACGTGTTCGGCGACGGCAGCGGCGTGGCCTTCTACCCCGTGTTCTGCGGCAAGGGCACCGAGCCGCACGATACCTACCAGAACAACGTGAACACGCTGACCGGCGAGGTCAGGATCGACTTCACGGGCTGGCGGCGGCTGGAGTTCCTGGCACCGCTCGTCCACAACCTGTGGAAGACCGACAATGCCTACAACCGCCACCGTCCAACGTATCCGCTGAACCTGTGCCTCGTGGCCGCGGCCGACGACACCACGAAGGGCGAGTCCGGCCAACTGCTGATCGACGACCTCCGTGTGGAAACGCAACTGCCGCCCCCCGAATGCCTGCGGATGAGCCTGGCGGCGGACGACGCCTCCGATTTCCTCGCGCCCTCGGCGCCGGTGCGCGTGCGGCTGGAAAACCTCAGCCTTGCCGGGCCGCGCAAGCTGAACGTCGACGCCGTCCTGTCCGGTCCCGACGGCACCGAGATCGCACGCGTCCAGCGGCAGGTCGACGTCCCCCCCGGCGGCCAGGCGATGCTGCCCCTCGTCGAGAAGGGCCTGCCCCGCGGCGGATATTGGCTGGCGGCCGCCGCCGAAGATGCAATCGCACGCGCCGCACTGTACCGGCCCATCGTGGTCATGGCTCCCGGCGATCTGGAGCCGAACGCCACGTGGCCCGAATCGTTCGCCGCCGTCCAGACCGCCTCCTGGCCGGAGGTCATCATCCGCGCCGACGTCCTCCGGCGGGCCGTCGGCGAAGGACGCGAGCTGGTCAACCTCGACTGGGACCTTCTCGAGAACCGCCCCGAGCAGTTCGATTTCGATTCCGTGGTGAATCGGCTGAAGTCGCTGCGGGCCGCCGGGTTCCGCACGCGCATGTTCCTCGGATTCGCCGCACACTGGGCATCCGGCGACGGCATGGAACTCCGCCAGCGCGGAGCCTACTGGCGAAACACCCGCCACGTCGGCTACACCCCCGATTTCTGGCACGTCCCCGAAGACATCGCCGACTGGGACAACTATGTGCAGCGGCTGATGCGTGAGGCAGGCGAGCTGGTGGACGTGTGGAGCTTCTGGGACAACCCGGACGTCCCCGGGCTGCTCGAGCTGCCGCCGGAGCGGGCGGTGGCCATGCTCAAGTGCGTGCGCACGTGGCAGCGGCGCTATTCACCGCAAAGCCAGGTGCTGCTCGCCGGGCTGAACGTCGGCACCACCGTCGGGTACCTGAAAGCCCTCCACGATGCCGGCGGCGACGACCTGTACGACATCGTGAACGTCAAGGTCAACCCCGGCGTGCTCCCGCCCGAGGTGTGGGGGCTGTGCGAGTACCTGCTCGGCCTGCAGGCGGCCGCCCCCGGCAAGGACGTGCTCATCAGCGAGATGGACTGGCCGGTGGAGGGCGACCGAGACAGTCGCGGCAACCGCAGCGTTCGCGGCGACAACGACGGTCGCCCGCAGCCCGACGGCTCCGGCTTCAATGCGATCGGCCAGGCGCGAAACGTCGCACGCATGGCGCTCCTCTGCCACTGGATGGGCATCCGCCAGCCGATCCTGAGGCTGTCGAACACCGACCACTACCCGACGGGCACCGGCTTGGCCTACCGGCTCGACCTGGGCATTTCGGGCGCGCGCCACACCACCAGGTACATGGTGCCGCGGCCTGCCTATCTCGCCCTGATGACCGTGCGGCGCTGGCTGGGGGATTTGAAGCCGTACGCACGCGTCGAGGTCGACGATCTGTCGCCCAGCAACACGCACGTGCTCGTGTATTCCACGCCGAAAGGCTCGGCGGCCGTGCTGTGGCGCGTGGAAGGCTCCGCCGCACTGGAGCTGCCCGATGCCATGAAACCGTCCGAAGCTTTCAACGCCTATGGGACACCGGCCACCCCGGAAGGCCGCACGGTTCGCGTATCGCAGACGCCCGTCATGCTGGCCTTCGACGGGCAGCCCGCCGAGGCCGTTCACCTCGCGCTGCTGGCGGCGTCCTTCCACCCCGGCGAGACCGAGGAGAAGGAGATGGCGATGCGGCAGACCGATTGCCTGCTGCCGGCCGCCAAGCCATCCGCCGACGCCCATCGCTACCAGGCGAAGGGCAGCATCCAGCCGCTGAAGGTGCGCGGCATCATCCCTGCCCAGGGCGTCGTCGAGATGGACGGCCTGGCTGGAATTGAGCAGGAGTCGTTCGAGTTGGCGTGCCCGCCCGCGTCCGACATGGTGCTTCGCAAGCGCTTCCAGCTCGCCGGCAAGGGTTTCAAGGCCGAAGTGATTGTGAACGGCAAGCCCGCCGGCACGCTCGACCTCGCCCACACGCGGGCCGAACTGCAGGGCGGGCCGCGCGACGCGCATTTCATCATCCCCCGCAGCCTGCTCGCGGCCGACGGCCGCCAGAAGATCGAGCTGCGATACGACTCCCCGGCAAACTCGCTCGGCTACCGCGCGTTCAGCCTGAAGGCGCGGGCGATCCCGCTCGGGCAACTGTCCCCCGTCTACGCCGCGCAGGCCGTCGGCGAGATGCGGCTCGACCGCAACGTCGTCGGCGACGACCTGAAGGTGATGACCACCGCCTACCGCCGCGGCATCGGCACGCACGCGTGGAGCGTGATCGAATACCCGCTGAACGGGCAGTACGCGTCGTTCAGCACGCTGGCCGGCGTCGACGCCTGCAGCGATGGCCGCGGCACCGTCAAGTTCGAGATTCTCGGAGACGGCCGCACGCTGTCCGGCACCGTCGCCGATCCCGAGACCGGCCAGAAGCGCGAAGTCCTCGGCAAGACCGACCTTGTCAGCGGCCTCGCGGATGCGCGCCGCATGACCGTCGACGTCACCGGCGTGAACCGCCTGACCCTCGTCGTCCACGACGCCGACGACGGCAACAAGGCCGACGCCGCCGACTGGCTTGAGCCGGTGCTCGAATGCAAGCTCGCACAGTGATGCGTAAGCTCGGGCCTGTAGGGGGGCTTCGCGAGTCTTCGTGCGACCGCTGCGGTCGCCGCGAATACGCCCGCCCTTCTTGAAGCATGATCTCACGCTATTGCGGCCGATCCCCGAAGATGTATCCATTTATCTGTTGACGAGTGCGTCTGCGCGAATATAATACAATTGCGCAGTCGTGCACGAATTGACACGGGAACTTGAGGGTTGCGGGATATGACGCTTGAACGCCGCGTTGATGAGAAGCGCGAGGACATCCTTCGCATTGCCGCCCAGCATGGAGCGCACAACGTACGCATCTTCGGCTCCGTTGCACGCGGCGAGGCCGACGAAGCGAGCGACATCGATTTTCTGGTAGACATGGAACCGGGCCGGTCCCTGCTCGACCTTGGGGGGCTTCAGATGGAACTGGAAGCACTGCTGGGTTGCAGAGTGGACGTGACCACAGAGCGTGGCCTGAAAGCTCGCATCCGCCGGCGTGTGCTGCGGGAGGCGGTGCCGGTATGAGAGACCCCAAAGAACGTTTGCACGACATCCTGGACGCCATCGCCGCTCTGGAGCGCCACAGCGACAAGACGAAGGAGGCTTTCGATGAGGACGAGCTGCTCCAAGTGTGGTTTCTGCGCCATCTTCAAATTATCGGCGAGGCGGCTCGGTCGATCCCCGAGGACATACGAGCGTTGGCGCACGATATCCCCTGGCCCAAGATCGTCGGGATGCGGAACATCCTCGTCCATGGTTACTTCGACATTGACACCAACATGGTATGGGACGCTGGCACTCGAGATGTTCCTGCGTTGAAGCCGGTCATCGAACGGCTTCTTCACACGTTGGAGAAACAGGAATGAAGACCTGCTTCCGTCCTTTCACAAAGGAGTTGCCAAACATGAGTAAGCTGGCGTTCATTCTGCTGATCATCACCATTCTCTGTCTCCCCGCAGTTGCCGTCGAGATCACGGAAGTGGCCCCCGGCGTGCACTTCAGGCTGGGCGATCTCGCACGCGGCCAGGCCAACGGCGGGTTCATCGTGTGCGACGACTTCACCATCGCCATTGAAGCTTCCTCGAAGGACGCCGCCAACGAAATGATCGACGAAGCGAAGAAGATCAGCGACAAGCCGATCCGCCTCCTGATCATCACCCACGGCCACTGGGATCACGACGGTGGCCTGGACGTGTTCACGGGGCAGGGCTCGGCCGTCATCGTCCACGAGACGCTCCGCCAGCGATACGTCGAGAAGAACCGCCCCGGCAATTTCCTCGGCGTGAGCGACAGGATCGTGCTGACCTTCGGCGAGCGGACCATCGAAGTCATCACCCATGGCACCGCCCACTCGCCCAGCGATATCTTCGTCTGGCTGCCGAAGGAGCGCGTGCTGTTCACCGGAGACGCCGCCGTGAGCATCCCATCCGCGTGGCTGGGCGAATGCGACCTCCAGAACTGGATCGACACGCTGACGTCGCTCGCGGAGCTGCAGCCGAAGACCATCTGCCCCGGCCACGGCCCGGCGGGCGGGCCGGAGATTCCCGCGAATCATGCCGCCTACCTCACGCGCCTCCGTGACGAGGTGGGCTGGCAGATCACGATGGGCCGCTCCTACGAGGCGACGCTGGCGAACGTGAAGCTTCCCGAGCACGGGAAATTCGGCGCGAAGGACTCGCTCAAGGACCACGTGAAGGCCGCCTACACGCAGCTCACGGCGACTGCCGCAGTCGCACCGACGGTGCCCGAGCCGCCGGCCGACGCGGCACCCCGCGCACTCGCGCTCATCGGCGACCACTACCATCCGCCCGCATACATCCGCCCGCCGCTCGAGGCCGCCTTCCGCACGATCGGCATGCCCGTCGAATTCGTCTACGACGTCACGAAGCTCAACGCCCAGACATTGAGGGGCGTCCGCCTGCTCGTCGTGCTGCGTGACGGAATGATCTGGCCCAAGCCCACCGCCGACAAGCCCGATGGCGAGGCCGTCTGGTGGATGACCGACGAGCAGGAGAAGGCCATCGCCGACTTCGTGCGGGCTGGCGGCGGGTTCCTCGCACTCCACAATTCCACCGCCCTGCGGCGGATCAACGATGGCGAGTGCCTCTATCGCGACGTGCTCGGCAGCACCTACAACGGCCACGGCGCCGGCGACGAGAAGTTCACCGTCAAGGTCCTGAACGCCGATCATCCGGTCACGCGCGGCGTGGCCAGTTACCAAGCGGTGGACGAACGCCACCGGCCGATCCTTCAAGTGAAGGACGCCATCGTGCTGCTGGAGACATCCGGCGTCGGCGAGTCGGTGGCGGAGAGGTCGGTGAATGGTTACGTGCGGACGTACGGCAAGGGGCGCGTCTGCCATCTCGCCAACGGCCACAACATCGAGATGCTGCAACTGCCCCAGATGCAGCAGTTGATCGGCAACTCCGCCCTCTGGTGCTGCGGCCTGCGAAACTGAAAGACGAACGGAAGAGGAGTATTGACAACGAAAGACACGAAAGAACGGAAGATGAAGAGGGGAGAACACCGACCAGGCCGGAATCTTCTTCTTTCATTCCTCCATTCTTCCGTTCTTCCGTTGTTGATTCAGGCCCTCTTCCTCTTTCGGGTGAAACCATGCAGCAGTACACGCCGGAACACCAACGCGAGCTCGACGACCTCCTCGGCACGCCCGAATGGAAGCGAGCCATCGAATCCGGATTCGTCGAGGAAGTGAAGCGCACGCGGATCGAGCCCGGCAAGACCCGCAACTTCATCGATACCGTCGTGGCGGAACTCCTCCGGCACAACGAAGCCCATGCCAGGCGCATGGTCGCCGATGGCATCCGCGACGAAGCACGCCTGCTGGACATCCTGGCACGCTGGCCCGACGACCTTGGCGGCGCGGATGAAGCCGACGGCCGCCGTAATCCGCCCATCACCTTCCTCGGGCTGAACGTCACCACCGCCTGCAACTTCCAGCCCCGCTGCGTCTACTGCAACCAGGAGCACGTGCCCGAGAAGGTCGACCTCGCCGGCTGGAAGCGAATTATCGCCGAATCCATCGGCGACGCGAAGGACGGCGGACCCTACATCTACATCACCGGCGGCGAGCCGCTGCTCCTCGGCGAGATGATCTGGGGCGACGGCGGCATCATCCGCTTCGCCACCGAGCGCGGAGCCGCCGTCAACGTCAACACCAACGGCGTCTTCATCACCCCCGAGATGGCGCTCCGATTCATCAAGGCCGGGCTGTCGAAGCTCCACATCTCGCTCGACACCGACGACGAGCGCCTGCAGAACGAGCTGCGCTCCGGCGATCGCTTCGCCGGCATCCTCCGCGGCATCTACAACGTCCAGATCGCCCGCGATCTCGTCGGCGTGCAGCACCCCGTCATCCACACCAACTGCGTGCTCACCAACCGCAACCTCGACCTGTTCCCGAAGCTGTTCGAGTTCATCCTGAGCCGGCACAAGCAGACGGCCGACCGCAACGATCCGTTCCGCAACGACCTCTTCCCGCACGTGATCCCGGTGGGTGGCAGGTCGAACGCCCCGCTTCGGCCGTCGGAGGCGGAATTTCGCCGGTTCTACGAAACCGTCTGGCAGGACGCCTGCCGGCTGTGGGATGAATTCCAGGAGCGGCTGAACGTGCCGAAAGACCAGCGCGCCGTGCTGTTCGGCTACTTCACCAATCCATTCCTGCGGGTGGAGCACAAGGGCGGGCTCGACGCCTACGTGAAAGCGTCGGCGGAAGGCGTGTACGGCAAGCTCGCGCTGTCCCGCCGCTGCTACGTGGCCCCCACGCAGGCATCGTTTACGCCCGACGGCCTGCAGTTCCGCTGCGGCTCGCACGCCATCCGCCGCATCATGCCCATTGGCAGCGCCAACGAAAACGGCCTGTTCGACGGCATCCGCCGCGGCATGAGCGGCCTCGCCGATCTCCCCCAGGAGGAGCTGTGCTTCGGCTGTGCGATGGCCACGCTCTACATCAACCAGTCGGTCGAGGGCAAGCTCAAGGAGAAGGTGAAGAGCCTGCTGGATGGCCAGTAGAAGTCGACCGGTTGATCAGTTGTCCGGTTCTGCAGTCAGCAGCTATCCGACAACTGATAAGCCGATCACCCGGCCAACCGAATAACTGTTCAGGCTCAGAACGTTATCGCCATGTCGAGCAGCACGATGGTACGTGCGTCCGTATTGCGCCCTACGACGACGTGCTGTGCACCGAAATCGATGCGAACGCTGTCGCTCACGGGCATGATGACCCCGCCAGCCACGGTAAACCCCTGCTGGTCCGGCGCGTTCAGGCCGATGGCGTAGAAGTACCCGAGCTCCACCTCCGGCTGCAGCCAGTCGAGCACCTGGTAGCCCAGGGCAACGCTGGTGCTGCCCCTCCCCCTGCGCCTGGCGTTGCCGGCGTTCACGTAGTAGGAGTACCCGATGTCGGCGCAGGTGATCAGCTTCGAGGCCCAGTCGAGGTTGCCGGCGATCCGATTGTCGAAGACAAAGGCCTCCTCGCTTGGCCCGATGATGGTCACACTTGTGCGCGTGCCCGTAGGCGTGAAGAACGTCGGCAGATACGAGAGCGTGAACTCCAGTTCCGGCGTATGATAGAAGAGGATCGTCGAGCCCAGGGCGAAATCGATGATCCCGCCGCCCGTGCGTTGCGGCTGCTCCTCGTCCAGAATGTCTGAGAAGCCGATGGCGATGGAAGCATCCACGTGCCGGATCACCCCCACTGTCGCCACCAGCAGGCCGGTGTGCTCGAGCGTTGTGTCCCGCGGATTCAGATCCCAGTTGTCACCCCATTCGTGGTTGGCACCCAGGAACAGGTACGTCGGCGAGAGCTGCACCCGCCCCGGCTGCACCGGAAACGGATCGGCGGTGAACAGCTTGTTGTGCTCGTAGCGGAAGCGCGTGTACTCCGCGTCACCCCGGTTGAACAGCGGGACCGCGGCGCGGGCGTGGGCCGCACCCAGCATCGCTGCCAGGGCCACCGCAAGGCCATGCCATCCCGGTCGCACCGTCCGCTGCCTGATGATCCTTCCCTCCTGCAAGATCGCTTCACCGGCAATCTCACAGTTCCATTATCGTATGAAACGGGATTCACAGAAAGACTCAGTATTCCGGGTGCCGGGTTCATGGACAGGCGTAGTGGAAAATGGGAAGTGCTACTGCTGCGAGTGAGCAGGCTGCTCGCCAGCGACCACCCGCGCGGCCAGCAGCGCGTTCTTGCGGGACACCTCGGTGCGCACCAGCGGCTGAAGCAGAACGCCCGGCACCGCATCCACCGCATCGGCCGACTTCCGCTCGTTCAGCAGAACGATTCCTCCGGTGAGCCGCGGCAGCTCGCCCGCATCGACGCTGATGCACGGCCGGTTGATGTAGAAAACCACATTGTGCCCAGTGCCGGGAAGCACGTAAACCGGGCCATCCTCCGTAACCGCGTTGAGAACGCGCGCAGCCCGCCGCACCTCGGAACCGTGAGCCGCGTCGTACGGCACGTACGCCAGCAGGAAAACCACGCGGCCGACGGCAATGACAGCCGCGATGGTGGTGAGAAGCCGGACGCGCTTCGGAGCCGAATCCTGCAGCCGCCCGAACACCAGTCCCGCTGCCACCGCCACCGCCGGAACCACCGGCAGCAGGTAGCGCGCACTGACGCGCGGCGACAACAGCAACAGCGCGCTCCCCGCAATACAGTACACGAGCAGGGCCGCGCCTGTGCCGCGAGCCGTACGAGCATCCTGCGGCCGCCTCCCGAACAGCAGCACCGCCAGCGCAATCCACGGCAGCGTGCCCGCCGCCGCACCGGCGACCGCCGCGGCGTGGTTCTTCAGATAGTCGACCAGCACAAACGCCCGAGGCTGCAGCATTTCCCGGCGCCACGCATCCACGTCGCCCCCGGATTTGGCCGCCAGCGCCCACGCCGTCACCCCAGCCAGCGCGACGGCCGTGCACGCCAGTAGCCCGAGGAGTTCCGTATAACGCCCCCTCCGCAGGATGAGCACCAGCACCGCCGGCACGAAAAACAGCAGCGCCGGCGGGCCTTTCGCCATCACGCCGGTTCCCATGACCAGCCCCGCCGCCAGCCAGCGCCACGGAGCCACGCGCCCCGCACGCACTCCCCCCCACCACACGGCGAACGCCACAAACGAGCAGCACATCACGATCGCATCCGTCTCGCCGAGCGAGCCCTTCTCGAACATCACCGGCATCAGCAGGAATGCCGCGGCCGCAAACAGCCCCGCCCCATCGGTCGCCTCATGCCGCACCCACAGGAACACCACGAACGCCGTGGCCAGTGTGGCCAGGAGCGATGGCAGCCGCACCGCCCATTCGTTCAGCGCCCCCGTCACAAACGCCGCCCCCGCCATCAGCCACGGCAGCAGCGGCGGCTTCAGGATGTAGCGCTGGCCGCACAGCTCCGGCACAAGCCAGTGCCCGCCCTCGAGCATCGACCGCGCCTGCAACGCCCGCGAGCCTTCCTCCCCGTGCAGCTCTGGTCCGCCCGCGTTCACCAGGTACAGCATCGCCCACATCACCACCACGCAGGCGACCTGAACCGGCAACCGGGAAAAAATACCAAACATGGGGCGATTTGCCTCATCGTTCATCGTTCTATTCGTACTTCCCGTACGTCTTGCACACTTCCACGAGCTTCCACAGATTCTCGACCGGGGTGTCGCGCCCGCACTGGTCGCCGGTGGAGAGGATGAACCCGCCGCCTTCCGCCGCGTCGTCGAGGCATTTCTTCGCCGCGCGTTCCACCTCGTCCACCGTCCCCCGCAGCATCACATCCGTCGTGTGGAGGTTGCCCATGAGGGCGATCCTGCTGCCGTACAGCCGCTTCAACTCCGCGAGATCGCAGTCGCCCATTGGCGGAATTTCCAGCGGGTTCACGCAATCAAGGTCCGTCTCCTCCGCGCACCGCTTCACGAGATACGTTTCCTTGCCGCAACTGTGCAGCATCGTCGGCAGCCCCGCCTGCTTGCACATCCTCGTCACCTGCTTGATGCACGGCAGCGAGTACTTGTCGAACAGAGCAGGGCTCTGCATCGTGATCGCACCCGACCCGCCCAGCAGGATGAAATCGAACTGCTTCGAATCGATGATCATCTCGGTCTGTTTCACGATCTGGCGGGTCT
>Ga0307378_10009254_pt1 | contig 12966 bp, 15 predicted proteins | sample UN1MG_FD_202238 | JGI IMG/M metagenome (GOLD analysis project Ga0307378, IMG submission 202238) | Soil microbial communities from Risofladan, Vaasa, Finland - UN-1 | ecosystem: Environmental > Terrestrial > Soil > Coastal area > Acid sulfate soil | place: Finland: Risofladan, Vaasa | collected... | reverse complement strand
AACTGGATAGTATGAACTTTCTCGGCACACTCATAGCTGCTTCGGTTTTCTATTTTGTCGCAGCCGTTAATGCCAGTGCAAGAACAAAAATAGCCTGCTTGTGCTCTTTTAAGCTACGATGGACTTGGAAGGGGGAAATACTCAGCTCTTTGTAGTTCGTGAATTTGCAGTCCAAGCCTTTCTCTTCACAGTACTTCTTAAACTGAGCCAATAACATATGGAGATGTACCAGTTCTGTTTTTTTCATTGCACCCACGACCTTTTAATTTCGGTCCCTTTATCGGTCACCCAAAATTTACGCTATCGTTTTTTAGTTCGTGATACAAAAGAAAAATCGCTTTCTTTATGAAAAAAAATCGCTTATTTCTCGTTACCACTCACTAACTACTATAGCTTTTCCTTATATATAAGTCACAACTCAAAGCTGAAAACAGGAAATCATTTTTGCCTATGTCAAATCTCCCGCCCGTTCTTCCATATCTGCTTCGGGTTTTGGGTTCAGTGGTTTTTCCGATGACAGAGGTTAAAGCTCCCTCTTCAGCTCCTCTTTTAGTCTCTTTACCTTATCGGTCACCGTATACACCCTCAGCGCCTTTCCCTTCGACTTTCCCTGTTCCGATATCTCGTACTTGCTCTTCACGAACCCGCGTTCTTCCAACGTAATGAGATGATACGTGACGCGTCTCCTTTCTACACCTAACGCCCTGCTCAGCTCGCTAATGTGCATCGGCTTCTCCACAAGCAGCTCTACTATCCTAAATCGTATGGGATTGAGGAGTACATGCGCATCCTTTACTAACTTTTCTTCGAGTTTCATGCTAATTCTCATGATCTAAAGGTATCTATAAACCTTTCGGTTTTGAATGATTCATAAGGAGATGAACATGGCTGGAATGTGCAGGTTAGGATTCTTCGCATTTTTCCGCCCCAGCATCAACGGCTTCTTCGACAGAAATCAAATCCTTCATTATGAATATTCTGACTTCAGCTTTCTCTTCGTAATCAATCGAATTTCGTAGTATAGGTGCATACTTTTTAAATCTGTCCATTGTGACGGTATAATCAGAAGCATCCTCGATTAAAATAGGATCACCCCCTTTTCTATCAAGATACTTCATTATCTTGTTCCGTTCTCCAACGGTGGGAAGTTCAAATCGGTATTTCTCTTGATTGTAGTAATTGTATAGTTCCTTGAAGATTTCTTTGTCGTCAAAGAAGTGTTTGAAGCACCATACTTTCCTTATTTTGAATAGGTTAATCTTCTCCCGTTTTGGTGGGTCTACATCGAAGGTTGGAACGCTCATATTATCTCCATGAAATATGTTTGATTCTTTGCTTCTGATAATCCAATATTTTGTCACATAAAGGATGGGTGGGCTTTATTTTGAGATGGGTCAATGAAACAATAAGTACTTCCTTGTTCTCCTCAAGTACAGTGCAAACTATACCTCCAGTATCTCCAGAGTCAAATACCCTGGTTATATTTAGTTCCGTATCACTGCTAATATCTTTCCCTTGCTTACGAAGGAGTTGCAGCAATTCTTTTGACGGATAAACAGGAATAGGCAGATACCTTTCCATTTCTTTGATTAGTTTCATGTTTTCCTCCATCTTACTACGCCGTCTCGAATTTTATATAACAGTTTGCAGATAAAAAAAGTTAGTGAAAGACTTTGAAGTGAGCGTAGCGAAGCAAGCCAGAAATGCTTAGTTCTATGACCCGTGCGAGGGCATAACAATGAGACCGAAAGTTTCCACAGAGCACGCTGAATTATATGTCACTGAATATAATGCCCACGTATTCAACACGGTCATCCCACATTTCAGAAATCGCCCTGGAAGAGTACCACCCTTTCTTCCGCTCAACTCTACCATCCATATACCGGATTTCGATTTTGTGGGCAAACATTAAGAACCCTTCATCAGGTATGTGATTTTTACATGATACTTTATCCAATTGAATTTCGGTTATTTCTTTCGCCTGAGCAGGAGTTAACTCTGTAGTGTCGTATTTTAGCATAATTTGCTCAGCATTACATTTATTGTTCTTACAAAATGGGCAATGGGTATTGCAAATAAATGAGATGATTTCTATCTCTCGCCTCTTTATCTTTTCACCTTCATTTTCTGTCATAGTACTTCGGCCTACTTCCGTTATCGATCAGTTCGGCCACAGCATTTCTTGTACTTTTTCCCGCTACCGCAGGGGCAAGGATCATTTCTACCTATTTTGACCTTGGATTTAGACTTTGGTTTATCATCTATTTTTAATTTTGCAAGTTGTTGCAGGTTATAAAGCGCCATAAAATTATTCATTTCCTCTTCATTCGTTATATCAACCCCTGCGCCTTTTGCAGCCATAACAAACGATTTTGCACTCCCCCAGTTTTTCGGGTCGGATGCGTTCTTTACAATTTGCTTATCGATTCTTTTAACACTTCTTGTAAGATTTGAAGCGTTTCTTAGCAGCCTCTTTTCTTCCACAAAGCTAAAAAATGCGGAGAGTACCGGAGCAATTGACCTGAAGTAGGGCTCGCCTGCACTGGTCTTTCTTGGCAACGCATCTAAGCAACATTCTTCAAGCCCCTCTTCATCCCATTCCTCTGGCGATAATCCTTCGTAGGAATACATATATTCGGTGAAGAACATAACTACAGCTTCGGACTCTTGTCTTTGTTCTTCGGTCAATTCTTCAAAATAATTGCTCTCGGAGAACGCTACACCCCATTCATGGACTTTGTTCAGGATTTCCTCCAGTTCTTCATCGGAATATTCTTCTGTCATCTTCCTATAAGTGTGGTAATCGAATGGATATTTTTGAATTGTCTTGCAATATAGAACTACTACTACATGTCATCAACTCCTTCGAGTTCCTTGCCGATTTCTTCTTCTACTTCTTATGACATCAGACAAAGGGCAGGTTCACGGAGTTCCTTGACCACATAAATCTATGATCGGTCCCATGTCAGAAATACTTCTAAAATATGGCCATGATCGTAATACGAAACTTTTTATTGCTACAGGCTTCTTATTTCAAATCCCTGAGGTAATCTTACGCAAGGAGGATAATATGAAATCAGGATCTGTTAATGAATTTAATGATGAGATTCCAAAGCATATTGTTTCAAAAGCTGAAGAGAAGGGTTGTATAAACTCTTCTTACATTTATATAGAAGGAGTGTATCATGGAAAGTTGCCTAAGGCCAGTATAGGTTGCCGCAGACCAACACGTTTTAGTAATTGCACTCGTGTAGAATCTATGAAGGTCACTTTGGGAGAAGGATGGGTAATCTTTAAATCCCCTTCTACCGCGCGTTCTTTAAAGGATGAATCCACTCATACTTTTCAAAATCTAAAAGCGGGAAAACATACTTCAATTCTTTGTCAGGTTGGGGGCATATTTGAGTCTCTTTCCCAAAATTATGAGATATATCTTGCGCATCATAAAAATAAAGATTACCCCGCTGCTGAAAAAGACTGCGAAAATAGAGCGTTTTATTCTTTGAAAATGTATTCCGCATCTGGGCGTTCTATTATGGAACCAGATTGTATTGTCATCGAGAGTCATGGTGAACAGCATTTTATTCGTTATGTTGTTGAGGTGAAATGGGGGTGTTTAGAGGGTTATCCTGGTGAAACAGACGTACAATCAATTTTCAATCAAAAAAAACTGGAAAATTTTAACGGTAGAATTAGAGATTCAAAGGAGTGCAAAGTCAACGGTCCGAGCTTTCAGAATGGTGTCAAAGTAGAGGCAGAAAGAAAAGATCCTCTTCGCAGTTCAAAAGCGGATGGTAATACTAAGTATATAGTAGTGACTGATTTGAAGAGGTTAAAGAGGTTAAATCGTACATATATTGATTGTATTAAAGAACAATATATAAGAAAAAGTCATCTTTTTAGTATCTGTGATGTAACAGAGGACATCGATCAATTTGACAGTCTTGCGACGTATTTAACAAGAAATCACATCTCTTTATTATCCTCTTCGATGGAGTGCAGGTTCACTTGAGGAAGAGAGGCCAAAAAACGCCCATTCATCGACTTTGAAGAGGTTCCAGCGGTCAGACACCAGAAAAGCATATATATGCCCTCTTAATACCTAATCATAGTGATAAAAATGGCTGAACTACCAAAAGCACCGGTAACCAGGTTGATTAAGAACGCGGGAGCTGAACGAATTAGCAAAGATGCCAGTATGGAGTTGGCAAGACTGCTAGAAGAAGAGGCAACACGAATAGCAAACGAAGCTTTAATCTTCGCTAGACAACGTGGAAGAAAAACAGTGAAAGCAGAGGACATCCTACAAGCGGTTGAATAAAGAAGTTATAAGGTGAGGGAAATAAGGCATATACAATACAAACACAACCCTCTTTTATTTTTTCGCATAACTAACGTAATGACACACCAAAGAGAATCATTTGAAAATTTCGCTTAATGCTGGTTATGCGAAACGATGTTTCGTTCATTTTTAGTTCCTCCTCGTTTAGTTAAGCGAAGCGAGCAAAGTATGATTTTCGGTTTTAACCCGAAGGGTGGCTTAAAAATTTTGGACAACGTTTGCGTGTTTACGAAGTTGCCCACGAAGTAGGCAATTTGGGCGAGCGCCTCAGCGCGAAGCCGTAAACACGCTGTTATGTGAAGTATTGGCAAGGTCAATTTCTTTAAAGACTCTTTTTGCGTATAATACAGTGAGAAAACTATCCACAACAATACCTATTCCGAAAAGGATCATTACTGAGTGAAATGAAGGAATCCATAATTTTAAAACGTATAAAACATATGCACCCAAGTAAACAGTTCCATTGGTATAAATAGCTTGCAAAGCCATATACTTCGTCTTTCCAACTCCATAGAAAAGACTGTCTATAATCATATTTAAAGCAAGGAGGATGTAAGCAGGAAGTAATAATAGGTATGATTTCTGTGCAAAATTGAGAATATCTGAGTCATTATTAAAAAAGGAAAACACTTCACCTATGAAGAGAGTAGTTACAAGCCAAATTGCTATTACAATTAACGAAATGAAAATTGCAGTTTTTAATATCCTCTTTATTGATTCTTTTTGAGAACTGTAATTCGCGATCAGGGCTTTTGAAGTCTCGGAGAGTGCAAGGATTGGTATCAATGCGAAACTCCAAAAAATGTGCATTGTTAAATAATAACCACCTATCTGTTGGGGGCCTATTAAATTTAGCAGCTTAATAATCATGAAAAGATAAGCCACATTTTTGACGAGACTCTCAACCCCACTACCGAAGCTTATTATCGAGAAGAGCTTCACTTCTTTAAAAGTTGGTAACTTAAAAAATGTTCTTACATCTATTCCGATAGCTCGTAATACAGAGAAAAAAGCAACAACGAAGATACAACTATCGACAATTAAGTTCGATATTGCAACGCCATTTATTCCAAATGCTAATGAAAAGCTGTATCCTCCATAGAATAATGAATCGATTGCAATCGACAACAGCAGTTTTAGAATGGTTAATGAAAGTAAAAGTCGCTTCTTGTTAAGTGATTCAACCGTAATAATGATGCCAATACTCAGAATATTAAAAAGAACAGACCATATTTTTATCTTTAGGAAGCTTTCGGTACTTAACTTGATAGCATCGGCAGTTCCAATGATTTGTACGAAACTGTCAATATTTAAATAGATTATCACCACAACCGGCAGAATAAATAGTATTAAAATGGAGAAACTCGTTTTTATCCTCTGGGCGATTTCATTTTTGCTGTTTTTAATCTTACTTCCAATGAAAAAGAACATCGGTAATACAAATGCTTCTTGAAGTATTTCCAAAGAAACTTGAATAAATTGCCACTGGGATACAATCGCCAAACCATTCGCAGTAGGCAGTTTATTACCTATCAGGAAGATGCTATAGGATCGATAGACAGTTGGAAGAATTAGGTATAAGAGGATGGAGAAAAAAAGCGTCCAATCCCAAATCTGGTCCTGTTTTTTAGCTGCTAAAATTTTCATATAAAATCCTTGCTAATATTTCATATAACTTCGGTATATCCGACATTGATGTCGTATATACTCCCATTTTGGAATGCTATCCGAAACTTACTTCGTATATACCTCCCTTTGGATGAACTCCCTATCTCCTTAATTTTCCTTCTACCCATTTCTTTTGAAAACTCCACAAACTCTTGAAATTTATCTTTCGGTATAATAATCCCTCCACTAGTCAATCGGTCTATCTGAATGATATTTTATCGGCTGTCACATAAACCTTTCGCTTTATTTCTATTCGTAAAAATGGTCAAAAACTTGCACGCTCAATGTTGCGATACAGTCGATAGAAACGAGGGGCTCCCTCTGATTTTGAGAACTACTTTTCTTACAGAAGAGTTAACTGTTCAAAATTTTGTTTGGTATTCTTTTTTCATATCTCTTCACGTCTCAAGTTCGGTAGGTTCGGATAAGCTGATCTTGGAACTACCAAAAGGTTAATAGAATATGAAAAGAAATAAAGAAATGGCATGATTCAAAAGAGAATTTTGAAAGAACATCGTTTAGAGGAGGCCCTTGCCTGGAAGAGCAAGGGAACTGTTCTTGGTATGCAGGGAGAACACGAAGAGGCTATAATGGCTTTTGATAAAGCGCTAGAGCTAAATCCCGAGGATTCCGGTGCTTGGAATAACAAAGGAGTTGCTCTTTATGACCTTGGCGAATACGAAGAGGCTGTAAGGGCTTATGATAAAGCGATAGAGCTAGATCCCGAGTATTTCGCTCTTTGGAATAACAAAGGAATTGCTCTGGCCAAGCAGAGAGAATACGAAAAGGCTATAAGGGCTTTTGATAAAGCGATAGAGCTAGATCCCGAGGATTTCGTTGCTTGGAATAACAAAGGAAAAGCTCTTGCTGAGCTAGGGAGAAATGAAGAGGCTATAAGAGCTTATGATAAAGCGATAGAGCTAAATCCCGAGTATTCCGATGCTTGGAATAACAAAGGAAAAGCTCTTGCTGCGCAAGGGAGAGATGAAGAGGCTAAAAGGGCTTATCATAAAGCGATAGAGCTAAATCCCGGGTTTTGTCGATGACTTGAGAGCAGGTTATAATCGAGGGGCTCCCTCTGATTTTGAGAATAATTGTGGGTTCGGTTATTCCAAACATTTCTCTTCGGTGCGCTGCGTTTTAACGCAGATTATTAAACAGTTGACTGTATGATTTATAGTTTACATTGCTCTGCTTCTTCTATCGCTTCGCCTTCTCCACCCACAGCTTCATCTCTTTCTTATTCTGGACAAAGGCAGGTTCAAGTGGTCTTCTTTTGGCGTGGTGGGTAGTGTAGGATTCTTATAGCCAGAGCACATCGACCTCAAGCTAACCTTAAATTCAAAGCCTTGAAAACCAAAAGTTATTTATGTATGCTCCCACAAGCGAAAGACATGATACAGAGGGATGAAGAAAGAAGTGTAAATGTAAAATCATTAATAGAAGAATTTGTAGAAAGCATATATCGTATTAACTCCTGGCCACTATATTCCCAAGGATCTATCCCCAAGAAAATATTGAAGAATGTTTTAACATATATTTCAAAAGGAATTAATGAAGAGGAAACATTGTTTTATGTAGATTTTACCGTTCGGAGATCAGGCAAAATGGGATTAGTTTTTGCAAGTGATAAGCTATTTTGGAGAGCACTGATGAGTGAACCAACGGAGGGAATGATAGAATATGCTAAAATAAATTCTGTTTCAGTTGAAGGAAATTATGTCGTGATTAAATCGTCTAATGATGAACAATGGTATAAAATCAATCTTGGTAGCCTTGTTAAAGAAACAAGAAACTTAATTCACGAGTTACTAATGCAAATTATAAAGCAGGAACATGCAGAAGGCATATTGGTGGAATCGAAAGAAAAGAAAGATTTTGACACAGTAAAGTTCGTCCACAAGTACACAAAGCCTAATATACGACGCTCTGGGTATAACGTTTACGAAGTATATAAATGTAACGATGCAGAGTTGGCAAAAGAATTTCTTATGACTAAACGCGTGAATGAGCAGCAATATTATATAGTTGTAGAAACCCCGATGGGTGATTGGGGCATGGACATCGAAGGACTATATAAAGACCACTTGCTACATTGGCAGAGTGACATAGATTCGGCAGATGTGGAGGGTTATGCATTAGATATGCTGGATCTGTTCTCCCTAGAAATGGCAGGTAGGGGTATCAATGACAATTTCGTAGTTCATGTCGAATGTGGCGATTGCGGTCATAATTGGATAGAGGGGCTTCGCTACCAAGACTGGACGGTAGTGCAATGTCCCTTATGTCAAAAGCGGAACAAAGTCAATTCTGATAAGTATGAAACGTACTTTATCAAGGAGAAGAAATGATGAGACAAACAACAGGGCTTCAAGGTCTATTCGTATTAACGAAGGGCAACCTATAATCACGTTTTTCGACACCGAAGAACCTATCAATTCATACCCGAGCATCTCCGGCACACATAACGGCACAATCACGCCCTCATACAACCTTACCGTCAGCAAACTTTACACGTATCCCTGCGAAGGAACAGGCGGGCACACCAAGTCTATTAAATTATACGAAAACGACACATTGATAGCGAGTGGCGTGTGGGATGAGTATCAGGGCGACTGGCATAACATCACTTTTGATGGGCCATTTTCCCTATTTGCTGGAACTGACTACAACTACACCATAAAAACCGGCTCTTATCTGCAGATAATACATGCGAAAAGCAAGGACGTAACAGGAGGAACAATAACCTGCACTTCGTTCGTGGATGCAAATGGGAAAGTTCACACAGACTGGATACCGGCGATAAAATTATATTGATTAGTCGTGTTCCAGCGGTCAGACACCCAAAAAGCTTATATACTCCTCCATTATCTAATCATAACGATAAAAATGGCTGAACTACCATTAGCACCTGTAACCAGGTTGATTAAGAACGCAGGAGCAGAGCGAGTAAGCGAAGACGCCACTGCGGAATTGGCAGAGCTTTTAGAGGCAGAAGGCGCTAAAATAGCGAAAAAAGCCGTAGCACTCGCTAAGCATGCCGGAAGGAAGACAGTAAAAGCAGAGGACATCTTAGAAGCAGTAGAATGAAAAAGTTGTAAGGTGAGGGAAATAAGGCATATTACAAACACAACCCTCTTTTATTTTTTCGCATAACTAACGTAATGACACACCAAAGAGAATCCTCACATATTCATTTGAAAATTTAGAATTATTTCAAGAAAGCAAAGAAGCGCGAGAAGAAGGCAGCTGTCGCAGTAAAGGAAGTCAACCAGATAACCAAAGCCATCGAGGCTGTTGGTATCTTGAAAGGATTGCAGGCATCTCCATCGCTGAGCGAAGAAATGAAGGCGAGCGTCGGTGACTGTGGTAGGACGATCGAAGGGCTAATAGCAGCCGTGCAGAAGGGTAAGTAAAAGGTGAGGGGTTTTAAGGTGCTGGAGGAAAAAAGCGAAAGATTTAAATTAATGTACCAGTGATACATTAAAGTATGGACGCATTAACCCTAGTATCGCTCATTATCCTGGTTTTACTGATCAGCCTTATCATTTATTTCTTCTTGATTTACAACCGGTTCCAGAGTTTGAAAAATGCGGGGGAGGCAACGCTCGGGCAGGTTAAAGTAGCCATGAAGAAGCGGCTTGACATGATTGAGCAACTTGTTGATTCAGTCAAAAGCTATGCGAGGTTTGAGCGAGATACGTTTGAGAAAATTACAACTATGCGAGCGAGCATTGGGAAGGCTAGCCCTGATGAACTCACGCGAATAGATGGCGAGAGCCGAGGGTTACTGGGGAACATTCTGGCGGTCGCAGAAAATTATCCGGAATTAAAAACTTCTGAGACCGTCGTGTTGACCATGAACGCAATTAAAGAATTGGAAGAGGAGATAGCGAGGCATAGATACACCTATAATAACATTATTCAGGAATTTAACACGATGCTTGACGTTGTCCCCTCAAAATTTGTGGGGTCTTCTATTGGGCTGAAAAAGAGGGATTATCTCGAGTTTAGAGAGGAGGAACTGAGAAGGCCCGAGGTGAGTTGGAGTTGAGTGAGAAGAGACAACTTGCCATTCTGATATTTGTAGTGTTCTTGATTGGTTTTGCGGGAGTGTTTTTAGCAGCGGCTATAACCTGCTACGGAGACGTTTATGTTGACAGTTACCAGGCTGATTTGTATCCAAATGGGACACTAGAGGAAACTTTCATTTACGAAATCGAGGAATCAGGCAAGTACCGGATGCTCTATCGGGTTTGGGAAGCGCCTCTTTCATGGGAAAAGCGTGGTGAACCATATGTAGAACCTGTCAGTATCTCACCACCTCCGGGCACAATCCCCTATACGAAGGACTGGAGAGGTCAAGTAAAACTACTTTCAACAACCCAAACCGCCTATACTGATGATATTCGCTCCTTAGCATTGAGGAATGAGGTGGGATGCTACAAGCCCGAAAAATTTGAGGCCGGGGAGTACAAAATTGGATACGTTTTCATCGTCCATCCACCCCTGGAATGGGATGATGAATATGTCCACGTGAATTTGAAACTTGCCCATGAGCATCTGCCGTACAAGCAGCTTACCATCGCTATTCATGACCCCAATGGCTTCGTTACTCGACTTTTTACGCATCCGCCAATGGAGGTTAGAAAGGACGGTAGTATATGGGTTATAACAGGAGAAAGCCCGAAAGATACGCTTTTGGAGCTCGAAATGCTGCTCAAGCCCGAAATTGTGGATGGTATGGATGGATTTTCACGAGAAGTATCGGATGTTGAGGGAGAAACGCGTTCAGCAAACTTGCGATATTATATCCTTTACAGCTTCTTCTCTGCATTGAGGTCTATCCTCACAGCACTGATTTTCCTTTTCCCAGTGCTGCTCGGGCTTGTTTATTACAAGCAAGGGAGAGAGAGGCAGTTCACGGTGCCTAAATTCCTGAGCTACGTGCCCCAAAGCAGGAAACCTTGGCTAGTAAACCTTGTGTTCAAAGGGGATGCCTTTGATTTCGATGAACATGGCTTTTATGCAACCTTGCTCGATTTGCAGCGGCAAGGGATACTGAAGATAGAAACGGAAGGAGAGGCAGCTGGAAGCTTGAGGATCGAATTATTGAAAGGTCCTGACGCGGGGATTGATGATTATGAGCAGAGCGTGCTGTCGTTTTTAAGAGACCATGCGGAAAACGGTGTGTTTGACACAAAAGTCTTTGAGGAAAAGGTTGAAAAATTGAGGGATTCAGCGCGAATGGGTGAATATGCGATGCTCAGCCTCAGCGGGATTCATGACAGAATGAAGGGTTTGCTGCATGTAGCGGATAAAAGCGTCGCGGAAGAGTTTGTCCTGGGCGGCAGGAAGCAGGTGGCAAAACTCATTATCCCATTCCCTCTCACCCTGCTTGCAATGATTTTGTTATTCTTCAATTTTAGAGATGCGTATCCCCAATTGCAAACCTGTCTCGTTTCTTCCTTCATTCTTTCTATGCAATCCATTCCTCCGATTGTTGCTCCAACGGCGCTATTTGGAAAGTGGAAGCGTGATTACTATAAAGAGAAACTCGAGTGGGATGCGTTCAAAACTTTTCTCTCTGACTTTGCTTCAATCCGGAAATATGCACCTGAAGATGTGACCATGTGGAAGGAGTGGCTTGTCTACGGAACTGCGCTCGGCGTCGGTGATAAGGTTGCAAAAGCGATGGAAAAATTACAGGTAAGCATTCCTGATGCAGATGCGGATGCAGCAATTTACATGCCACTCTACTTCGGGCACGCATTCAGGCTGACGACCCCGGTAGCAACGGGGACAGGGGTCGGGGGCATTGGAGGAGGGGGCGGATTCGGTGCCGGCGGTGGGTTTGGCGGAGGGGGCGGAGGTGCGAGATAACCGTTTTAAAAAGGAATACGCTACGGGAGATTAAGTATATATAATTATAGTCATTAACAAAACAAATCAAACCTATTCTCTAGGTATTCGTTAATCCAATCAGCTGCGAAACTTAAGCTCTTGACCAGGGTGTAGAAGACACCCAGGATAGTATCAAGGAACATCTCTTTAGTCTCGATGAATAGCAGTGAGATGTGTCTCTTTATGCTCTTCCAGATGAATTCGATCGGGTTGAGATCTGGGGAATAGGGCGGAAGGAATACGAGGAAATATTCAATTCCAATGCCTTCTCTCGCGTCTTGGTCGCCCAATGGGATCTAAAATTGTCGAGAATCACCACGATATCCTGTTTCGGGTTGGGGGGGGCCACCCGTATCTGCTCGAGAAAGTCGCATACGCTCTGTTTCTTCGAGTTCTCCATGAACGCTATCTGACTCTTGCCATTCAGGGCATAAAAACCAAAGGTGTTGGCTCGTATGTTGGTGGTATTCTTCTTAATGACTGGTTTCGTGAGCGACCAGAGCCTTTGGGTATTGGCCGCGATTTGGGGTGGGTAGAAGTCATTGTCTTCCGGAATTCTTCTAACTTTCAGGAGAGATCATGGATAAGCCGTTGATAACGGCGAAGAGGCTCATTGTGTTTCTTCAAATGAGCTTGTTGGAGAAGGGGCCGCCGTGACAATAGACATCAACGAAAAAGATTTTCATAACCGCTTAAGAATTATTCCGTAACAGCTACTGTGATGAAAGACACAAGTTATGTGAATGAGGTATACCACCTGTTTTTTTACTTTCCTTCGGTCTTTTGCTTGTTTAAAACCCATCCTGAAGAATCTATTTTACCATTTGGTAACACGATTATTGTTCCATCACTCGTCTTTAAGCGCGTTTTTCTGAGTGTGACGTCGATGATCTCTCCCCTATGACCTAATGTGGTAATTTCATCACCTACATTAAAGTGGTCATCAGTAAGGAGAAATAGTCCGGCCACTGCATCGCCTAGGATATCCTTAACGGCTAATGCGAGAGCAGCACCAACTAAAACTGAGGCACCTATAACCGGATAAAAAATCT
>Ga0307378_10009253_pt1 | contig 12967 bp, 12 predicted proteins | sample UN1MG_FD_202238 | JGI IMG/M metagenome (GOLD analysis project Ga0307378, IMG submission 202238) | Soil microbial communities from Risofladan, Vaasa, Finland - UN-1 | ecosystem: Environmental > Terrestrial > Soil > Coastal area > Acid sulfate soil | place: Finland: Risofladan, Vaasa | collected... | reverse complement strand
GCGGAGAACCTCAAGTTGGGTTGGTTCCGGGACTACGGCCGGGTCCGGAGGGGTTTCGAAGCCGCCTTGAGCGAGGGCAACGCCCTGAGAACCAAGGTCCGGTCCATCGTCGACGTGAAGGCCTCGTCCCTTGCTGAGACGTCGGCAGCGGTCGGCAGGAGGATACGGATGCTCGATGGCCTGACCCGGTCCCTGGTGGAACGGGGGGAGGCCAGGAAGCAATTGGCCCAGGCATCGATCCTGCTCGCGGAGGCCGAAGGCCTGACAAAACAGTCCAAGTTCGATGAGGCCGCCGCGAAACTCGGTTCCGCATCCTCTCAGGCCGCGGAGGCCGAAAAGAGCGTCGTTGCGTATATCGCCCGGTACCTCGATCCGGCCCAGGTCCGGGCATGGAAGAACGCGGCTGATGCGACCATCGCCGATTCCCGAAAGCGGGGCGTGACGGCCCTCATCGTCAGCAAACTCGAACGGCGGCTCTTCGTCTACAAGAACGGGGAGATCATCAGGACGTACGAAGTCGGCCTCGGCTTCAACGGCCTCGCCACCAAGCGCCATTCCGGGGACAACGCGACGCCCGAAGGCCGATATAAGATCATCCGGAAGATCCCCTCCAGCTTGTATTACAAGGCCCTGCTCATCAACTATCCCAACGATGAAGACAGGAGATTGTTCGCCCGGGAGAAAGCCCGGGGAAACATCCCCGGGTCCGTCGGGATTGGCGGGGACGTCGAGCTCCACGGCGGGGGTCCGGACAGTCTGACCCGCGGCTGCGTCTCCCTCGATAACAATAAGATGGACGAGCTCTATGATATTGTTTCGGTCGGGACCCCGATCACGATCATCGGCACCATGGAGCTCGACAACTACGTCCTCAGGGCCATCAGGGACCATTGAGATGTTCGTCAAGCGCATCCTCATCGCGGCGGCGGCCCTGTCATACCTGGGGTTCCTGGCCGTTCTCGGGGCGGCGTATTTCATTGGCCTGAAGCAAGCATCGGCTTGGCCACCGGCCGGGTCCGGAAAGGCGATCGACGACAAGGACCTGCCCAAGGTCGAGAAAAACATCCAACAGCTCGAGAAGAGGCTGAGCGGGCTTTTGCCGAAGGGCCTGTACATCGTCATCGATACGGCCGAGAACAGGCTTTATGTCAAGAACGGCAAGGAGGTCGTCCGCACGGCCGTCGTGTCCTGCGGGAGTGGGGTCGTCCTCGAAGAGCCCGGGGGCAAACAGAGGAAATGGGTCTTTGACACGCCCCGCGGCGAGTTCAGCGTCAAATCGAAGATCACCAATCCCTACTGGGTCAAGCCGGATTGGGCTTTCATCGAGGAAGGGGAATCCATCCCGAAGGGCTTGGAAGACAGGATCGAAGCGGGGACGCTCGGGGACTACGCCCTGGGTTTCGGACAGGGCTACTTCATCCACGGCACGCTCTACACGCGCCTTCTCGGAAGGAACGTCACCCACGGCTGCGTCCGGGTAGGGGACGACGACCTGAAAGCCATCTTCAAGTCCGTGCCTATCGGCGCGAAGATATACATTTACTAGGACCATGACAAAGACAAGAAGGCTCTCGGCGCTGCTCGTAGCCGGTCTCGTTTGCCTCGGGTCTGCCGCGGGGACGGACAAGGCAGGCCTGGCTAAGAAGCAGAGTTCCTTGATCTCCGAATACTCGCTGGCCAAGGATTCGAATTTTTACTTCGTTCTCGATGTTCTCGGCCGGAAGCTCGAGCTGAGGGTCCGGGGGATGGTGCTTCGGTCCTGGCCCTTCCAATCCATGCGGTTTTGGGGCCGTCCGGAATTCTCGGGAGATGTCGAACTCATCCAGAAAACGGCGCTGAAGGCTCCGAAGCGGATCGTCATCAAGCCGGGGGGGGAGCCTGAAAAAGCCGAGCCAGCCCCGGCGCCCCCCGCCAATCCCGCGGAGTTCGATTTGGATGCTTTGGAAGTCAAGGACATGCCCAAAAAATTCAGCCTCGATTTCGATAACGGGCTTCATATCGTTATCAAGTCGAAAAAGGCGGCCTCGGCAGGATTCTTGGGGGCACTGCGGGAGATCTGGGGTTGGTATGTCGATCTTCCGCTGAGGAATCTCTTCGGACCGCACACGGGGGCAGGTCTTTCGGAGCTTGAGCTGACCTTCGATAACGAAAAGGACGGTCAGTCGATCTATTGGCATTTCTTCGAGGGCATCAAGGGTATTGTCCTTTAGAAAACGCTGATAATAAATGCATTATGTGGTTTAAAATATTTCTGTCTTTGACTTGACAAACATATACTAAGATTATATAATACGAATTCACTAAATAAAATATATCAGGAGGACTGTTATGGGAAAAATAATCGGCATTGATTTAGGCACCACAAATTCCGTTGTCGCCATCCAGGAAGGCGAAAAAACGACGGTCATCCCGAACGAAGAGGGCGGCCGGACGACTCCGTCTGTCGTCGCATTTTCGGCCAAGGGAGAGATCCTGGTCGGTCAGGTCGCCAAGAGACAGCGTGTGACCAACCCGGAAAACACGATCTACTCCATCAAAAGGTTCATGGGCCGGCGATATAACGAGGTCGGCCAAGAGATCAAGCAGGTCCCGTTCAAGGTCGAGGAGGCTCAGAACAGCGATGTCCGGGTCGAGGCCCACGGCAAGAAATACGCTCCGCCCGAGATCTCGGCGTTCATCCTCCAGAAACTGAAAAAGGCCGCCGAAGACTATCTCGGGGAAAAGGTGGATCGGGCCGTCATCACCGTCCCGGCCTACTTCAACGACAGCCAGCGCAAGGCCACCAAGGACGCCGGTCAGATCGCCGGCCTCACGGTCGAGCGGATCATCAACGAGCCGACGGCCGCGGCCCTGGCCTACGGCATGGACAGGAAGAAGGACGAGACGATCGCCGTCTACGACTTCGGTGGCGGGACATTCGACATCTCCATTCTCGAGGTCGGTGAAGGCGTCGTCGAGGTCAAGGCGACCAACGGCGATACCCACCTCGGCGGGGACGACCTCGATCAACACGTCCAGGATTGGATCGTGCAGGAATTCCGCAGAGAATCCGGCATCGATCTGACCCGGGACAAGATGGCCCTCCAGAGGCTCAAAGAAGCCGCCGAAAAGGCCAAGGTCGAGCTTTCGACCACCCTCGAAACCGAGATCAATCTCCCGTTCATCACCGCGGACGCCTCGGGGCCCAAGCACCTTTTGATGAAGCTGACCCGGGCCAAGCTCGAACAGCTCTGCGAAGACCTCATCCAACGGTCGATCCAACCGGTCCGCCAGGCGCTGGCCGACGCCAAGCTCAAGGCCTCGGACATCAACGAGGTCATCCTGGTCGGCGGCCAGACGCGCATGCCCCGCATCCAGCAGCTCGTCCGCGAGCTATTCGGCCGGGAACCCCACAAGGGCGTCAATCCCGACGAGGTCGTCGCCGTCGGGGCGGCTATCCAGGGCGGAGTCCTCTCCGGCCACGTCAAGGATGTCCTCCTGCTCGACGTCACGCCGCTGACGCTGGGGATCGAGACCCTGGGAGGCGTTTTTACCCGGATGATCACGCGCAACACGACCATCCCGACCAAGAAGACGGAGACATTCTCCACGGCTTCGGACGACCAGCCGAGCGTCGAGATCCATGTCCTCCAGGGGGAACGGGAGATGGCCTCCAGTAACAGGACCCTCGGTCGGTTCCACCTCGACGGTATCCCCCCCGCTCCCCGCGGCATCCCCAAGGTCGAGGTGACCTTCGATATCGACGCCAACGGTATCCTCCATGTTTCGGCCAAGGACATGGGCACAGGAAAGCAGCAGGCCATCACTATCACCGGTCACAGCGGCCTTGACGAGAAAGAGATCAACCGCATGGTCAAGGACGCCGAAGCGAACGCCGCCGAGGATAAAACACGGCGCGAAACGATCGACGCCAAGAACCATGCCGACCAGCTCGTCTACAGCCTCGAGAAGCTCCTGCGGGAGAACAAGGACAAGTTCCCGGCCGACGAAGCCGACCGCGTCCAGAAAGAGATCGACAACACCAAACAAGCCATCGAAAGCGACGACTTGGAGAGGATCCGGAAGGCCGCCGAGGAACTGTCCCGGGCTTCACACAAAATGACGGAGATGATGTACCAGCAGGCCGGCCAGCAGCCGGGCGGCGGGCCCGACGGCGGTCCCAACGAGCAGCAGCAACAGCAGGCCTCTGACGGGGGCAAAAGCCAGGCCGGCGGCGGGGACGAGGAAGTCATCGACGCCGAAGTCGTTGACGAAGAAAAAAAGAACTAGGCCCGTCGGCCTCCGACGGGATACATCCGGGCCGGGATAAGGCCCCTCTGTCCGAGGTGCGGTGATGGCGAAAGACTATTATCAGGTCCTGGGAGTCGCCAGGGGTGCGCCCCTGGCCGACATCAAGAAGGCCTACCGGAAGTTGGCCCGGAAGTACCATCCCGACCTCAATCCCGGGGATAAGGCCGCGGAGGCCCACTTCAAGGAGATCCAGGAAGCTTACGCCGCCCTGAGCGACCCCAAAAAACGTTCTCATTACGATCAATACGGCCGGGCCGGCGACATGCCTCCGGGCACGGGCCCGGGAAGGCCCGGCGGTCCGGGGTTCGAGGGTTTCGATTTTTCCGGCTCCGGGTCTTCAACGTTCCGGGATTTTTTTGACCTGTTCGGCGGCGGCCGTGGAGCCGAGCAGGCGGTGGGCGGGCCGGAGCGGGGTGAGGACCTGCATTACACGATGCAGCTCGGCTTCGAGGACGCCATCCACGGCGTCCAGACCCGGATCCGGGTCAACCGGCTGGCCGCCTGCGAGACCTGCGGTGGTCACGGCCACGTTTCCGGAGGCCGCAAGCGGCCTTGTCCGGTCTGCGGCGGGAGCGGCCGCGGCACCGTCCAGCGCGGCTTCATGAAATTCTCCGGGGCCTGCCCGGCCTGTGGCGGCTCGGGGCAATCCCCGGGCGAGGAGTGCCGGTCTTGCCAGGGACAAAGCGCGGTCCAGAAATCCGACCTGATCTCCGTTCGCATCCCGGCCGGCGTCGACAACGGCTCCAAGGTCCGCGTCCCCGGCCGGGGTAACGCCGGCCGAAACGGCGGTCCCCCTGGAGATCTTTTCATCGTCATCGAAGTCGCTCCCCACGCCCTCTTCAAGCGGGACGGGGCGACGATCTCCATCAAGGTGCCGATCACCGTTCCCGAGGCCACCCTGGGCGCCAAGATCGAGGTCCCGACCCTCTGGGGGAAGACGACCATCCGTATTCGGCCCGGGACCAAGTCCGGCCAGAAGTTCCGTATTAAAGAGCAAGGCGCCCCCCTGGCCGGCAGGAAGGGCCGAGGGGACGAATATGCCGAGGTGACCATCGTCCCGCCTCCCTTCGACAACCAAAGGATCCGAGAAATGATGAAGGAATTGGAGCAAATCTCGGGTCCCAACCCCAGAGATGCCATGGAAACTCCCTGACATGAAAAAAGAACGAACGGCAACGGAGAAAGGACCCAGCCGGTATTACCATATCAGCAGCGTCGCTGAGATGTTCAAGATCCATCCCCAGACCCTCCGGCTTTATGAGCGGGAAGGCCTGCTCGCCCCCTCCCGGAGCGAGGGCAACACGCGGCTCTATTCGGCCGAGGACCTCAAGCGTCTGGAGATCATCCTCAACCTCATCAGGGAACTCGGCGTGAACCTGGCCGGGGTCGAGGTCATCCTCAATATGAGGGAGAAGATCGAGCAGATCGAGGCCGAGGTCAATCAATTCCTGGAGTACGTCCGCTGCGAATTCTTCGAGGGTAAGGAGGACGAGTTCGAAAGAAAGAAACAGGCCTTGGTCAGCGTCAGGCCGGGCGGCGTCGTCAAGGTCAAAACCCCGGACGAGTGAGCATGGATTACAGGGATTTCTTCGATTCCAGGAACCTCAAGCACTACCTGGAAGACATCGCGAAGTTCCCGGCGCTGACCGAGGCGGAGGAAAGGAAGCTCGGCGCGAGGATCCGCCGGGGCGATGAAGAAGCCCTGCAGACCCTCATCAAGTCCAATCTCAAGTTCGTCGTGTCGTACGTCAAGAAGTACCGCGGCATGGGTCTGGGGCTGCTCGATCTCATCGATGAGGGCAATATCGGGTTGATCGAGGCGGCCAAGCGGTTCGACCCGACCCGTAACGTCCGCTTCATCTCCTACGCTGTTTGGTGGATCCGCCAGGCGATCCTCCACGGCTTGACAATGTCCTCGCGCATCTTCAACATCCCCCAGAAGCTGTCCGACCAGATCTCCCAGATGAAGAAGAGGACCGTCGAACTCAAGGCTGAGCTCGGCCGGGATCCCACCCGGGACGAGGTCGCCCGGTCCATGGGCATCTCGGTGTCGGATATCGAAGACCTCGAGGTTCTCGGAGAGAGGAACTTGTCTCTGAGCGACAAGGTCAACGACGATGACTTCGAGGTCGAAGACCGGGTCAGCGACCCGGCCGCGCCCTCGGTCGAATTCCAGATCGTTCAGGCCTCGGTCCAGCGGCAGATCCGTGAGATCCTGGGTGAACTGGATGAAAAAGAGGCACTTGTGCTAAAATTAAGGTTCGGGCTGGAGGACGACCGGCCGCGGACCCTTCAGGAGATCGGCGTTCAGCTGAAGCTGACCCGGGAGAGGATCCGTCAGATCGAGCAGAAGGCCATGCGGAAACTGGGCCGGTCGCACAAACTCCAGCACCTCAGAGGATACCTCAATTGAGCGAACGGACAGTTTGTAAGAAGTGCCAGGGCACGGGCTGGCTCCTCGAGGACGCCGGCCGGGCCCAGGTCGCCAAGCGCTGCAGCTGTTTCACCGACCGCTGGAAGCAGTCCCTGCTCGACCAGGCCAACATCCCCCGGCGCTACCAGGCTTGCCGCCTGGACAATTTCGAGGTCCACAACGACTCCCACCGGGACGCCTTGAAGATCTCCCGGCAGTTCGTCAAGAACTACCCGGCCCAGGACATCGGGCTCGTCTTCATCGGCCCCTGCGGGGTGGGGAAGACGCACCTGGCCACAGCCATCATCCAGGAGCTCATGCGGACGAAGGACGCATCCTGCATCTTCTACGACTTCCGGGATCTCATCCGGGAGATCCAGAGCACTTTCACCCCCGAGTCAACCTTGTCCGAATCGGACATCATCGGCCCCGTGTTTCAATCCGAGGTCCTGGTCCTCGACGAGCTCGGGGCGAAGAGGACGTCGGCCTGGGTCGAGGAGACGGTCTTCTACATCATCAACCACCGCTACAACCACAAGAAGATGACCTTGTTCACGACGAACTATCCCGATACCGAGGACGAAGAGGACAAGCGCGATTCCTTTTACAAAAAGGGGGGGGAGTCGCTCATCGACCGCATCGGCGTCCGGCTCCGTTCCCGGATCTACGAGATGTGCAAGGTCGTCGAGATAGGGGGGGACGACTACCGGAAGATAGCCAAGCAGGCCAGCTACCGGTTCTAGGGACTGTCCTCCGCGCAGGCGGCTGGCCGTCTTGCCTTTTCAGCTCATTTTTGCTAAATTAATCCAACCTGCTCCCCGGTAGCTCAATTGGCAGAGCGGTTGGCTGTTAACCAATAGGTTGCAGGTTCGAGTCCTGCCCGGGGAGCCATTTTTTTCTCCCTCCATGAGCGCGCTCTCTTCCAACGGATTGGATTTCGCGCGGGAAGACGGCGTCCGCCTCGACAAGCTATGCCCGCCGGAAAGCGCGCCGGGCCTCACGCCGATCATCGACGCGCTCGGCAACTTCCACACCGTCGTCCAGACCCCCGAGGGGCTGAGGGTATATTTCATCCTTTACAACGCGGGCCAGGTCATCCCCGAGACGGCCCTCTACAGCGTCATCAACACGTCGATCAAGTGACAAGGGAGACATCTCTCCTGGGAGCTTGATTCAGGGCTCGGAAAAAGTATAAACTGGACTGGCGCAGCGGAGGCTTCATGATGTCGAAAATCGACCGCCCGTTTGACGAAGAACTCAAGTCTTTCAAGGAAAAGCTCCTGGAGATGGCCTCGCGGGCCGAGGAGCAGATCGGCCTGGCTGTCAGGGGGCTCAAGGACAGAAAAGTGGAAATGGCCTGCGAGGTGCTGGAGAAGGAAGAAGTGATCAACCGGCTCGACATCGAGATCGACCAAATGTCGATGCGCCTGCTGGCCCTCCGTCAGCCGATGGCCACGGATCTCCGCTTCATCACCTCGGCCATGAAGATCGGCGGCGACCTCGAGAGGATCGGCGACTTGGCGGTCAATATCGCCGAGCGGACCATGGACCTTCTCAAACATCCCGAGCTCAAACCCCTCATCGATATCCCGCGGATGGCCGAATTGGCTCGGAAGATGGTCCGGGACGCCCTCAACGCCTTCGTCAACGGCGACGCGGACCTGGCGCAAGATGTCTGTCAGCGGGACGACCAGGTGGACCAGCTCAACGACCAGATCTTCCGGGAACTCCTGACCTTCATGATGGCCGACCCGACGACCATCCCTCGGGCCGTCGACCTGATCCTCGTCGGCCGCCACCTCGAGCGGATCGCCGACCACGCGACGAACATCGGCGAGGATGTCATCTACATGGTCAAGGGCAAGACCATCAAACACCACGTCGAGGAAGGCCGGTTCACCGGCCTCAAGGGCTGCGCGGAGGACGAGTAGACCTTTCGCGGGGCGGCTGTTCGCCAGCCCCCCACCTGGCCCGTGAAGCCCAGGCTCAGCTGAGTTTTCTGATCCGGACCTCGATGCCCTTTTCAGCCTGCAGGAGTTTCACGAGCCTGGACGTGTCCGTATCTCCAAAGTGGTAGGGGAAAAGGACCTTCGGACGGAAGGCGCGGGCCGCGTCGGCGGCCATTTCGGGCGTCATCGTATAGGGCACGTTCATCGGAAGAAAAGCGATATCGATCATCTTCAACGCCTTCATTTCCGGCGTGTTCTCCGTGTCGCCGGCGATGTAGACCCGCTTGTCCCCGAACGTGACGATGTAGCCGTTGCCGCTCCCTTTGGGGTGAAAGGCGTTTCCATCAGGTCTCTTGTTGACGATGTTGTATGCGGGCACGGCTTCGACGGAGAGGCCGAGAACGGTCCGGGTTTCGCCGCTAGCCATGATGAGGGCGTTCGGGAGTTTCCCGGCACAGGCCTTGGAGGCGATGACCGTCGTGCCGGGCTTGATGATGGCCTGGAAGGCCTTCGGGTCCAGGTGATCGAAATGCTCGTGGGTGACAAGGACGAGGTCGGCCTTGGGGAGCAAGCCATAATCGGCGATTTCACCGTAAGGGTCGATATGGATCGTATTTCCGCCGAATGTCATCATCAGGCTTCCGTGCCCGAGGAACGTGATCTCCAGGTCGCCCCTCGACGTCGGGATGATGTCCTTTTCGAATTTCGTCCGGGCAGCGGCCAAGCCTGTGAAACCCAGGACCATAAAGCAAAAAACGATGATGAGTTTGCCCATAGTGTCTCCTTCCGCCCGCTTTTTGTCATTATATACCTGCGTCCGGGCGATATCAATCGGCCGGGTTCCCATTCATGAGAGAGGTCGGAGGTCCGGAGAAGAACCGGCCTCGGGTCGAGCTTGGACGTCCGCTCATCCAAAAAAAACGTGGTAAACGAAGAGGATACTATGATAATATTTTTTTGGAATAGTGAGGGTACCGGCGCCCGCCGTGTTCACCGGGCCAGACGAATGAGAAAGACGCTCTTCCTCAGGATCTTCTTGGGATACGCAGCGGTCATTGTCCTGCTGGCTTTCGCCGTGACGTTTTTTGCCCCCCCCTTGATGCGGAGCCACCATATCGAAGAACAGGCGGCCGGCCTCGAACATCTGGCCCTTCTTTTGGAAGAGCCCGTCCTGCCTTACCTTACGGGCAGGGGGAGCGGCAACCTCGGGGAGATCGTCACCCGCTTTGGAAAAAGCATGGGCAGGCGGATCACCGTCATCGACAAGGAGGGAACGGTCCTGGCCGACTCGGAGAAGGGAGCGGGGGACATGGATAACCACTTCTTCAGACCCGAGATCCAAGCTGCCCTCCAGGGCGAAAAGCGGATGTCCATCCGTGAAAGCTCGACGCTCAAGACCGAGATGATGTACATGAGCATCCCCCTCAAGGCGGAGGGCCGGGTCGTAGGCGTCCTCCGGCTGAGCCTGTTCATGAAAGACTTCGAGATCCTCATGGGAGCTCTGCGCCGCGACCTCCTGAAAATCTCCGGGTTGGTGACTCTCTTCGCCCTGGGGCTGGCTATTATCTTCACGCGATCGGTCTCCGCGCCCGTCCGGGAGTTCATCGACGCTTCTTCCCGCGTCTCCGCCGGCGACTTCGAAGCCGGGGTTTCGACGAGGAGGAGCGGAGAGTTCAGGAATTTCGCCTTGAGCTTCAATACGATGGTCGGGAAGCTGAAGGCCATGTTCACGGAGATCCAGCTCCAGAGCGAGGAGATCGAGAGTATCCTGGCCTCCATTCGGGAAGGCCTCTGCGTCCTCGACAAGGACTCCCGCATCGTCTTGTGTAACGAGAGCTTTCGCCGGATCATCGGAAATTCCGCCCCGGAAGGGAGGCATGTTTGGGAGGTCGTCCGGAGCTCGACGCTGGGCGAGGTCATCCGGAGAGCCCGGGAATCCCGGACCGCGGCCACCGGGGAAGCGACGATCGGCGACCGCCCGTATCTCTGCAATATCGGATCTATTGCTTCGGGCGGCCGGGTCGTCATCACCCTTCGTGACAAGACGGAGGTCCCGACCGGCGAGAAAGCCGGATCGTTCTGAATTTTTCCCATCGGCCGCAACATCGCCCGGGACTTGACGAAACGCTTAAGGCGTGCGGCAAGTCCCGGACCGTGTTGACAGCCTATCTGGCACTCCATATAATGGCTTTTTCCTGAAACCCTTAAACTGAAGTTCCGGGGATCATCCCATCAATGGAGAGGCATCGTTGAGCGATCTATTGAAGTTCGTCGAGAACGAAGTCCAGCTCGCGGCCCTCGCTTTTCTCGCCGTCATCTACGTGGCCCGCCTGATATGGATCTTCCGCTTCCGCTCCCGGAAGGAAAGGACGTTCGCGGCCGGAAGCGCGGCCGGGGGCGTCGGCTATTCGCTTTTGAACGTGGCCATGCCCTGGGCCATGGAATCGACGCGAAAGCGGCCCGCCTTCTATGTCCAATTCGTCGTCTTCCACATCGGCGTCGTCGCCGCCATCGCCGCGACGTTCATCATCCCGTACGCGCCCGGAATTTTCAGAATCCGCGCTGTCGCGCTCGCTTTCCAGTCCCTCCTGGCTGCGGCCTTCTTCGTTGGACTGCTGCGTCTCGTTCGGCGGCTGACGAATCCCGTCCTCCGCCTGGTCAGCTCCGCCGACGATTACCTCTCTATCACGCTCATGACCCTGTTCTTCGCCGCGGGGGTCCTGGCCGTCCCTAACGCGTATGAAAAAGCCGAGTGGCCGCTCATCCTCTTTTTCGGGTTGACGGCCTTCTTCCTCATCTACGTGCCTTTTTCGAAGATCTGCCATTATCTCTATTACCCGTTCACCCGCTTTTACCTGGGCCGTTCGATGGGGCACCGAGGCACGGTCCCTCGGAGGAAGGGGAGCCGGGTCGCGGGGAACAGCCCGGCGAAGGCGGATCGGGCGTGAAAAAGCAGAAGACCCGTCCCTCGGGTATCGTCGAAGCGCCGTTAGACACCCGCTCCCAGGCCCGGGCGAAAGAGGAGCGGTTGCCCTCGCTTGAAGACGGGTGCCTCCGGACTTACGAACCCGGCGATAACGTCCGGAAGTACCTGGACCTGCTCGGTCGTCGAGTTACCAGATCGCTCGCCGTTTCGATGACCGCCTGTGTTCATTGCGGGTTGTGCGCGGAATCCTGCCATTATTTCCTGGCCAGGCCGGACGATCCGACGATGACGCCGGTCTGGAAGGCCGACCAGATCCGCAAGATCTTCAAAAGACATTTCGACTGGACCGGCCGGATCGCCCCGTGGTGGGTCGGAGCCGGCTCCCCCCGCGACGATGAGGAGCTCAACCGCCTCAAGAACGTCGTCTTCGGCAGTTGCAGCGCTTGCCGCCGTTGCACCTTCAACTGCCCGATGGGCGTGGATACCGGCCTCCTCGTGAGGTTCGCCCGGGGGCTCCTGACCGAGCTTGGCATCGTCCCCGAAGGGGTCTTCAATGTCAGCCGGGACCAATGGGAAACGGGAAACCAGATGGCCGTCACCGAGCAGGACTACCTGGAAACGCTCGAGTGGATGCGGGACGAACTCCGGACCGAACTCGGGACCGACAGCGTCGATATTCCCGTGGACAAGCCGGACTGCGACGTGCTTTACACGATCAACCCGCGGGAGATCAAGTTCGACCCCCGCTCGATCGCCCACGCCGCCAAGGTCTTCCACATGGCCGGCGAGTCCTGGACCATGCCGAAATGGGGCTGGGACCAGACGAACTTCGGGCTTTTTTCGGGCGACGATAAACTGGGTGCGTACGTGGCCCGGAACGTGTACGAGGCGGCCGAACGGCTGAAGGCGAAGAAGATCGTGATCTCCGAGTGCGGACACGGCTACAGGTCGACGCGCTGGGAAGGATACAACTGGGCAAATTACGACCAGAAGGTTCCGACGGAATCGGTCGTCGTCACTCTCAAACGCTATCTCGAGGAAGGCCGGATCGCCGTCGACCCGGCCCGGAACCCCGATGCGGTGACCTTCCACGACTCCTGCAACATCGCCCGCTCCGGCGACCTCGTTGAAGAGCCCCGGGAGGTCCTGCGCCGCGTCTGCGCCGACTTCCGGGAGATGTTTCCCAACCGGAGGGAGAACTTCTGCTGCACCGGAGGCGGCGGACTCCTGTCCATGGCCGAATATCGGCCGCTGCGCCTCGAGGTGGCTAAAATCAAGGCCGAACAGCTCCGGGCCACGGGGGCGAAGTTCGTCTGCACCATGTGCCACAACTGCGTCGACGGTCTCAACGACGTCATCAAGCATTACAAGCTGTCCATGCGGGTCGTC
>Ga0307378_10009251_pt1 | contig 12969 bp, 21 predicted proteins | sample UN1MG_FD_202238 | JGI IMG/M metagenome (GOLD analysis project Ga0307378, IMG submission 202238) | Soil microbial communities from Risofladan, Vaasa, Finland - UN-1 | ecosystem: Environmental > Terrestrial > Soil > Coastal area > Acid sulfate soil | place: Finland: Risofladan, Vaasa | collected... | reverse complement strand
CCGCCGACACATCAGGAGAGGCGGGACGCATCGCCTGATCGAAGCGAGGCCCGAGCGCAACCTGCTTGGCGATGGGGGCGAGGTGGGCTTGGAAACCCTCGGCAAGCTGCGGGGCAAACTTGCGGACAGTGTTGGCCGCTTTGGCGAGCCACGTCTCACCCTCGGGGCTGGGGTTCAACGCCACGAACTGCTGGAACGCAGCGTAAGCCGTGTAGAACGAGAGCAGGTCCGCGAGACGGTTAGCTGTCACCGCGTGGGTACGGCTTGCCGCGGGTGCGTCGTCGTCCTCATCGGGGTCGCGTGCTTCGCGGTAGAAGGTCCAAGCCTTTTCCAAATCAGTGTCCGACATTTTCTCATCCTGTCGCGGCGGAGCGGCCATAGGCGCTCAGCCATTCGTCGTAAGGAGGGAAGGCGCTCGCCAAGCGAATCGTGCCGTACACCTCCTCGTACCAATCGAGGTGCCCTGCCTCGGTCAACTCATCCACATCCTTGGGGACACGGCCGAGAAGCGGCATGATAATCGCGTACACCACCTCCCCGATGGGGAGCGTGGCGAGAGCGAGAAACTTGGGGTTGCCTGTCAAATGCACGAGAATCGAAGGCAGGAGGAAATGCTCAAACACCTCAAACAGCGCGAAACCGAGGCCGAGCTTCCATCCATGCTTCTTCACCGCACGAATGATCGCCTGGAGCGTATGACGCGGGTTGATCGCGTGCCACGCCTTGCCGAGAATCTCCTCGATCACCTCGGTCCCCATGCGGCCTTTGAATTCGGTGACGGCTTCTTCAACTACCTCACGGCGAACGCGGGGCGGGAGGTCGCCGGAAAACTCAGGGTGGTTGTACCCGTAGTCGTAGCCGTCCACGTAGTCCTCAGTCACGCTGTCCGAGACAGAGGGAGGGTCCGCAAGCAGCCCTCGCTCGGATTCCCACTTACCGTGGGTCGCACCGTCGAGGAACTCGTCCACATCCGCGTCGATCTCCGCTTCCGCAACCTGCTTCAACAGGTTGGGAGCGATCCGACGGAACACCTCTTCCATCAGATCTTCGATCGGTCCGTAAATGAATTCACGGTGGTGTTTGACGATTGTGGAAAGGGGCTGAACGACCCATTTCACAAATTCGTCGCGCAACCCCGCCTGCCGGCGGAGACCGTACTGAAACGTGACTCTCTGGATCGACGCGCGGTGCATGGGCTCACTACCCCCGAGCTATAGAGGGTTCACCGAGAGCCTTTTTTGGCCGTTTTCGCTATTTCTTCGGCGTCCGCGGCCCGAAGGAGCGCTTCGTGCTTCCGCAGGGTGCGGAGAGCCCGCTGCTGCTCAAGGTCGAGCTTTTGGTTCCCGATTCGCGTGGTAAGGCCCACGGATCCCGTCTTGATCGCCCTGACCAGCTTCGGATCCATTTGGCGAATCAAAATGTCCCAGGCCATGTCGATAGCGACCCCTTGGCACACCTGAAGCGGGGTGCCGTTGATCGTCGTAGGCAGCTTCTCAGCGATCAGGAAGTGCCCGCCATGCGTCCAAAGCTCCAAATGGATGAAGGGCAGGGGCATCGGGAACTGAGGGCGGTCGAACACCATCTTCCACGAGACCTCCAACCGGGCGTCGCCGAATCGGATCTTGGGTTGGTCAACGAAGCCCCAATCCTTGATGATGAGCTTGAATTCACCGGACGCGGCGAGCCGCTCCAGTACCTCTTGCTCGTCGTCACTCAAAGGGGTGTAGAGCCCGTTCGGGTTCTTGCCTCCAAAAATGTTCCGCTCGCTCATGGTTTGTCCTCGATCTCGACGTAGACGGCACGGAGCCGTCCATCACGGGTGCCTGCGTAGTACCGTACCGTCTGACCCTTCAATGGGAGCCGGCGGTTCAACACCTCGCTCCGGTGAAGGAATACATGCGTACTGCCGTCGCTCGGCACGACGAAACCCCAGCCTTGGGTGGCATCGAACGAGTCCACCACGCCACGACAGAGCGTGGGTTCAACCAAGCGAGTGACCTTTGAGGCCCGCGCCACCTTGCCCTCCTTCGCAGTAGAGGGGTCGAATTCGACCTCGACAGCCTCTCCCACAATTGGTGGGGGGTCCGGCCATCCTGCGCTGTCGAACACGGCGACATGGAAATAGATCTGCTCGCCATCTCTGGCGGTGAAGCCGTAGAGCTTGTCGGGCAGGTACTTGTCTACCATCCGTTGTCGCACTAGCTCACCGATTCAAGGGCCTCGATGATCTCGTCCTTGGACGAACGGCTATTCACGTCAAGGTCGAGAGCCTTGGCGATCTTGTAGAGGTCATCCTTGAGCATGCCTGGATCCCAGTTGAGGTCAGGCTCGTCGCCGTCGCCGTCGCCGGACTCTTCGCCGTCGCCGGACTCTTCGCCGTCGCCGGACTCTTCGGGCTCGGGCTCGGGCTCGGGCTCGGGCTCGGGCTCGGGCTCGGCGACAACAGCCGGTGCAGCCTTGGGCTTCTGAGGGAACTTGCGGCGCTTCTTACCGTACATGGGTGGTCGATATGACATGGTTCGGTCCTTTCAAACGAGGGCTTTGAGGAAGCCTTTGGTGATGGTGGCGAGCGTCTGTCCGATCGCCATCAGGAATTTCCGAGCCTGACGCTTCTTGCGGGCCTCGGCGTTTTGGAGAGCCGACAGCATATCGCTGGCCGTCTCCAGGTCATCGGTCAGGTCGGAGATCTTGGTTCCCCGCTTGCCGTCCATCAGATCCTCGATGCCCTTCTGAGCCATGCGCAGACCTTCGGGGCCGTACTTGCCGATCGAATCTCCGAGCAGGGAGAGCATGGTTTTCTTCCACGGCTCATCTGCCTTCTCCGACTCGTCGCTCAGCACCTCGGCCAATTTTTCAACACCCTCGTCCCCGAGGTCCGCAGCTTGCGGCAGTAGCTTCTTGACAAAATCTTCCATCACTCGCCTCCAGGGCACAGGGTTGAGGTCTCGGGGATCTCAGGCGGTTCCTCGGGAGGACGTTCGTCCGTGAAAGAGCCGTTGTACTCCATCATCGCGGTGTGGTACGGGCCTCGCACCTCCACAACGAGGACGTGCTTCGCCGTCTTTTCGCACTCTTCGGCATGGTCGCCTGACCACGCACCGTCCGCCGTGCAAGAGCAGCTTGCGTCGATCCAATAGCGCATGCGCTGGGCCGACTGCTTGTCCACCATGTCGCCGTAGTCCATCTCGTTGAGGTAGACATTCGGGTTACGGACAACCGCAACCGGCCCTGAGCGTTTGCAGCCAGGAGCGATCAGCACAGTCAGCGCGATACAGGTCAAAAAGGCTCTCTTCATTTCTCGTCTTCTCCGTCGGCCGCCTTCGCGGTGAGTTTGGTGAGGTGAACGTACCGATCGAGACTCGCCTGTCCCAAAATGTAGCCGACGGCCAGGAAGCCCGCGGTCGCGGCCAGCGTAATGAAGGCAGTGTTCGCCCCGAGCTTGTCCACGTTTTGCAGGAACAGCATCATCGCCATGAGCGCGAAGAGTCCACACTGCGTCACGAGGAACGCGATGAACTTCTTGCTCTTGAGCGCGGGCTTGTCCGTGTCAGGGGTCTTGCCGGTGCCAAACAGGCCACTGGCGTTCAGCTTCTCCACGAGTTTGGGATCCGTAATGTTGAGTGAATCAGCCATCGTTCAGCCCTTCTTCGTCGGGAAGGTGTTTTTGAGTACCTGTCGCCGGTAGCCGCCACCGCCGCGAGGCCCGGCGGTGTAAACAGGAATTCGACTCATACGGCGCTGATCCGCATCCGCAATGTCCGTCGTGTCTCGGATCAAACGCGTCAGCCAGGGGTTCTCATCGATCAACGACTGCAACCGGGTCTGCTCCACGGTCGTCAGTGCCGGCCACATGGCGTTCCAGTCTCTCCGGGCCACGAGCGAGGTGCGAAGTGTGGAGACGATGAATTCGTCGCTCAACACTGGCTGATCCGCCCGAGCAGGCGCATCGGGGTCGCCCTTGAGCGTGTTCACCCCGTTGTCGTTGATCCAGAAATTGCCAGCCATAGTGCCACCGCAGGGGCTTCCCCTACTCCGTGGCTACCTATAGGACGAATCTCAGGCGCCTTCGTCGCCCAGGAGATCCCGCAGATCGACCTCCGAAGCGTCTTCCAAAAGCTCAACCATGTTCGGCTTCTCGCCCTCGATGGTCTCAGGGCGGGTCGCTCCAGGGTGGACGACGCGGGGCTTGATTACGGCCTCGCCGATCTTGAAGTGGCCCCGCTTGGGTGGCTTGGGTCCGTCGGGGAGCGCCTCAAGCTGCTCCTCGTCGGCCCCTCCGGCCATCTCGGGTGGATCCTCGTCGGGGATGCCTTTGCGGGCCTTGACCTCCTTGATCGCATCCCAAATCGCACGACGCTTCTGCCCCAGGTGCGAGATATCGAGGCGAAGCGCCTTGGCTTCATCCCTCAGTTCCTCCAGCAACGGCAGGTTTCGTTTGTACCTTCGGCGGGTGGGCTTGGGCTTGGATTCGATCTCACTCCCGACCTCCACGACACACCGACCGTCTGACGTGACGTAGATCGCAGCCTCCCCCCGACGGTTGTGCTCCCGAGCCAGCGCAGAAGCCACGAGCCTCGTCGCCTCGCTATCCTCCAGGTGTTTGTTCGCCGCAGCGACCAACGTGGCCAAGTGGCCGACGGTCTCGTTGATCCGATCCCCGAGACTAAGGGGCTCCGCGATGAACAACCCGCCTCCCTGGTCCCGCGGATATGGGAAAAGATCCACGTTCAGAAGCTCCGCGGCGAGCTTGGGTTCCAGATCGGAGACGAGGTTCTTCGTGGATTTCGTCATACCTGCTCAAAAACTCGCGTGTTCTCATTCAAATTCACTCGAATTTCAGTGAAGCGGGTCGAAATTCTCCCCTCAACCTTCACAATTTCGCCGATTCGATCGTGAATGAGTGTCATGTCAGCCGGAGTCCTACTTTCAAAGTACCCGCCCCACCCAAACTCGGTGAGGAATTTGACCCGCAGAAACTTCCCCGCAGGGGCCGACAGAAGCAACGTGGCTGGGAGCGCAATTTGGGTGCCGTTAGGAGGGGGCGAAGACCATGCACCCGAAGCTCGGGCCCTTGCCTGAGCTTCCAGGTCGTCGGCCCACTCGGAGATTAGATCGAGCGCGCTCTCGTCCGCACAGTCGTTGTGAACCATACCCAGGAACGGGTCGGCCACGTCCGTCGGGAGTCGGGAGAGTGCCCACCAAAGGCGTGGATGGGCATCCGCCCACTCACCGAAAGGGGGTGTCCCGCGCAGATCGTGCCAAGAGCCGCCCCCGAAGATGAGAACGCGCCCGTGCTCTATCTGTAGTTCGCCTTCTTGCACGACAAAGCCCCACAGACCTTACGCCTGCGGGGCTTCGTTTGAACCGAACTAGCCCGTGATCGTCGGGACGAACCCGTGAACGGTCAACGTGCCTGAGTACCCGGTGAGCGCGGTCCCGGTGCGGCCCATCGGAGCGGTGCTCATGTTCCGACGCTTGCGCCGGCCCTCGGACGCAGCGGCTTGAAGCGCCGCGTAGCGGGCAACGTTGCGTAGGTTGCCCTGGCGAGCGAGGAGCTTGCCGGGGGGAGCCGGATAGAATTGCGATGTGGTCGAACGTACAGCCATGATCTTGCCTCCTAGTCTGGGGGATCTATAGGCGAGCTACCACTTGATCGGAGAAGGGCCTCCTCGTAGGTGGATTTCTCCCGCTCGGGCTCGTCTCGTTCGATCTGAACGAGATCATGGGGGTCCCCGAGGAAATGGATCTCGATGCGCTTCAGGTCCATGTGCGGCCCCTCTCTGCGCTGCGTAAGCTCCCACTTTCCCACATGGCCGTAGTTGTAGACGAGATGGCCCTCCATGCTCTCGATCCGGGTCGGTGTCATCGCCACGCCTGCGAACCTCTCCAGCATCTTCCCGATCTGGCGGCAGACCCGGTAGTTGCCGAGGTGCGCGTGGGGTTTGCCCCCCTCGCGTGAACCGACGTTGAAGGTGGCGATGTACGATCGTCTCGACCAGTCGAAGTCGTGGTTGCCTGTCGTGAGGCATTTGGCGAGCTTGGCTCGGTTGGTGGACGTGATGAGGAGGTGAGAAGGGAAGGACTTGAACCCCCAACGAGGGCGATCAATCACATTGGTCAAGTCGATCGTGAAGGTGATCCCAAGATCGAGGTTCCGCATCGCAACGAGTCTGCGGTAGGGGTCGTCGGCAACCTCGTAAACGCCGTCGATCGAATCCATGACCTTGATCCAGTCATACAGGGTCGAGCAGTGAACATGCGCCATGCCCCATACTACCGTTTCTTGCCCTTCGCGCGCGGCACGGTGCCGTCATGGACGACGAAGGCAAGCCTGTGCAGCCCCAGGATCGCCAAGATCGACATGAGGGGATGCCCGACGAGGTTGTGGAAGTGCCACGCGCCCTTCGCCCACAGCAGCCTCTTGCCCTCCAACGCTGACGGGCGAAGGGCCATCGCACTTTCCAAGGCGTCGATGCCCTCGATGCGGAAGCTCAGCCCGTTGTCGTAGTACGCGGTGAGGATCAGATCCTCGATCTGCGAGTAGTCCACACAGTCGATGCGGTCGATTGCGATCAGGTACTCGCCATTCTTCAGGTATCTCATTCGTCCATTTTCTCCATCATCTTGCGGATGCTTCGGCGGCCCCACCACCGTGTGAAGGACGACCCTCCAATCGCCGCGCCTCCGACGACGAAGAACACCCCGAAGATGGCAGCGAACAGCCCGACGGCAATCAAGATCGGGTAGAAGATGACCGCGGCCCAGGACCACGAGGCGACGGGTGCAACCTCGGCGAGCTTGAGGGTTGCGAGGACCACGATGGCGACCCCGGTAACACCGAGGCCGCCTCCACTGCTAGATGATTCGGACACACGCTAGGAACCGGCTTCCTGACGATCTATTCCCGAGGTGGGTGGCCCGACGGACCCCATCTCTCACGCCGTCGCGCCCATGCCTCACGCATCTTCCGTTTGGTTTCCTCCGAGCGCTTCTTGCCGCGGTTCTTCGCCGCAGTCTTTTCCACGGTCGCTGCCCGTTCCTTCTCCGTTCGCTGAGCGGCGGCGCGGCGCTTGCCTTCCTGCATTTTGCGCTGGTGTTCCTGAGAAATTCCTTTGGCTTTCCGAGTCGCGCTCCACTTAGCACGCATCTCGTCAGTGATCTCGCGCGTGCGGTTGTATTCGATCGCCGCGGCCACGGTCGCGGCACTTGGCTTGCGGCCCTTATTCGCCTCGCTGATCTTGGAACGGGCTGCCGGCGATTGTGATCGTGCGCAATTTGCCGTGTATTGAGCCGGCGTTTGGGGCCGGGACCGTTGCTCCGACCACAAGGCACGCGTTTGATCACTCGGCACCCACCCTGTCGCCCCTTCACCACCTTCGGTCAGGTTGCAAAGCGTCCCGGTGCCGAGGTCAAGCCGTCCAAATTCTAAAATCAGGGTGCATTCCCGCTGCAACGCCTCATCGGAGGTCAAACCATCGGTTTCGATTTCAAGGATCGGTTCCAGCCCGGCCTTCCGAATCTTCCGAACCCTTCCTGCTAGCCGGCGATTGTGGCTCGCCTTGAGGTGGACCCGTGCCCTCCGCTTCCTTCCCTTGCCCACATAAATTGGGACCGGGGGGTCGAACCGAGGATCAAAATAGACGTAGACGTAGTAGCGTTTGTTGCCTGACATACCCCTCCTGCCGTAAGGGCGAGGAGCGTCTGGCACCTACTGGCCCGTGTCGCCGACATGGCGGGAACCACCTTCGGAACAAATGTACCCGATCGAAGTCTCGGCGGCACCTTAGAGGCATCGGATCTGAAAACTTCAATGAATTCAAACGGTTCAGATCCCGAAGTTTCGATCCACCCCCCTTCTGGCGTACATGGGATGGAGGACGACATGTCGCTTTACCCGAATCGCTACGCTGGAACCTGTCTCACCTGCAAAACCAAGGTTCCCGCGAACGAGGGTTTCGCGTTCAAGCAGAGCGGGTCGTGGGTCGTGTCCCACAACAGCGACAAGTGCGTTCCCGCCGAGCAGGTCAAGGCGGTCGAGGCGAAGGCCGAGACGGACAAGCGGAAGGAGCTTACTGAAGAAGGCGAGCTTTACTACCCCTACGACCCCGATGCACTCCCGCTCCTTCGTTCTCTTCCCGGCGGACGTTGGAACGGCGACAAGAAGTGCCGCACCGTCTCACTCGACGCGGGGGACCGGATGCGGCTCTTGGAGATCTGCGACAAGCTCGGAGTCACCGTCCCCGAATCGTTCCGCGAGATTCCTTCCGATGAAGCGTTGGAGGAAGCCCGAGCGCGCGCCGAAGCGGCACGCTTCGTGGATGATGCAGGTGTCGAGCACCGCCTCTACCCCTTTCAAAAGGTGGGCGTTGAATTCCTGGCTGTGCGCAAGCGTGCCATCTTGGGTGACGACATGGGCCTCGGCAAGACGGTCCAAGCGTTGCTCGCCATCGACAACACCTGCGGCACCGTCGTCGTCTGTCCTTCCTCGATCAAGCTGAACTGGGAGAAGGAGGTCAAGCGGTGGCGCCCTGACCTGACTCCGATCGTCTGCAAGGGCCGCAAGGGCAAGCGTGCCTTCCGACTTCCCGACGAGGGCGAGGTCATCATCGTCAACTACGAGATTCTCCCCACGTGGCTCACGCCGGTCCAGGTCGGTGAGACGGACAAGGGCTACCCGATCGTGTCGGGCACCTTCACCGCCGAGCAGCGCGAGATCCTTGCCTCGACCATCGTGATCGAGGACGAAGCTCACCGCGGCAAGAACTACAAGGCCATGCTGCACAAGAAGTGCCGCGAGCTTGGACGCCTCGCCGCGAAGAACTGGCTCTTGACCGCTACCCCGCTCATGTCCCGGCCGACGGATCTGTACGGCGTGCTCCAGATGGGGCTCATGGACCGCGAGGTGTTCGGCGGCTGGAAGGGCTTCGTCCGCTGCTTCCAGGGCGGCCGACACGGCTACGGCGGGGCCTACACCTTCGGGGCTCCGCTGCCCGAGGTTCCCGAGCGTATGCGCCGGGTCATGCTTCGCCGCATGAAGGACGATGTGCTCAAGGATCTGCCTGCCAAGACCTACACCACCGTCAAGGTGGAGCCCTCGGGCGAAGTCAAGCGAGCGGCGGACGACCTTTGGAAGCAGTACGGGCCGCTCCTCGGCACAGGACTTCTCCCGTCCTTTGACCAGATCAGTGAGATTCGGGCAAAGCTCTCCGCGGATCGAATCGACGGCATGACACAGATTGTCTGCGACGCCGAAGAGTCGGACACCCCGCTCGTCGTGTTCTCTGCCTTCAAGGCTCCGATCAAGGCGCTGTCCAAACGTCAGGGTTGGCGCACGATCACGGGGGATACCCCGATGGATGAGCGCCAGGAAATCGTAGACCAGTTTCAGGCCGGCGAACTCAAAGGCATCGGCCTCACCATCGCTGCTGGCGGTGTTGGCCTCACGCTGACCCACGCGAGCAACGTCCTCTTCGTGGACCTCGATTGGACCCCGGCGATGAATTGGCAGGCCGAGGATCGTGTGCGCCGCATCGGTCAGAAGGCTTCTTCGATTCAGATCATCCGCATGGTCTCCGACCACCCGCTTGACGCTCGCGTCCAAGAGCTTCTGGAGGAGAAGATCAAGCTCGTCCAAGGCGCCATCGAGGACACCGTAGCCTTCACGCCGAAGGCGCCCAAGGCCGGCACGACGATTCAGGCCGAGTCCGAAGAGGATTTCGATGCTCGCATGGCTGTGGTCCGCGAGGCTCAAGAGAAGATCGAACGTGCGCAGCAAGCTGCGGCGGTCATCAAAATCAAGGGCCTCGTTGTGACTGACTGGCTTGGCGGTGAGCGCAAGAAGGCGAAACGCGACGAGGCCGATCTCACCACCGAGCGCGTCGCCCTGATTCACGAGGCCCTCGACTACATGCTCTCCCTCTGCGACGGGGCCGTTGCGAAGGACGACGCCGGGTTCAACAAGCCCGACGCTGGCCGGGCACGGATGCTTCGCATGACCACACTCGCCACTGAGGACGAGCAGCGGGTCGCCGAGCGAATGCTCTCACGCTACCACCGTCAACTTTCGGGCCTGTACCCGAAGCTGTTTGAGTAGTTTTTCATCTGGTTCGTCCTTGGGGGCGGGGAATGGTCCCCGCCCTCTTTTTTGCGCGCTTTCCGCTCAGGCGATCCCAACAGATCTCGTGAGATTCGACCAGAGCCGCCCTGAGAGCTTCCAATTTGGGCGCTCTCCTCGGACCCGGGCCGTCTCGGAGGCGCTCACGCGGCGTACAGTAGCAGTGTGGAGCACGATGACGCGCAGCGGAGGGCAGCGACCCTCGTCCAGCGTTGGCAGGCCCGCGCATGGCTCGGAGAGGGCCACGGCCGGGTTCAGATCCACCATCTCGACCGGGACAAGCTGGTCGAGATGATCGCAGACGCGCTTACTCGCGCTTCGGGGGCTCCATCTCCCGCACGATCCGGGCAGCGCGAAGGTGATTGAACCCTTCCAGCAGGTCGGCCACCTCGCGGTAGAACTCGCTCGCGTACTCAGGCAGATCTGAGGCTTCCGCCGCGTGGGCGATGCGATCGATTCGACGGGGGTCGATGAGAACTTCAGTGGCGGGATCGATCATGTCTTGTCCTTGTCGGGGTCAGGTCAGCCGGATCTGAACGGTCTTGCTGAGAGGGCAGGCCGCAAGGTCATTGCGTGCCTTCTCGCTGTGGTCGTGGAGGCTCTCCTGCGATTCAGAGGGCCAGTCGTCGGCCCCGCAGTTGTTGGCCGTCTGCAAATCAAACCACGCGCACTCAGGACAGTTGGCGGAGGGCCACACGTGGTCCTGGCGCTGCACGCCGAGAAGGGCCTTGCGCTCCTCCTCCGCGATCTCAGCTTCCTCGACCGTCTTCTCGACGGTGCACCCGTTATCCTCGGCGACGGCTGCAAGCTCGTCCGCACCCTCGTCGGTGAGGACCGCTTTGAGAATATCGAGGCCGCCTCGATACGTGAGGTTCGGGTTGCCCGGAACCTGTAGGTTGAAGGGAGAGCCGTTGCGAACGATGAACGTCCACAAGCGCTTGTGGGCTAGCTGGCCCGCGCGCCTGTGAAGCTCGCCTCCGCGAACGTCAAGATCTTCTTCGCCTTGTTGCGCCACTTGGAAATCTCGTCCCCGGTCACACCAAGGAACGAAATCACACTACCGTCAGGAACGTCATTCGGATCGGAGCCGACCGTCAACCTCCCGGCGTTGGGCAAGATGATCGTGTTGCCCGAACAGGTCGTCCCCAGAGGGTACAGACCGAAGCCCTCATGGAAGCAGACCTCCGCCCCTTCGCCACCGACGTAGACGTGCTCTCCCGTCTCCATGACGTGCTCGATCAAATGTGCGAGCGTGCTCAAGGCCGTCATTCTGTCCACCATGCCTCCTATCTTACGCCACAGCAGGGTAGCGTTGAGGATCCGATTCACTAAGCGGTTGAATTCACTGCGTTCTTACCACCTGGGCTTCCCAGCCCACGCGGCGGTCTTGGACGGTATTCACCGGCCGCACCTGGAGTACGAGATTCTCCACGCTGCCAGCAAGCTCCGCGTGAAGACGGGCAACGATCACCTTGGCGGCCACGTCGATGTACGAGAAATTCGCCTGCGTGCCCTCTTTTCCGCCGTCGATCTGCTGACACCACTCGGCGCAGGCGAGCGGTTGAGTCGAGGTCCACGCGGCGGTTGTCACCACGTAGCCTCTGGCGTTCAGATCGGTCTGGATCAAGCTCTCGATCACAGGGGCGGCGGATTTACGGCCCTGCGTTGAAGCCAGGGTTTTGAACGCGTACTCCTTCGCCTTCTCGGGAGAGATCGTTGCGAGGTTGCACGGCTCCTCAACCTTACGGAGCGCAGGGGCCTTGCCCGCTTCGTAGCCAGGGACTCCGACCCGGCCTTCGGTGACGCGCGTGATCTCTTGCTGTGCGTCCTGCTTCACGAGCGAGCCCGCGGAGTCCCACGCCTCACGCTCAGGCTTTGATGCAAGCTGCCTGTGCAACACCTCGATCTGACCCGCCTTCTCCAACTGCGCCTGACCAAGTTCGGCCTTCACCTCAGCAGCGGCCTGCTCCAGTTGCGCACCGATGGCGACGGGGGAGCGGGCCGTCGTCTGAACGGGGACGGCGGGCATGGTGTCGAGAGGCATGGACCCCGTTCGTAGCTCGGGAATGTCACCGTCGAATTGGAGGCGCTCAGCAATCGCCGCCTGCACCAGCGGGTGAAGCTGTGGCAGCAAGGTGCCTTTGGGCCAGAACACCAGATCCTCCTCAGTCATCCCGAACTGGGAGATGGCGTCTTGCCGGTCCGGCATCGTCTTGAGGGCCGTGATTGCCTCTTTCACCTCGGGCTCGTCCAAGCTCTGGGTGCGTAGATCGTGGAACTCCTCGGCAGCAATCTCTTCGATCTTCTTGCCAAGCTCAGGGTTGTCGGTGACGAGCGACATGATCTTTGCCATGTGCTCATCTTCGGAACCCGCGAGGATCTGTTCGGTTGCGATCAGGTCGCCTAGTTCGGGGGATAGCTCCTTGAGCCTCTCCGTCATGCGGCGAATTGCTTCTGCGATCTTCGGGTCAGTCATCGTTCACCTTGAAATTGAGGGTGATGAAATCGGCGGGCTTGGGGGCAACGAGTCGAACTGAGGCGTAGACTATCTCCCCACACACCGACGTGATCTCGCCCTCGACCTGCGTGCAGCCCTTTTCACGGAGCATGCTCATGTGGTCCCACACGACCTCGATGGCGTCTACGAGGTAGATGCCCTCAGTCATCCTTCTTCTCACCCTTGCCGAATGTGATCGTGGTGTGTGGATCCACAACATTTTCCTTGGGCTTCGGCGCCCAAGGATCCACACCACTTTGCCGTTGGGGATGCGGCGAGTCGTCAACCATGATCCCACGGTTCGGGAGCGGGGTGTTCGTGTACGGGTTGTTCCCTTGCGGCTTGGGGGGCTGCTTCA
>Ga0307378_10009246_pt1 | contig 12973 bp, 8 predicted proteins | sample UN1MG_FD_202238 | JGI IMG/M metagenome (GOLD analysis project Ga0307378, IMG submission 202238) | Soil microbial communities from Risofladan, Vaasa, Finland - UN-1 | ecosystem: Environmental > Terrestrial > Soil > Coastal area > Acid sulfate soil | place: Finland: Risofladan, Vaasa | collected... | reverse complement strand
CGGTCGGCAGACCGTAGGAGGCTGCAATCTCCTTCATCATCGGGAGATACCGCCCCGCCCGCACCAAAAACCTCTCGAGCGGCTCGCGCGCCACCGTTTGGTAGTAGACGATGCAATTGCGAACCTTGTCGTTCAACTCGATCGGGAAATCGTAGGTGACCGGTTCACTCTCAACCGGTGCCTCGATCTGATCGGTCTCGATCACATCGGGAGCCGTTCCGAGCGTGACTTCCTCGAAACGCAGCAGCACCGCGGACATCGAAGCGTCGGCGTCCAACTCACCGAGCGCGATCAATGTCTGACGGTAGTCCGCAACGATTTCCCCGAGCAGCCGATCGACCACCGACACGCTGTCGGTGTCATTCTCGATCGGTGCGTCAAGCTCTCCCAGGAGGGCAATCGCTTGCTCGAAAGAGACTTGAGCGTCGTGCCAACGACCGTCCAGATTGGCGATCACACCGGTCGCATAAAGAGCCTCCGCCTCGGCCAGAATGGCGGCGATTTCATCGTTCGCAACCGATTCCTCATCCGAGCCGCTGCCATCACGCGTCAATCCGGCCGTGATCGTTGACGGGATCTCGGCGGGCAGGGCGGGCGCCTCAATGGATGCGTACGCTTGTGCCGCAATGGGTTGCGGCACAAGTAGCGCAGACGCAAGCGTCAACGCAGGCAGAAGCACGGCAATGTTTTTCATTCGTCGTTGCATCTGTATGTTCAAAAGCCCCCCTCCGGGTCGAACACTAATCCCCTCAACCCCTTACGTATTATTCGGCCGGAGCGTCACTTCTCTGTAAAGAAGTTTGGTGATTCGTCGACAACCGCCCCCTCAGGGTACCACAATCTCACACGAAGATTGGCCATCCCAATCCACGTAACCCGCTGGTATTAAAGATAATCATTGAAGGTGTCAAGGATTTTTGTGGCCCAGTCCTCTGGATCGCACTCGCCAGGGCCGAGTTATAATCGCTTATGGTTCAGAAAGTTGAGAAAATGGGGCTGGTTCCGGCCGTTTCCGGAGAGGGCGTCTGCTCATCAATTACTGCGCCAAAGTTCCGTAATATGTTGCAGCACAGAGCCTTCGGGGACAATTGGTCTGGCGTAGGAACGGTGCCGAAACCAGGTGAGCTGGCGTTTGGCATAGCGCCTGGTGTTTCTCGTAATCCGGACCGCCGCCTCTTCCGCCGATATCCGGCCGGCGAGAAAATCCACCGATTCGGGGTACCCGACCGACTGCATTCCGGGCAATTCGGGGCTGATCCCCGCGGTGAGGAGATTCCGGACCTCATCGAAAAGGCCGGCCGCGATCATCTGCCTGGTCCGCTCTTCGATACGCTGATACAAGGCAGCCCGGGGCCGGTCGACAGCGAGCACCAGCAGCGGCCACGGTGCCGGTTCGGGTCGCCGCTCTCGGAGCAGCCGACTCGGCGACTCTCCTGTCTGGCGATACAGTGCGAGTCCGCGGAGGATGCGTGTCTTGTCGGTCGGTTCGATTCCCGAGGCAAATTCGGGGTCAGCCTGCTTGAGATCATCGTAGAGCGCGCTCCACCCATCCCGTTCGGCCTCGGCGAGAATCGTCGCGCGAAGGTCGAGATCGGTCGGCGGGAGATCGGCCAGGCCGTTGCGAAAGGCCTCAAGGTAAAACCCGGTGCCCCCGACCAAAATGACGGGCCGCCCCGCCGCCAGACGTTCGGCCACGATCCGCCGCGCCTCGCGGGTGAAACGGCCCGCCGAAAAAGTCTCGGCCGGGTCGGCACAATCGATCATCGCGTAGTCGAAGCGTTCCTGAATGTCCGCCGACGGTTTCGCGGTGCCGATATTGAGGCCGCGGTAAACCTTGCGTGAGTCGACCGACAGCAGGGTGGCCCCGGTGCGGTCGGCGACGGCTTGGGCGATATGGTTCTTCCCCGAGGCCGTCGCGCCGACGATGGCCAGCAGGCGCAACTGCTCGGATTGGGTCGGCGACGTCGTCATCGGAGGGGAAGATATTGCGTTGTGGGGGGCGAACGAAGCGGGATCGGTGTGTTTTATCCCCGTCGGTGCTTGTTTCCCCGGTCCGGGGCGGGCATTATACGGGCGTCCGGAGGACATCCCCGGCGGTGTGGAGCACCATGTCGACCCAGAAAACCGCTGCCGATCCCGCACTCACCCCGATGATGCGTCAGCACGCCGCGATCAAGGCGCGCTATCCCGACCATCTCATCTTCTTCCGTATGGGTGATTTCTACGAGATGTTCGGCGACGATGCCGTGCGCGGCGCCGAAATCCTCGGCATCACGCTCACCAAACGCCCGCACGGCAAGAACGGTGAAATCCCGCTTGCCGGTGTCCCGCATCATCAGGCCGAACGCTACCTCGCCAAACTCGCCGAGGCCGGGCAGCGTGTAGTGGTCTGCGACCAGATCGAAGATCCCAAACTCGCGAAAGGGCTGGTTAAGCGCGACGTCGTCGAGATCATCACCCCCGGCACCGTGATGAATCCCGCCGCCCTCGAGGAGACCGCAACCCCGGCGATCGCCGCGGTGGCGGGCCCCGATCCGCACGGCCAATTCGGCCTGGCGCGCGCGGAACCGACCACCGGGCGGTTCGCGGTCGAACGTTGCACCGCCGAATCATTCGTCGAGCTGATCGGGCATCACGCGGTCAGCGAGGTCATTGTCGCCGCCGACGCCGACGAACGCATCGGCTCGCTTCTGGCGGACACCTGTGCGGTGACCCGTCGTCCCGGCTGGCAGTTCGAACCCGACGAGGCTGACCGTATCCTCAAATCGCATTTCGATGTCGCCGATCTGTCCGGAGTCGGCTTCCCAGAGGCCGAGCGCGGCCAGCCCGACCCCGCCCGCGCCGCCGCCGGGGCGCTCATCGCCTATCTCAAAGAGACCAAGCAAGCGCCGATGGGGCACATCGCCCGGGTCGAGCCGCTTACCCGGCCCGCCACGATGGCGCTCGATCCGCAGACCGCGATCAACCTCGACGTGATCCCGCGTCCCGCAGGAGGACGGCCCTCGCTGGCCGACGTGCTCGATCGCGGACGCACCGCGATGGGGCGGCGGCTTTTGCGCGACTGGCTTCTGCACCCGTTGACCGACCCGGTCGCGATCGACCAACGTCTCGACGCGGTCGCATTCTTTACCAACGACCGCGCCACCTTGTCGAAAGTGAGTGAGCTGCTCAAGGGTGTTTTCGACGTGGAGCGGTTCGTGGGGCGTTTGGGAAGCGAACGCGCCGGTCCGCGCGACTGTGTCGGCTTGCGGGAAGTCCTCACGCGCTGGCCGAAGATCGTTGCGCTCCTCGATGAAACACCGGTCCGAACCGACCCCGAGGCGATACCGGCGTCCGCCACACAAAGCTGGCAGCAGGAATTGGCACGGGCGCTCACCGACGATCCCCCGTTGGGGACCAACGACGGCGGGATATTCCGTCGCGGGTATTCCGACAAACTCGACGCACTGTATGAAAGCGCCGGCGACGCCCGCGCCTGGATCGCCGGATTGCAGCAGACGCTACGCGCTGAAACCGGGATTCCGTCGCTGAAGGTGGGTTACAACAAGGTCTTCGATTACTATATCGAAGTTCCGAGGACGCACGCCGAGAAGGTTCCTCCCGAGTGGATCCGCAAGCAGACACTGGTCGGGGCGGAGCGTTACATCACCCCCGAATTGAAAGAGAAAGAAGAGATTGTCCTGCGGGCCGATGAACGGGCGGCGCATCTTGAATCACAACTCTTTCTCGATTTGCGCGCCCGGCTGGCGCGGGAAATCCCGCTGTTTGCGGCACTGGCCGACGCGCTGGCGCGTATCGACGTGCTGACGTCGTTCGCGAAAGTCGCTCTGTCGCGCGGGTACAGTCGTCCCCGCCTGACCGCAGAACGCACCCTGGATATCCGTGCCGGGCGTCATCCGGTGCTCGAAACGATCAATCCCGCCGGTGGTTTTGTACCGAACGATACCTGTTTCTCCGACGACGAGGGCTGGCTGCATCTGTTGACCGGTCCGAACATGGCCGGCAAATCGACCTATCTGCGGCAGGTCGGCCTGATTGTGCTGATGGCGCAGGCGGGCTCGTTTGTACCCGCCGAGATCGCGACCATCGGCATTGTCGACCGATTGTTCACACGCGTCGGCGCCGACGATGACCTATCGCACAACCGTTCGACCTTCATGGTGGAGATGGCCGAAACCGCGCGCATACTCTCCGGCATGACGCCGCGTTCACTCGTTCTGTTCGATGAAGTGGGACGTGGGACTTCTACCTACGATGGTGTCGCAATCGCCTGGGCGATCGGCGAGCACTTGGCGGCCGACGTGTCCCACTGTCCGCGTACGCTCTTCGCGACGCATTACCACGAGTTGACCGCGCTCGCCGACCGGTTCGAGGCGATCCGCAACTACCAGCTCGCGATCCGCGAAAAAGATGGCCGTATCGCCTTTCTGTTCCGGGTGCGGACCGGCGCCTGCGACGACTCGTTCGGTATCCACGTCGCGCATATGGCCGGGGTACCCGGTCCGGTGGTAGCGCGGGCGCGCGAGATTCTCAGCGCGCTCGAAACGGGTTCGTTCAATCCGCTGCAGAGCCGCGGACGGTCGCGTCTGCGTCCGAAGAAGGCCGCCGACCAGGCGAACCTGTTCACCGAAGCCGAACGCGAGGCGGTCACCAGCCTCGCCGACGTCCGCATCGAGGAGATGACCCCGGTCGAGGCGCTCAATAAGCTTGACGAACTCCGCCGCCGCCTGCGCGGCAGCGCGCCGGAGAATCCGTAAACCTGGGCCGCGGAAGACGATTCAGCTATGGCCGACCCTGCCCGCACATCTTCCGGATCGATCGACGTTCTCCCGCCGCATCTGATCGATCAGATCGCCGCCGGGGAGGTGATCGAGCGTCCCGCTTCGGTCGTCAAGGAGTTGATCGAAAACGCGATCGACGCCGCCGCAACTCAGATCGACGTCGAAATCGAGGGCGCCGGCTCGAAGCAGATGCGCGTGGTCGATAACGGTGTCGGGATGACACCCGCCGACGTAGTGCTGGCGATTCAGCGGCACGCGACCTCCAAGATTCGCTCGCTCGACGATCTGTCGTCAATTATGACTTTCGGTTTCCGGGGGGAGGCCTTAGCCGCCGTCGGGTCGGTGTCGCATCTCGAGATCGTTTCGCGTCCTCGCGGGGTTGAAGCGGCCCTCCTGAAGTTCTGGGAGGGAGGCGTCCCGATCGAAGAGCGCACGCTCGGCGCCCCGACCGGGACCGCGGTCACGGTGCGGCATCTGTTCTACAACACGCCGGCGCGGCGCGAGTACCTGCGTGCGCCGACGACCGAGTCGAAACGTCTGATCGAAACGGTCACCGACTTCGCCTGCGTGCATCACCGGATCGGCTTCACCCTGACGGTCGACGGGAAGCCGCTCTTGCGCCTGGCGCCCGCCGACACGATGCGGCCGCGTCTGGTCGATCTCTTCGGCACCAAAACCGCCGAGGCGCTGATCGATTTCTCCGGCGGCGACGCCGAACTGGGCGTCAGCGGCTTTGCCGGCAAGCCGGAACTGGCGCGCACCACGCGCGACCGGATTCTGATCTATGTGAATTCGCGACGGGTCGGGTCGCCGTCGATCGCGCATGCGGCGACCGCCGCCTACGGCGAGACGATTCCCCGCGGGCGGTTCCCGTTTGCGATCGTCTGCGTGAACGTCAACCCGCGCCGCGTTGATGTCAATGTCCACCCGACCAAACGTGAAGTGCGTTTCGCTTCAGGCCGCGCGATCTACGACCTCACCCATTACAGCATCAACAAGTCGATCTTCGCCTCGTCCCGGACCGCGCCGGTGATGTCGCTCGATAACGGGGAGGGCGCAGGGCCTGCCGGAGCAGGCCACACATTCCCCGGCACGGCCATGCCGCGGCCGCCCTCGGCCGTCGGGACCGCGCCGGAACGCGATGCGGCACTGCGCTTGGCGATGCCGACTCCGCATGTCGAGCGCGGGGGAGAGGGAGCGACGGCCGATGCGGAGTCATCACCGGTGTCGCAATTCACACCACAAGCGGCTGTGGCCGACGGCGTCTCCAATCTCTGGCAGTTCAACGACGTCTATATCGCAGCGGTAGTCGGCGACGAATTGTGGATCATCGACCAGCACACCGCCCACGAACGTATACAGTACGAAGCACTGCTCAAGCGCATGGACGAACGCAGCGCCGACTCGCAGCAGTTGCTTTTCCCTGAATCGATCGAACTCGAACCGCAGGTCTGGCCGGTGTTTGAAGAGTCGCAGGAATTGCTGGTCGCGCTCGGTTTTCAGGTACGGGAGTTCGGCGCCCGCACGGTGCTGCTTGAAGGTGTGCCGGTTGGCCTGCGGGTGAAAAACCCGGTCACGCTCTTCCGCCGGGTCGTGGAGGACATCGAGATCGCCCGCAAAGCAGGGGAGGATCTCCGCAAGGCCGCGGCAATGTCGACCGCCTGCCGCTCATCGGTGATGGCCGGGGACCGTCTCAAACCCGCGGAGATGCAGGCGCTCTTTTCCGGCCTGATGCACACCGAAAACCCGTTCTCGTGCCCCCACGGCCGCCCCACGATGGTGAAGATCCCGATTGCGGACTTCGACAGGCGCTTCTGCCGGAAATGAGAGTCGGTGAGCGGTTTCCGTCCCGGACGCGCCTGTGACAGATGTGTTTGTGACACGACGAACAGGATCGGCCCGACTGTTTTCCGAAACTCGGGAATAATCTGCCGCGTAGAATGTAAGTAGAGTAGAGAGGGGGGTCGGCAGACCAGACTCAATACCTCTTGAAAAGAGAACCCCAACGTTGAGTGGGTGCTCGCCCGCGGCGAGCACCCACGATGCGACGCCGACCCGAAACCGCTTGACACCCCGGTCCTCGCCCCGATCTTGCCAGTGGAGGGGTATTTGTCATGTCCAGAACCAAGACCGCCGTCTGCCTGCTGGGCGTCGCCGCCCTGATCGCCTCATGCGGGCAGGATCAATCCGTCAGCTCAGGGAACGAATCCTCCGAGACACCAGTTCTCACCGCCACCGTCGCGGACACGGTCGTCCTGTCGTACGGTGAAACGGTCGTGGTGGAGCCGGAGGTCCTCGAGGTCACCTTCGATGCGGTCCTCCAGGATTCACGGTGTCCGTCGGATGTGATCTGTGTCTGGGAGGGGATTGCGATCATCCAGTTGCAGCTGGTGGCCCTCCCGGCCGACACGCACCTGATCGTACTGGCGAACCACGACAACGTCCCTTGGGACGTCGGCCCCGTGGTGGACACCCTGGGGTATACGTTCCAACTGGTGAGCCTCGACCCGTACCCGGTCAGCACGAGGCAGATTCCCGACGACGAGTACGTCGCGACGCTCCTCATCGTCGGATCATGGCCCGCCGGGTCGGTCGCTCCCGAGATAACCGTCCCGCGCCGCCCGTCGAAGACACAGCCGACGACGCTGCCCGAGGACGGGGACCCGATCGACCAGTAGACGTAGATTCCCAAGCTCTAGAGTGGGTGCTTGTCCCGCGTAGCGGGATAGAGCACCCACGTTCTTTTAGGGGGCGGGCGTTGTGGCAACCGGCTCGACGATGAGTACAGTCCCTACACCCCAAACGACCCCACCGCCTTGCACTTGGGGCAGTACCAGGCCGGTTCGGGTTCGGTGTGGCCGCATTGGGTGCAGACATATCCGGTCGGGTGGAAATGGGCGCTTTCGAGCATCGCATCGATCTCGACCGATGCCTGCTTGAGATCCTTGTGCTGCACGAACGACCGGATCAGGCCCGCGCGCGCGGGGATGTTGTCGGGGTCGTTGTCGAGCGCCTGACGGCACTGCCGCACCGCCTCGTCGTGGTCGCCCTTTTTAACTGACAGATCGGCGAGCGCGATCAACGCATCGGTGTTAGCGGGGTCGGCATCGAGAATACGCTCGTAGAAACGCGTGATCCCGCCGTACTGGCCGAGTTCGAAGTAACCGCGTTCGAGACGATCGAAGACAATGTATGCGGTTTTCGGATTGGCGTTGGCGAAACGTGTCCACCATTCGACCGCATCGTCGAGCCGTCCGTCCTGCTGGTACGCATCGCCGATGTAGAGCATCGCCGGGAGGCAATCCTCGTCGTGGTTGAGCGCCTCCTTGTAGAAAAGGCGCGCATCGTGGCCTTTCCCCTCGGTGGCGAGCTTGTGTCCGGCGAGAGTCTTGTAGAGCGCGAGCGCCTGTCCCGGCTTCTCATTGGCACGGCGCGCGCCGCTGCGACGCGCCTCGAAGGCCTCCTCGAATTTCCCCGCCTTGAGAAAAACCGTCACCAACTGGTCATGCGCCCAGGCGCTGTGCTTGTCGAGTTCGAGAATCTTGCGCAATGAGCTTTCCGCCTCATTCACGTTCCCGGCGGCGATATGGTCGAGCGCCAGCGATTTCTGGATCGCGATCACATCGGCAGGGGGGAGGCCGAGACGCAGAGTCAGGTCCTCGTGAATCCGTGTTGCGCTGTCAAGACGGCCGCGGCGACGCAACAGATCGCCGAGCTTGATGTAGGCGTCGATATTGTCCGAGTCCTCGTTGATCGTGGCCTTGAGCCGCTCGAACGCGACGTGGTCGTCGCCCTCGACCAAGGCGCGCAACCCCTCCATATAGAGACGCGGCCCCCGGCCCGAGCGTTTCTTCATGGCCCGCGTCCAGGTGAAGGCCGCGGCCGCTGCGCCGACCGCAAAGACCCAGAAAACGATCCAGCCAAATCCGGTGAAATCCATCGCGACACCCACCCTGCCGGGGTTCTACGGCTCCAATCGGTCCAATTCGTCGATCGTACGGTTGCGCAAGGAGCTGATCTCCACTTCGAGCCGCTTGCGGCCGCGGCGTTGCGCCCGCAGATCGGCGTGCAGCTTGACCACATAGGTCATCCCCAGCGTCGTCGCCACCGCCATACCGGCCAGGAAAGCCCAGTAGAGGACGACCACGAGCCGTACATCGACATAACTCCGACGGATCAGGTCGATCGTGACCCGTTCATTCGCATTGTAGATCGATATCCCCACCACGATTGCGACAATGATGAGGATCAGTATCGTGCGGATAACCCACATCGTCAACCTCCCGGGTCGGCGCAGGCAGTCTATCGGGCACGACCGCGGAGGTCAATCGAAATCGCGTGAAGGATCTCTATCGCCGGCGGTCGGAAAAAGGGGTTGCTGAACCGGCAGACCGGAACGTATTTGGAGGTGCAGCCGGACCGCGCTTCACCTGGCCGGTCCTGCTGCCGGCGCCCCCGTGGTGTAAAGGATAACGCACCGGCCTCCGGAGCCGGTAATACAGGTTCAATTCCTGTCGGGGGTACTTCGATGAAGGCGTGTGAGCCTAGGGGGCTTCCATTCCCGACCAGAGCACGTGTGAGCAGCTGACGCTGTCTCTGCGACTGGCCCGACCCACGCGGGAACGGACCCGAGTCGCCGTGGTGATCCCGATTCTCAATGAAGCGGGTACACTGCGGCAGACACTGGATTCCCTGCTAAGCCAGGACTACCCGTTCGGCCTCCTCGAGATCCTGGTCATCGACGGCGGCTCGGATGACGACTGGGAGGCCTGTCTGCCGGCACCGGCGGCCTGTCCCGTCCGCATCCGCACGCTGCACAACCCGCGACGCACGACGGCGGCCGCGATCAATCTCGCACTGGCATCGACCGACGCGGACGCCATCCTCTGGCTGTCCGGCCACAGCCCGCTTGCGCCGAACTACGTCACGGCGGTGGTGGCAGCGTATGAGAAGCATCCCGGCCAGGTGATCGGAGGCCGACTCGCGGTGGAGGGCCACGGCCCGGAGGGCCGGCTGAATGCGATGGTGCTTTCGTCGCGCTTCGGCACCGGTATGGCGCCGTTGCGCTTTGAGGAGAAACCGGGGCCGACCGAGAGCGTGACCTTTGCCCTCTACGACCGACGCTGCCTCATCGCAGTTGGCGGCTTGGATGAACGGCTGGTGCGCAACCAGGATACTGATCTCTGGCATCGCCTGCGGCAAATCGGGGTCGGTTTCCGGCGGGTCGATGCGGTGGCAACCTATCTGGCGCCGGCGACGGTGGCCGGGTTGTGGCTGCGGGCGTTCAACAACGGCCGCTGGAACATCTGGGGCCAGCGGATCCGTCGCGGCGGCCTCTCGTGGTGGCACTTTGCCCCAATGGCGATGGTCGGCGGCGGGGCCACGCTGGCCGCATTTTCGCTCATCTCGGCTCCTGCTCTCGCGCTACTGTCGATTTTGGCAGGGCTGTATCTCGTGCTGGCCGTCGCCCACGCCGTTCAAAGCACACTCCTGACGCGCACGGTCTGGGCGGTGGTCGCGTTGCCGTTCGCTTTCCTGGCGCATCATGTCGTGTACGGACTCGGCACCTGGTGCGCGCTGGTGACCCGCGTTCCCCGAACCCGGGACGACCATGCGGGACATCCTCTCCAACCGCCGATCGGCGTCCTTCCCGCCCTCCCGCGCCGATCTCACACCCCGCGCTGACCACGATCCGTTCTTCGAAATGGGTTGAATGATCAACGGTGTCATGGTATATGAACGGGACGAACGCGGATCGATCTTCTGCTCGATCAACAGACTCCGCGTGCATCATGACGGAACCGGTGACCGACATCAATGCCAGTCGGAGCGACGCCGTGAGCGGGCCGTGCCCGCGGATCGCCGTTGTGGTACCCATTCTCAACGAAGCGGAGTCGCTGGGACCGACGCTGAGGGCGCTCAAGGCGCAGGATTATCCCAACGAACAGCTCGAGATCGTAATCGTCGACGGCGGTTCGCAAGACGGGTGGCGTGCGGTCGTCGTCGCGGCGGACGATGGGACCATTCCGATCCGCGTTCTGGACAATCCTAAACGCACCACCGCGGCCGGCGTTAATCTGGCGTTGAAATCCACGACCGCCGACGCTGTCCTCTGGATTTCCGGGCATTGCGTCCTGGCGCCCGACTATATCCGGAAGATCGCGACCGCTTTCTCCGAGCAGCCGCTGCAGGTGGTCGGTGGACGCCTCGCGGTACGAGGCTACGGGGTGGTCGGCCGTCTCAACGCGATGCTGTTGGCGTCGCGCTTCGGGACCGGGACCGCGCCGTTGCGGTTTGGCGAAGACGAAGGCTGGACCCGGACGGTCACCTACACCGTCTGGGACCGCGAGCATCTGCTCAAGGTCGGGGGGCTCGACGAGCGGTTTCATCGCAACCAGGATATCGATTTGATCGTGCGTCTGAAGCAGGACGGGGTTCGGTTCCGGCGGGTCGACACCGAAGCGATCTACCTCGCGCCGGGGAGCTTTGGCGGGATCCGGCGGCGGGCGTTCTGGAACGGTGCCTGGAACATCTGGGGCCAACGGCTCCGACGCGGCGGGTTGTCCTGGTGGCATTTCGCGCCGATGGCGATGGTCGGTCTCGGGGTGGTGCTCGCCGTCGGCTCATTGTGGTCGACGGGTGCCCTCTTCGCGCTCGCCGTTCTGGCCGGTATCTACGGCGTGCTGGCGGTGGGATCGGCGGTAACGATAGCGGCACAACATCGCGCGTGGTGGGGGATTCCTGTACTCCCGTTCCTGTTCTTTGTTCATCATGTGGTCTACGGTCTGGGAAGTTGGTTTGCGCTGCTGCGGCCCGTTCCATCCCGGCCGGGAAGCGCAGGCGATCACGGTTGATCAATAGGCAAACGAATAGATCCGGTAGTTGGAAAGCGAGGCAGCTAAGATGATCCAGATTCAATGTACCGGTCGCGCGCCCGAGGATCTCTTAACGGAGGCGGCGCTGGCAATTCCCGTCGGAGAAAGTGAACGTGGACCGAAGCTCCCGCGCTGGACGGGGAGTCTGCCCGAGCCTCTGAGGTCATGTCTGGCGGCAGGGCTCGCCTCCGATGCTTTCGCGGGGAAACTCGGCCAGACCGCCGTGGTGCGCAGCCCGGCGGGCACGGCGATCCTGGTCGGCGCCGGCAAGAGGCCCGACCTCGAAACCACACGGCAGGTCTACGGCCATCTTATCCAGGCGGCCGTCACCGCGAAGATCAAGGATGTCGCGGCACCGCTTCCCGGCGGGCGCGACGCACGCGCCGCCGCCGAGGCGACGGCGGTCGGGGCGATCCTGGCCAACTACCAGTTCAATACGTATCGGACCGACACCGCAAAACGGCCCGCGCCCGTCGCCTCGCTCACGCTCTGGGAGCCGGACGCGCGGAGACGTCGCGGCGCGGATCGCGGCCTCGATGAAGGCAGGGTTCTGGCCGAGGCCACCACCCGGGTGCGCGATCTGGTCAACACGCCGGGGAACGACCTGTTTCCGGAAAGCTACGCCGAAATCGCGCGCGGCTGGTGCAAGGAAGCGGGGGTGAAACTGCAGGTCCTCACACCGCCTGAGATTGAACGCGCGAAGCTGGGCGCGGTGATGGCGGTCGGCGCCGGCTCGTCGCGCAAGCCGCGCTTTCTCATCGCGACATACACCGGACGCAAACGGAACCCGAAGCAGACCGACATCGTGCTCGTCGGCAAGGGCGTCACCTTCGACTCGGGCGGAATCACCCTCAAGCCGGCGCTGGATATGTGGGAAATGCGCGGCGACATGATGGGCTCGGCGGTGATGCTGTCCACGATCTGCGCTGCCGCCAAGCTGAAACTGCCGCACAACCTGGTAGCGCTCATGCCGCTGGTGGAAAACCTCCCCTCGTCGACCGCCTATCGCCCCGGCGACGTGATCCGGACCCTCTCGGGACAGACGATCGAAATCATCTCCACCGACGCCGAGGGACGGTTGATCCTCGCCGACGCCCTCACCTACGCGCAGCAGTATAAACCGCAACTCGTGGTCGACTGCGCCACCCTCACCGGTGCGATGGCGGTGGCGCTGGGTGACGTCAGTTGCGGCGTCTTCACCGACCACGACGCTCTGTGGCGCCAGGTTGAGAAGGCGTCGGCGGCAACGGGGGAGAAGGCGTGGCGGATGCCGCTTTTCGAGGAGTACGACGAGTTGATCGCATCCGACGTCGCCGA
>Ga0307378_10009243_pt1 | contig 12976 bp, 18 predicted proteins | sample UN1MG_FD_202238 | JGI IMG/M metagenome (GOLD analysis project Ga0307378, IMG submission 202238) | Soil microbial communities from Risofladan, Vaasa, Finland - UN-1 | ecosystem: Environmental > Terrestrial > Soil > Coastal area > Acid sulfate soil | place: Finland: Risofladan, Vaasa | collected... | reverse complement strand
GCAATAGAAAATTTCGCCGAACTTTATTGGATCAAATTCTGATTCAAGTTTATTCAAGCTGCTTTCCCATGCCTTTTTACCATCGTACCTTTTGAAATAATTCATCGCATCAATGTCATCATCAAAGTATTTTACCGGGACACCCTCCACGACTACATCTGCGGCGTATTCGTGTAACTGTTTACCGGTTATATATTTTATTGCCTGCTTCATTTGTGCACCACTACATAAAAGAACGGGCTATCGTAAATAAATTCAAATTCATATTTTGTGAAAAGCTTCAATAGACTATTCTTTGTGTATGTCCTGAGGTGCCCAACACTGGTTACCTTTTTTGATGGGGTTGTGATTACCAATACTTTCCCGGTTATCTCCATCAATTTATCAACTAAAAGCTGGTCATCCTCGACATGCTCTATTACTTCGGAGCAAATAACACCATCGTATATCCCGGCGGAAGGTATCGATTGAATATCTTTGATGTATTTAAAGTCTATGTCTTTGAATTCCGCCCTGGCTCCGGCTATTGTTTTTTTACAAAAATCAGCGCCTGTCCATTCGCCGGGATGAAACTTCTTGAGGTGCTCGGTCGAATGCCCCTCAGCACACCCAACATCAATAAACTTTTCTCCTTCCATATACCCTGCGCAGGCGCTTAGTCTTTTTTGATGTTTCGCGCAGCCTAACAGCCTAACTTTATCAAGTGGCTTCCAATGCTTTAAATATTCTACTGCTTCCATTTCATGCCTCCTGGATTTATCCGGCTCATCATTTCTTCCACCCGGTCGGTATATTTATGTTCCTGCAATGTCCTGGCCCTACCGGCCTCTCCTATACTTTTGGCTCTATCCGGGTTGTCGATGAGGTATTTAATCCGGCTCATCATTTCGGTATTGCTCCTGAACGTAAGGATTTCTTTGCTCGGTATGAAGTGTTTCTCTATGCCATTCACGTGTCCTACCACGCAGGGAGTACCCGTGGCTGTTGCAAGATATATTCTGTTACTCCAATAGTCCCTATCCATTCCGATGAAAGGCTGCGGTACCAGTGCTACCCTTGCATTGTGGTAGGCTTTAGCGAATTGTTTTCTATATATATATCTGTTGTAATTATTGCCATATGCATCAATATTATACTTTTCTTCAATTTGTCTAATCTGCACACCTCTATAACCAAAGTACTTTGTGATTCCCCCGGTAAAGATAACATCATATTCCTTAGCTTTTTGGTAATCCTGCTCTTCTATGAAATCGTTCTCTTCTATCCCTTGCATGAGGTGCATGTAGTTTTTTGCCTCGCTTGCCCAATCGTAAAAGTTATCGGTAGTGATTAGCCAATCGAGGTGCTTAACGATACTGTTTATTTTTGCGTATTTGTGTTTGCAATGCGCAAAATAGGGGTTGCAAGCGTCAAAATGCCAAAGCGCTAAAATGCTGCCTTCTTTTTTGATTTCTGAAATTTGCTTAATTTGATGGATATTTCTATCATAAATTGCAGTGCCCATCAACAAAATTAAATCAGCATTGGTCAAGCAACTGTCAAATACATCATCATGCCCTACCAGGCTAACCCTATAACCCAACCTGGCAAACGCATGGAATATCCGCACGCCATTAGTTAAATCACCATGACCGTTAAGTTTATCCGTTATTATTGCGATTTGCATAATTCTCCTCATACATTTTTTTATAGTAAGCTTGCCTAACTATCCGGGAATTTGTATTTGGGGCGCACAGCCTACCATTATCCTTTGACTCCTTTAGGTTTGTGTAATTCATGGTTGGGATAACATACTTTTTGGCTTCCGGATACTTTTCCATTTGCCAGAACAGGTCCTCTACCTCACTTTCACACCCCCGCAAATCCATTGGTAAAAAATCCCTGGGAGTGCAAGTTATCACGCCCACGAAGTCCACCTCTAATGGGGTTTTATCGAACTGCGGGTATATACCTTCATGCACACCCTTTGAGCCGAACAATTTCGTATTTGAATAATAGGACGGCCCCCTGAACTTGCGGCCGTGGACGCTAAGTATTGCCGGGCCAACCTCTTTCATGTAACGCGCAAAGTCTGCCAGCAATCCTGGGAATGGGATAATGTCATCATCTGCTTTCACAACTATATCGCCTTCCGTTAATGTTGCAACGGCGTGTCTTATTTTACTACCTGGGTCAGGTCTGGCTCTTATTATTTTCACCGGCAAATCTGTTTCAAAACCAAATTCGCTACAATCACACAACCAAACGTCCGGAGTCTCAGCAAGCCAGGCCTGTAGTATATCGCCGAGACTATGTAATCTTCTATACGTCACCACCACTACTGATACTTTCATTTTTTGCTCCAATTGATTTCGTTGATTTTTTTTCTACTACAAAACAAATTGGTGAAATATTTTTTCTTTTTACAATAGTACGTTTCGTCATCAGCATAAACCCACCCGCGATCACGTTTTGTATATATATTAAATCCCCAGCCGGTTAGTAGCTGAATCATTGCCATGGGGTCGTGTCCTGCGAATTCGAGTAAAAATGGAGTATATTCTATCAACATCTGAATATCCGGGGAATTTTCGATGGTATGCGCCGCGCCTCTCAGCACTTTGGTCTCATATCCCTGAACATCAATTTTCATGAAATTTACTTTTTCTTCTCCGATGCAGGCATCTAATTTTCGCAAGTCAACTTCTATCGTTTGCCTTACATCATCAACAGTCTCATAGCACCTATGATCTCCGGTGTTTTTCTCAGAAACATAGAGTGGTAATTCGCCAGGGAATTCACCTAATCCGCAATTGAAGCGCTCAACATTTTTGTAATGCTTCGTATTATCCGTAAGCAATTTGAAGTTTCCCGGCTCTGGCTCAAATGCCCATACCTTCCCGGTTTCGCCGACAATTTCCGCCGCCATATCTGTGTAATATCCTATATGTGCACCCACATCGACGAATTTATCGCCTGATTTCAAGAGGTGTTTCATTAATCTCGTTTCCATTCGCTCATATACCCCATTGTTCTTTCCTAATTTTATCGAATCCAATTCGTCTATGTGTTTTATCATTTAACGTAACCTCCCTGTTTTGCGGTGAAAGAAGAGTCTCGAAGTAAGGTTTCCCCTACCTCTTTCCTCAATTTCCTGGATGCCTGGTAATGCATTATTACCGGAATTACATTTCCGTCGTATTTGTAATTGTAAACATACGTGTAGGCGTTTGACAACCTATTGATTAATAGAAAATTACCTTGCATTTGTATTTCTTCTAATGCAAGCCGTAAGCAATGTTGATGCCGCACATCTTCATTTTTTATCGCGATATCATGCCACCGGTCTACAATTTCTCTTCCCGCCTTATCGTTCCGAAACCATAGCGTCCCAGATAAGAGTGAACCTGGGCTAACAGACCCCTTGTAGCAACGAAAACACGTTGCAATATTATAATGCCTATTACTTGACAATTCATCGAATAGCGCCGGGTATTTTTTTATTATCGCATCGGAGTCAACAAACACGATGTCTTTATCTTTGTATTTGCTCATCGCCTCTCTTATGACTCTCGACTTATGATTGAGATTTTTTCTCCAACTTCCCAGGGCCTCCTCACCATAAAAGCAATAATCAATTTTATAATTTTCTAAAGATTGCTTTAATTTCTTGATTTCCTCTTCATACGATGTACCTTCCGTATAATAGGAAATAAGAATCCAACTTTTATCATATTTTATATTTTCGTAAACAGTGCTTTTAGTTGACGTTTCGGCTGTTTTTTTAATATTTACCGGTATTGCCGTCTCGCCTTTCCTGAGGAAATGCCCCATCTTGCCGCTCCAATTTTTCAGTACTTTCTCTATCTTATCTTCTTTTAATGCTTCTATTAATGCTTTCCCGGCTGCGTTATTCTTATAGTAAGCCAGGCCCTTCAATTCCCTATTGAGACATAGGGGGTGTTCAAACGTCCCATAATCGCCCTTAAAGCTAAATACCTCTTCCGGATATGATGTTACCTGCGCATCGTTATCTAACCAAACAATATCCCTGTTATGGTTAACCATCATTTTTTTTATAAATTCCGGTTTTGTAATGTTGTCGTTTACTTCTATCTTGTGCCTCAAGCCAAATTTCCACAAGCATCTCCGGAGTGCGCCCACCATCGACTTCGTTTCGCTGTTAAACAATGAGACGATGACCGGTTTTTTTGTAAGCCCTGGGAAATCCCCAAACTCAAAACATTTCAACTCGGAGTCTCGGTTTAAATTTATTACTCTTGTTTTACTTTTGATGGCTGCGGCGTTGCGCTCAAATGCATAAAAGAAAGTTTTCATGTCAATTGATTTATCTCGGACGGGGTGCCCATCATGCCAATGCGCTTGCTTCCCGGTAGACATGTCAAAGCCCAACAAATATATAGGATTGCATCCTAAAATATAAGCCAGGTTGAGTGCGCAGTATCCGCTATTTTCTCCATGAAAAACTCCGTTGTGAATAGATTCACTTAGACCGGCCGCGCCGTTGCAATGAATATTAAATACCCCATCAAATGATGCCGGCTCTAAAGACACCCTTGCCTTCATAGATGTCAAATTCTCATATCTCTTTATGAGTTGTTTCTTTTCTATTTCCGTTTTTCCATATGCCCCGGCGTTAGCCCATTCGCAAAACCTCCTATCCATCGATAGTAATATGGTAGGGTCAATCTTAAGGTATGCCGCATTAATGCCTATCGTGATATCATCTACCAATTTCGTGAAATCAAATCCGATAAGGGAAGGGCCGCCGCCGATGATAAAACACCGACGGCCTGCCCACGCCTCGTCTCCGAGAATATCGATTATATTTGTTTCCCTTTTTTCTTTTTCTACTGGCACCATTTTGGATCTCCGCTTTACAGTTTGACTGAATTTTTTCGCTTGCTTGTTGTAAATTCTTCTCTCTACAATTCTCTTTACTGCTTCGTCGTCAATTCCGATGCGTGCCATTTCTTTTATTCCTTTACGCGGTGGCGCACCTAACGAACTGTTCTGTATTTCCGATGTTGAATGCAAAAGATTCCCATGCCGCTTTTTCGTCTGCGAATAGGTCTTTGTTGAACTCATCAAATACCGTGTATTCCAGTAAGCTTCCACCGGTCGTTTCACCCTTCGGAATACCAACGTAGTATACAGTGGACGATGTCAACATTGTCGTTTGATGTAATACCAACTTATATTTTACGGCTGCCGGTGCACTGTTAAGATTCTGCACCTTGTAGCTAATGGCATTCGCTAACCTTCCGTCAAGTTGGAACGGGCATAAGACATGAAACTCTGTATTTGCTCCCTGGGTAAGAACGTCCGGTTTATCCTGGTTGTCGGTAATTAACTGAACGCACGCCGCGATTATCGTCTGTGCATCCCTGGACATTGTATACTTGTCACTTGTTACCGGTAATCCAGCGGGATCAGGTAGCTGCCATGCAATGTTTTGACCGGCCGGTATAGCTTCGATTAGCGCATAGGCCACCTCGGCTTTATTCCGCTGGGAAGCTGCTCTTTGTCTCTTTATGTCGTTTGCAATTTTATAAAAATCGCGTTCATAAAGCAACCGCCTGTCAACCGCAAGGCCAGTGGAGTACCATCTTACATACGCCCGATACTTGCTTCCGGTGCTACCGTAGTACCTTACTAATGTTCCGGGAGGAGTGCGGTGTGTAGTTATGTTATCCTCTGTGAGATATACATCATACCCACCACCTTCCAATGGTCTAATGTCATAGAACCACGCCCATTCGTTATCGAACGGCTCCATGGTCTGAACTTCCTTAAACAGGTTGGTAAGAAATTCCGGATAATCGGTTCCTTTTACCATGTTCTGGATTTCTTGCTCGCCGCTCATCCTTAATACCCTTCTTGTTATCCCGTTTTCTTCTACGCCTATACCTTTGACATAATTCTGAATTAACCTAACGTCCTTCGGTATACCGGTAAGGTCATCAAAGTTATCATATAACATATAGGGAAGGGCACACATGCACTTGATTCGATATGCCAATATCTGCTCATCGAGCTTGTTGTTGAATCTAAACGCCTTTTGTTCTTTTCTTGTGAATAGTTGCATTCTTACCTCCCCTTACTGGTTAACGCGTTGCATGTCGAAATCTGCTGCAACCTTAGCCGCCGTCGATAGGGCTGCCCTGATGGCTGTGCCAACCCAGAACAAATGTGTACCAGCTTTGGTTTTCGATACGTTTTTATCAGTGGGAGAAAAATACAATGCATCTCCGGCCGCCATATCTTCCCCACTTCCGACCACTTTCGGGATTTCCGCATCATCGCACGCATAGACCCCGGTTGCAAGCTTAGCTGCTACCAGAGTATCAGGATCAAAGGATTCCTCTGCGTTCCATGCGAGTAGCCATGTGTCCTGAAGTATCCTGAATTCCCCTATATCCTCGCCGCCAGCATCAACCGTGAACTCTAATGTTTTCGCTGTTGATGGTTTTCTAACAAAATCATTTACTGCCATTTATTGCCTCCTCGTCGCCCATCTATTTATTCATCTCTTTGACTCTCTCTGCCATTCTCAACTGAAAATTGGGGTCTGTTATGTCAGCGTTTTCATAGTCTTTACCGCTATCTTTTTTTACTTCATCACTTCCAGGTTTCTTGTCAGCATCTTTTTGTTGAGTGTCATCTTTTAATGTTAAAAGAATTCCCTCTTTTTCAAGAGCCGTGTAGTCGTCTATGCGCTGATCGATAAATTTATTAATCTCATCGGTTAGTTTTTTTTCATCGCCGGTAGGGTTAAATTTTCCCAATTCCCTTTTTATCATTTTCGCTATGACCGGGGTTTTTTCTGTCAGTTTCCGTTCGGTAAAGATAGTTTCCATTTGCTCCTTAGCGAGTAGCTTTGTGGCTTTGATGTTAGCTTCCTGCAATTTCTTATCCCTTGTCTCGGTCTCTTCTTTGTATTTTGTGATCTGGGCTTCCAGGTTATCGATCTTATCTTTATACCTCAGCACCACTCCGTGTGTATTTTGGTTATTTTCCCTTGCTATTTCAGTTACAAAAACGTCTACCTTGAGAATCTCTTTGCTGAATAAATCAGACGGTACAACTTTGTTTTTTTTGATAAATTCTAAAATATCTTCTTTTGTTATTTCCATGTTTTCCTCTTTTTTAATCTCCGCATCCTCTTCGCTCTTTATCGCGTTTTGAATCTGTAATTGCAATGTTGAGCGTGGGAATGCAGGCCTATTACCTTTCTTGGTATCACACAGCGCAATACCAGACACCTCCCGAACGTGATCCGGGGACGGTACCCAACCCTCAACAGTGAGATCATCGGGCACTACAATAACACCTTCATAACTTGCCGCATCCACCTGGTAATCCCTTAATTCAGGATACCGGTAAACTATGGCGTATGAGTCTACATTACTATTTCCATCCTCTTCAATAAACTTCCCTACGATTCTCCCTAATTCCTTACGGCCCGCCGGTGAGTTGGTATTTTCTGCGTGGTTATACCAGGCCTTGCAACCGACCTTAATTGCGTTGTGTATCGCTTTTATGGTCGACCCGAACCATTGCAGAATTTTACTGCCAAACCCCACGATGTGCGATTCTGATTTTCCCGTGTGGGCTATCCTGAAAACCTGGTATTGCGGATGCTGATCTACTCCTTTGATTTTCGCTAATTCAGATGCATCGACATGCTTCTCGATCACATCCGCCGACATGTTTTGAATAAGCTGAAGAGAAACGAAATTACATTCCATCAGGTCGCCGGGTATATCCTTCTCAGTAGGGTTTCGGCCTGCTTTGGCTTTTCTTCAATTTCCTTTTGCGTCCTGGCTATATCTCCCTTCAGGTCGATCTTTGTCATTTCGTCGGTTTCTTTTTTTAATAGCAATTCGAGTCTTTTCTTTTTCCGCATCAAATCCTTTATCTCGCCTTTTATGCGGATGTCGATTTGCCGATCTGCGTTGTCGTCGTTAATTATTTTCCCGTTACTCAATAAATCATAATACCTGGTTGGGAGTTTCGCTTTCCCGCCCTGTCCTTTTTTATAAGTCAGTAAATCTTCGTCAGTCAAGTTTTCCAGTTCGGTTTCAAATAACGCCATTTCCTTTTCGATTAATTTCATTCCGCTAATTACATCAACATTTTTCCCTACCTTTTCCTCTCCTATTTTGGTTGAGATCGTGTCTTTTGGTCTCGCCCGGTTAGAAGTTACTTTCGGTTTTACCATCTTAAATCTCCTTTATTTTTTGTGAGCTTTCGTCCACATTTTCTTCATCATCAACATCTTCAATTTCTTCATTTTCGGGTTCCTTAAACATGAACGCAGCATCCTTTTTTAATTCTCCATCTAACAATTCATACGCCTTATCCGCATCGATGCCCGGAACCTTTCTCAAGAATTCTATCTTAGGTATTAATCTTTTTTCTGCTGCTGGCATAAATATGTCTTTCAAGTGCCGCCATTGCTCATCAGTAATAATGTTGAGCTTTAGTTTGAATTTGGTATAATCTATTTTGGTTTTCGCGGTACTTTCGGATTGCATGATTGCAGCCTTTTTTAATAGTTCATTCATTGCTGAAGTAATAGTTTGCCTTTCTTTCGATACAGCCAACTCGGTAACGTCTCCCAGGTCATCTGCGGTAGAACGATTACTCATGAGGTCAACAAGAGATAGCCAATGGACTGGTAATCCCGTAACTGCCGATATTACCTGAACGTTCGTGTAGAATTCTTTCGTTAAAACATTGCTGTGCGTTACGTCCGGTTGAGTATAAAGGAATTTCCCGGTGTGAGCGAATATGGCTCCGAGTTTCCAGTTTTTGGTTTGCCTTATTAAAGCTTCCATCCTTACGGCTTCCTCATACGTTTCACATTCAAAATGCGGACGTGGGCCAGCAAAAAGGTGATTAATTTGCCTGCTATCCCGCAAAACTTTCTCTACTGTTTCGATCTGGTCGAGGCAGCGCCAAACTTTCGGCACCGGGTTATTGAGGTCAGACGGTAAGCCGCCGAATTTGCGATATATAAATTCTCCCTTTTTTAATTTTCCTTTGGTGGTATCAGAGAAAACTATTTCCTCAGCATCCCCGAATTCATCCTTCGTTACTTCATATCTTTCGTCTACCCACAATATCGGGATAGCCCTTACCATTCCGGTCTTGTCTTTTTTGTCAAACTCATCATACCATTCATAATTCTTATCATACTTTATCTTCCAGAGCAAGCGCCCTTCCATTTCGGTAGCCACTGTCATTTCCAACATGCGATAATCCTTTAACCCGCTCGTATCCAAAAATGCATCCACCCAGCCATTATCTCTCTCATCATAACCTTCCATGGTCTCAACTTCTATGTCTCCGCCGGATATAAGACTTGCTCTAAAATCTATCACCGGCCCGGTCATAGTAACGCCCCAATCCGCAGCGCAAATGTATTTCTTTTTTATTTCGGTAACTGCCGAATTGTATGTCTTGTATTTGTTTCCGCTATACCTGCCGGGGTCATCAACATAATCGTCGGTTGTGAGTACCATATTTTGAATGGCAGCCTCTCTTGATAATATCATTCCCGTTTGTACCTGTAACAGTTTTTCTAATTTGTTTAGCCTGTTGGTATAGATTCCGGTCATCGTTGCGATGTGAGATAGACCGTTTTTTATTTTCCCGTATATTCCTTTTTTTTTATACACATTTATGAAATAACATCGTTTTGCTAAAGTGTCAACTTTTGTTGACACGTTTATGTTTACAGGAAATTGTTGACAAAACCTTGAAATCAATATATATTATATGTAATGAAAATAAAACCATACAAGAAAGATTGTGAGAAAATGGTGGCTACGATTACGTTCAGGATGACAAAGAAAGACAAGAAAGCGCTGTTTAAATTTTGCGCTAAAAAAGGCCGCTCCGTGTCATGGGTAATTAACGGTATAATCGAGGCGGAAGGAATCTTGAGGAGGTAAAGGTTATGAAGGATCATAGGAGGATAGCATGACCAAAACACAAAAATTAGGGTTAGAAGAGGGGCTGGCAACCGAATTGACATTGCTGGTACTTTATCTATCTGGTTGGGAAGAGGATTCACAAGAAAATAAACACGAAAAGGATTTTCGATGCTGGATAAAGCATTCCTTTCAGTATCGTGATAACTTAGACAAGATGGGGTTGCTTGCGCATCATCCTCACCCAGCAGCCAGGACATGCCTGTTGACCAAAGCCGGTCAATATAAAGCGGAAGAATTAAAAAAGAAATATCTCAAAATAAATCAGGAGGATAGCATGAGTGAAAAATTAGTAAATGAAGCATCGACCTTGAATCAGGGTCGTAGGTGTAAAGGGAAAGATAACCGGACAGGCAAAGTGGTAACCGGAACATTTATCGCCTATTTTTCAGGTTTTGAGGCAGCACTCATTGAAGGCGATGACAAAATGCATCATTCATGTGATGCGATTAACATCGAATTCACTGAATAAATCGATCTGCATGAGCGCCGGGGGAAATTGATTAATCAGGAGGTTAAATGGAACAAGCAATAAAAGACCCAATACAAAAAGGCTATATCGATGCTAAGAGAAATTTTGATAATGCGGTTAAGGAAGCGGAAGAGTATCTTTGCCAAACCCTCAAAGGGATGGGTGTTGAGATTACAAAATCACCATGGCAGGCTGATTGTGGCATTTCAATGGAAGTAACAGCGAAATATGATCTGGAACATTTAGCCAGCATTCTAAGAGATAACGAAAGGCGACTACTAAGGTGGGGATGTGAATGCCTTTTGAGAGAGGAGATGGCTGTAGAAAAAGAGCAGCTACTTGACTGTTTTTATAATTTGGAGACAAAATGGAATATAATATAGTAGGGTTAAAACACAATGGTACCGCTATTGGGTATATGTACTATAGTAGTTTTTTTGGGAAAGCTCTATTGTGGATTGCCGTCCATGATAGGCGCGTTAAGAAAATATGGCACGATGGCAGGTCGTGGAATGTCAACATTATCGGCGATCCACATAGGTACTTACACCGCTATCGCACCTTGATTCACATATGGAATGAACATGAGTTGGAGTTAGTTGAGCCCATTGCGAGTCTCACGGAAGCATATTGGGGGACACTGCGGGAGTGCGTGAAATGACACAAAAAGATGAATCACGAACGTAAAGACGGAATAGTAATTTTAGAATTTGGTAAATAAGGAGAAAAATAAGCCCTAAACATAAATCATGTAAATCAATACCCTGGGAGATGGGCCTGGAAAGATTAGCGTTATCAGGTAGGGCAGCCTTATTGTTACGAGAATGTCGTTTACATTAAAGCGAGTGTCCTTATTTTTGCTCTCAACCATTCTATTTGTTTTTTCTCCCATTGACCAAACCTTCCTAAAATACAACAATATATGCAATATACAAAAATACTATTACATTCGCTACCATCTCTATGATTTCAATGGCCATCCCGTGGATAGTCATAAATCTTCTCAAACTTAGCCATATACATGTTCTCGTTTCTAATTTATAAAAGAGCCGGTCGTATATATCCATAAGGCTGATCACAACCGAAACTATAACGATTCCCTTTAGTATTACCTTAAATAATAACATTTCGTTTTCTCCTTCAAACTATAATCCTAAACGCTTTTGTTTTGTCATCTTAAGCTCCTTCTATTGTCAACGTATGACATTGGCACGTCGGAGCTTCTTGTATACATTCTATGATACCTTCTTTCCATGCACCGATAAGTATATCAAAATTCCCGGTTTCGATGCGTAGATTAATAGCATCATCAATTGACATGTATTTACCCGTTTCGTGGATGAACGCGGTAACTCCATCATCGCAGCACGTAGCCCAACCATCAAAGTAATATGAGGTGTGATCGTTCTCTATGCCCATGGGCAGTTCCACATGGATTATTCTCTCACTTTCTTCTTTCGATATCCTATCCCCTTCATGTCTCCGCGTAATCTCCCCGTTATCCCAGATGATAACCTGGTCCCGGGCACTTGAAAAGGTCATCATTTTATGCAGTTTTATCCAATCAAGTCGCTCTATTACTTTTATTTTGTCTATTTTTTCCATAGCAATCCTCCTTTTTTAATATCCCCAATAATCCTATTTCTTATCTTATGTAAATCCTCAGCATCGGCAAGCGCTTTATTTCTTTTCTTCAATACCTTCTCCAACCTCTTGAATTCGGCCCTTGCGTACCTTTCTCCCTTAGCGAATCCCCTCGCCCAGGTGTTCGATGTGCGATACAACTCCTTCCACTTATATCCATTCCGCAAATGCCTCTCGCCCCAAATTGGCCATAGTGGCTCACCGCCGAATTTAACCTTTTTGCCGAATATTAAATCGCAACTAATTATCTCATAATCATCGAGGTGCTGGTTCCTGCACGTTGTTATTTCCATCTCATAGTTCGGTTCACTCGGAAGGAATAGTGTTATTTTAACTCTCACGTGGTTACCTTCATTCGGCGGTTGCTGGCTAAACGTTTCTACTGTATAGTACCCTTTGGAAAGTGGATATATTGCGGATGTTATCACTTTATCTGCAGTGCTTTTGTTTTGTTGTCTTATGATAGAACCATCTGGATATTCTATTGAATCCATAATGCCTTCTCTGATTATTGCACCTTTTGTTAATGTCATTTTATTCTCCTTCTATTTTGTCTATATCAACATCGATACTAACGATATCGAAGGAATTGGGATTTTCTCTTACTTTTTTAATTTCTAAATCTGCTATAGTTTTTTCTTCAAATATTTCATTGTCATCCGAAAGACATAATAACATTCCACAACCCCTCCCAACTATCCCTACAGAATTAACAGAATAATCGTTTGATCTGCCCTTATAAATTATCGGTTTTAATTTCATGCGTATACCGTAAGAACCATACATTTTTATATAAAAAAAATCACCGACTTCCAAACTGCTAAATTTAATTTTTTTTAATGTCATCTTATTCTCCTTA
>Ga0307378_10009241_pt1 | contig 12977 bp, 8 predicted proteins | sample UN1MG_FD_202238 | JGI IMG/M metagenome (GOLD analysis project Ga0307378, IMG submission 202238) | Soil microbial communities from Risofladan, Vaasa, Finland - UN-1 | ecosystem: Environmental > Terrestrial > Soil > Coastal area > Acid sulfate soil | place: Finland: Risofladan, Vaasa | collected... | reverse complement strand
GTGCCGGGGATTACAGGATGGGAAAGGTCGATCCGGTCTGTGGAAAGGCCTCTTTCGAATACATAGAGCGGGCCGCAAGGCTCGCACTCAAGGGCGAGGTGGATGCGGTTGTGACCGCCCCGATCAACAAGGAAGCGCTTAAGGCGGCGCATGTCGATTATCCCGGCCACACTGAGATACTCGGGGGGCTCACCGGAGTTTCCGACCCGCTTACCATGTTTGAAACGAAAACCTTGAGGATCTTTTTTCTTTCCCGCCATCTGTCGCTTCTGAAGGCGATTCAGTCCATTACCGAAGGGCGGGTTTACGAGTATATAATTCGCTGCACGAGCGCGCTGAGGTCCCTCGGTATCGAAGATCCGCTCCTCGCCGTCGCCGGGCTCAATCCCCACAGCGGCGATGGAGGTCTCTTCGGGGACGAGGAGATTCGGTCTATCATGCCGGCCGTAAAACGGGCACAGGAGGAAGGCGTGCGGGTAGCAGGGCCCGTGCCTGCCGATTCCGTGTTTGCTCTCGCACTTCGCGGGAGGTACAGTGCGGTTCTCTCCCTGTACCACGATCAGGGGCACATAGCGGCAAAGACGCTCGATTTCGAGAGGACGATTTCCATAACCATGGGGCTCCCTTTCCTCCGTGTGTCACCTGACCACGGGACCGCCTTCGATATTGCGGGGACAGGAACCGCACAGGAGAAGAGTATGGAAATGGCGCTTCTGGCGGCCGCGAGATATGTCAGAAACTACAATATCCGATGATGCCCCGGTGTATTTTTAAACATAAGAGAGGGTGATAGAAGAGGAGACGATGCCCCTCCTAATTTCGCACAAACCACGGTACATAGTAGGTTGAAATACGGGTCTTATATGTACTTAAATGCATATAGGTCAGCCGGTTTCAACTTCCTTTTTATTTAACCCTATTCATAAACCCATAATCGAGTTAATTAAAGAGAGGATGTCGGATGGTCTGTAGCCAGGAAGCAGTACCCTTTGATTAATCGCTGGTGCATTCTCCGTACCGTACGACAAACAGTTGTACGGTACGGCTTAATTACCAATTAACCAACATTGCTTTATACACCAGCTCACGAATTTGTTCCTGATAATAATTAGATTTTTTCGTTGATACAGCAATTTTAGTAAATATTATAAATTAAAATATAAGAAATAAATGAACCAATTCTGTAATTGATGCTTCTGTCATCAACTACTAATTACTTGAGAGTAAAATAGTTACATAGATGTCTTTTCTTATTGAACATACTAATCATTCACCGAGAGCTAATTAGCAGTGAGGGAGGCCCGCTGTAGTGTTTTGCACGGTTATCACGCGGATTTGGTTCATTCCCAAACAGTAAATACCAGGGGTTTAATGCGGTTTTCTCACAGATTGCTGCAATCAGATTGCTGCAATCAGATTGCATAGCAAGCAAAGGATGACTCGGCAGAATTTTATAGTCTTGTGTAAAAATAATGTTTATGGTGAACAAAAGGCTAAAAGCCCACATTCCTTCCTATTATGATCGCATATAAGGAATGGGGATTGAACTCCAGATTCCTGTGTGAGAAATGGGGGTTTGACGGCCTTCCCACCATATATAATGATTTTAGAATACATCTCACGGTCCTGTTATGATGCAGCTTGCGAAAAAACAGCACTACGCGATATTGAAACGCTCGAGGATGCGCCTTTGATCGGGCTGGAGATCATGGAACGCGATACCCACCTGTGAGAGGGATCTTTCCTCCGTGGATTCCTCGGAAATGGTGTTCACCTGGACGATCCGCCCGTCGAGAGTGCTGAAGTTCGGAAACTCGAACCGTTTGAGATCGAGGCTGATCTCTGCGTCCTTTCTCACCGGGGATTCATCCTTCTGAACGATCTCGATTCCCGCGCCGCTGGCGCTGAGGTTTCTGAGGATGGCCGGCTTTCGTATACCGCTTTCCTTGAACACGATGGCGGAGATCTCGGGAACGACAAACCGCCTATAGCTCGATTTCCTTCTTTCATTGTTCTTAAGAAGGAAGTCCATCAGCCCTTCGACCTTGTAGATGGAGAAAGACCCCTTGAATCCCCGTATGGAGTTCTTTGAAAGCTTTTCGAGTTTTGCCCACCGGCTTATAGAGGTTGCAACCGCCTCATCGACGTAGATCTGATTGTTCTTGGCCGTATCTCCCAGTCGGGACGCGAGGATCACGGGTTTTCCGAACACAGTGTCGATCGGTTTTTCCCGAGGCCCTACCATGCAGTGGAGCGATTTTCCCATGGCAACACCTACTCCGATCTCCAGCGGAAAGTGTGCATCCCACTTGTACTGTATGTTCTGTCGAAGGAGAGCCATTCTCATCTCCAGGGCGGAACGGACGGCATAGAAGGCCGCATTCGGTACGGCTTTGTCCTTCCCCCATATTGCAAAAAACCCGTCTCCCACTATGTTATCGAGCTCACCTTTATATCTCTCGATGATTTCTGCGGCCGTCTGGTAGTAGCGGTTGGTGAACTTGTATACCTTATGCGAGGAGAGCACATCAAACATATGTGAGAAACCTCTGAAGTCTGCGAAGAGGGCAACCATAGTCTTCTCTGAAGATTGTAACTCGTTTTCCATAGCTTTTTCCTGTACTACTGAAATTTTGTGTGCCCGTGAAGAGACACGCCCCCCCCGTTTCATAGTTTCACAAAAGTTGAGTTAAGTGTTACGCAACGATGATGGTCAAAAAACTTTTTATATTGTTGATATGATAATAATATAGTGTAAATATGGAAAATAACAATTAATATCTCGGATTGCGGTATGGTATCAGATACCTGAGGTCCGGAGGCGATTGGGCATCGAAGTTGTGAAGGACTGCACGGTCACGACTCGAGAGGCGGTAAGAAGGCAGCGTTTGCGATTATTATCGTTTAATATAAGGCTTTCCGTCTGCAGCCGGCGGTACAGATTTTCCGATGACCCCTGCGAGCACGATCATGGTTATGAGATAGGGGAGCATCCAGAGGAACTGAGGCGGAATGGGGATGCCCTTTATCTGGAAGATTATCTGAAGGGCATCTGAGAAACCGAAGATAAGGCCCCCGGCGAAGGCGCCGATCGGATGCCATTTCCCGAAGATCATGGCGGCAAGCGCGATAAAGCCTTTGCCGTTCGTCATGAGGTCGTCGAAGCTGCCAGTGGTTTCGAGTGAGAACCACGCACCCGCAAGTCCGGCAATCAGTCCTCCAATAATAACGTTGAGATACTTCATCCGGAACACGTTGATGCCGACTGTGTCTGCAGCTTCCGGGTGCTCTCCGATAGCTCTCGTTCGAAGACCCCACTTGGTCTTGAAGAGCAGGACAGTGATGACGGCGACGAGGCCCATCATGAGGAATACGATCGGCTGGTTCGTGAATATTATAGCCCCGATGATCGGTATCTTTGAAAGCAGAGGAACCTTGATGATAGGAAGAATTGAGGTCCTCGAAAGTTTTGCTTTAATGAGGAAGCTTCGGCGTATGAATCCGGTAAGTCCCACGGCGAGTATGTTTATCACGGTCCCGGATATGATCTGGTCAGTGATCATCGTTACCGAGAGGAATGCATGAAGCAACGCCATGGCGGCCCCGGAGATTACGGCAAAGATAAGGCCCGCCCAGATATTTCCGATATAGAGGGCCGCGGTAAACCCTATGCATGCGGCCGTGAGCATCATGCCCTCGATGGCGATATTGATTACCCCTGTGCGCTCACATAGTATCCCTGACATTGCGCCGAGAACTATGGGAGTTGAAAGCCTGAGACTCAGCGCAAGGAGCCCGACGATATCGAAGCTCGAGTCGATGCCGGCCCAAAGGATTAAAGACGCTACAGCGACAAACGACGTGGCAAAGAAAGAGAGATTTATGAGCTTTTCGAGCCGCTTCACTATCGGAACTAGTGAGACTGCCAGGCCGAGACATGCGAGGATAAGTACCGACCTTCCGGTATGTACGGAGATCCTGCCGAGAGTGCCGAATCCGATGATAGACTGAGACCCTTCACCGAGGAATCGAAACGAAAAGCGGATGATGAGGAGATTCAGGATTATCGTTAAAGCGTTGAATACTACTGTTTTGTAATTGCCTTTTTCCATTTTGCCTTTACTTGCCCCAGCCTTTGGTCAATAAAATTCCCGCTTTCTCTTTTTCCGCCTTTATCCTGTAAACCCAGCGGACAATCCTCGGAGCAGCGATAAACATGATCACAAACGCCTGGACGATATTAATCAGGTCTATCGATATCTGGGCGCGGATCTGCATGAGGCCCGCACCGTTGCGGAGAGCCGCCCACAGCATTGCAGAGGGAAAAACTGCCAGTGGATTGCTCTTCGCAAGGAGTGCTATTGCTATCGCATCGAAACCGAACCCCGATACAAACGCAGCGGGGAGATTATAGTTCAATCCGAGAACCTCCCCAGCGCCGGCCAATCCGGCAAGTCCGCCGGAGATTGCCATGGCGAGAACGAAATTCTTCGATATGTTCATCCCGGCATACTGTGCAGCATCCTGGTTCAATCCCACCGTCCTGATCTCGAATCCGGTCTTTGTCTTGAAGAGGAGAAAATAGATAAGGAAAATGGCGAGGATCGCGAGTATGAATCCCCAGTGGAGCCTCAGGCCCGGGATTATCTTCGGCAGGTAAGCGGTCTTTAGGATGTACGGTGTCCTTGGAACACTCGCCTTGGGGTCGAGCATAGGGTTCTTTACAAGGAAGTCGGTGAGGCGGATCATTATGTGGTTCATCATTATCGTGTTGATTACCTCATGCGCTCCTGTTTTTGCCTTGAGGTACCCCGGTATTGCTCCCCAGATCCCGCCGGCGGCAATACCGGCTATTATCGCTATCGGAAGGTGAATGAAATGCGGTAACCCGTGGAGCGCATAACCGATATACGCGGCCGCCAGAGCACCTGCATACAGCTGGCCCTCAGCGCCGATATTGAACAGCCCGCACCTGAAACCGAAGGCGACGGCAAGACCCGTCAGGATGTAGGGCGTGGTGCCGACAAAGGTCTCAGCGATCGCCCTTGCGCTCCCGAACGCTCCCTGCCATAAACCTTTGTATGCTGCATACACGTTTGCCCCTGATGCCCAGATGATAACTGCCCCGATGATGAGCGATGTGATGATCGAAAGGAGCGGTATGAGGAGATCCTGGTATCCTGCCTTCAGTTTTATTTGCATTGTAATCTTCCGTAATTATGACAAGTTACATTCATCGAACGCACCGTCACGTTTCCGATACTATTCCAGCCATAAGCAGCCCGAGCTTGTCCTTTGTAGCCTCATAGTATGAAAGGGTTTTAACGATCTGTCCCTTGTATATGACACCGATCGTGTCTGAGAGAGAGAGGATCTCGTCGAGCTCCGAGGAGACGAGGAGCACGGCATGACCACTGTCCCTTGTTTCCACTATCTTCTTGTGTATATACTCTATAGAACCGACATCCAGCCCGCGTGTGGGCTGCGATGCGATGAGAAGCCTGATCTCCCGTGCGAGCTCACGTGCGACCACCGTTTTCTGCTGGTTTCCGCCTGATAGGGTTTCTGTTGTCGTGAGTATACCGGGAGCTTTTATATCGAATTCTTCCATGAGTTTATTCGAGCTTTCGGTGATATAGGGGAAGTTAAGAGAGAGCCGCTTTGAGAAAGGAGCCTTGTAGTAGGAACAGAGTATTAGGTTGTCTCTAATGGGGTAGGGCAGGACGAGTCCGTGCTTCTGACGGTCTTCCGGGATGTGAGCAGTCCCGAGCTCGAACACCTCCCTTGGATTGTTCCCGCGGAGCCCAGTGCCGTCTATGCTGATCTCTCCGCTCTCGAAGCTCAAAAGCCCTGTAAGGGCTTCGACGAGCTCAGTTTGTCCGTTTCCCTGGACTCCTGCCATGCCGAAGATCTCTCCCTCGTGAACAGTAAAGCTGATCCCGTTTACGACCCTTACTCCTCTGCGGTCGTATACGTTGAGGTTTTTCACCTGGAGTACAGGTTTGCCCCTCTGCATCTTTTGTTTTGATACCTTGAGTATCACCTCGCGGCCTACCATCATTCTGGCAAGCTGCGGCTCATCTGTATTTGAGGGGGATACGCTTCCTACGCCCTTGCCGTCTCTCAGTACTGTAATATTGTCAGAGATTTCGAGAACCTCTTTGAGCTTATGGCTTATGAATATGATCGATTTACCTTCGGCTTTGAGGGAGCGGAGTATGTTGAAAAGCTCCTTGCTCTCCTGAGGGGTAAGCACGGACGTCGGTTCGTCAAGAATGAGGATCGACGCCTCGCGGTATAGTGCCTTGAGAATTTCCACCCGCTGCTGTGTCCCTATAGGGAGGTCTTTTACAAGGTCGGTCGGGTTGAGGTTGAAGCTGTACCTTTTTGAAAGGGTTTCTATACGACTGTGCGACTCTTCAACGTTGATGAGGCCGTTCTTCTTCGACTCATTGCCCAGAATGATATTTTCGCAAACGGTCATCGTGGGGATGAGCATGAAGTGCTGGTGCACCATGCCTATCCCCTGGGAGAGAGCGTCGGCGGGTGAATGTATCACCGCCTTTTTTCCGTTGATGAAGATTTCACCGGCGTCCGGAGTGTAGAGACCGTAGAGTATGTTCATCAGTGTCGTCTTGCCGGCGCCGTTTTCGCCGAGAAGGGAGTGGATCTCACTCTTCTTCAGCGCAAAGTCGATACTGTCGTTGGCCAGAACACCGGGAAAGGACTTTGAAATACCTTTGAGTAAGAGAATCTCATCAGCCATACAGGGTGGTCCGCCTTTATAATTGGCAATCCTAACCTATTTTCGTGATGATAGCAACTGTTTTTCGAATAAAATTAACCTCTTAGCCAGGCAGGACAGGCTCAGAGTCCGATAAAGGCCTCTGCGAGCCCTATAATGAAGCCGAGGATTGCACCGGATAAGATAATAAAATTGATCTCCGGGCCGCCGGCCTTTTTAATAAGCTTTTCGAGAACCCCGACATCGAATGAGTTGACCTTCTGTTCAACAATACCGGATACCATGCCCTCATCGATGAAGGACTCGATGATCCTCCGGTTGAAGTATCCGTCCCTGTCTATGAGGAGCGATGCTATTATGGTCTTCACTGTTCCCCGCATGAAAGAGAGGCTTGAGAGAGGAATCCCGAACATCTTCTGTTTGTTCTTATCGAGAAACTGGTCGATGGCGGCCATAAGCTTTTCTTTGTCTATCCTCGTTCGTATGGCCTCACTGTTGACGAGGTGATCACTCACTATATTTCCCGCGCGTGCCGCAATATCCGACTGTCTCTTGGGGAGGAGCCCCTGAACGCCGAGGATCTTTTTTCTCGGGTGAAATAGAAGCTTTATTGCAATAAAGTTTGTGATAAACCCGAGCAGCGAGCCCGCGACAGGGTACACGAAGAAACGGAGCAGATGGAAATCAATGTCCATTCCTATAAGATAACTATTCCGGTTCGGTGAAGCGAGAAAAATGGGGATGATGATCCTACTGTCGGGAATCGGTTTTCAGCGGTAAACGGATCGTTTTCAGCCCGCTGTCTGCGGCCTAACGGCTTTATGTGTTATCTCTGTACTCTTTTCTAATTGCGATAAACTCTTTTTCCGTACTGACAAACGCCTCGACAATCTCAGGATCGAACGACTTTTCTGATTCTTCAAGGAGGATGGATCGTGATCGCTCATGAGAGAATGCCTCCTTGTATACTCTCTTCGAGGTAAGTGCATCGTACACGTCAGCGAGCGCCGTAATACGCGCAGTGAGTGGAATCGCGTCCCCCGCCAGACCTTTAGGGTAGCCTTGCCCATTCCACTTCTCGTGATGGTAGTAGGCAATATCCTTTCCCATGTCGAGAAACGATTGTTCCATGCCCGACAGCCTTATCGCCGCGCTTATCGAACCTCCGCCAATCTCGCAATGACGCTTCATGATCTCGAACTCCTCAGTGGTAAGCTTGCCCGGCTTCAGCAGGACCTCATCCGGGATTCCGACCTTCCCGATATCGTGAAGCGGAGTCGATTTGTAAATATTGTCTATATAGTGCTGGCCAATGTACTCATTGTACTTCTGTTTTTTCTGAAGTTCGACGGCAAGAGTCTTCGCGTATTCCCGCATCCGCTCGAGGTGCTCGCCTGTTTCCGGATCCCGGAACTCTGCGAGTTTTGCAAGGGCGACGATCGTGACGTCCTGTGTGGCGATCAGCGTTTCCATCAGCTCGATGTTGCTCTTCTTAAGGGATTCCTGGTATGTCATGTTCTCGTCATGGAGCCGTTTCATAGCAAGGAGAGACTTTAAACGTGCCTTTAAAAAGAGCATGTTGAAAGGCTTCGCGAGAAAATCATCGGCACCGTTTTGGAGAGCCATGAGGTGATTCTGGTCGTCCGCAAGACCTGTGATCACTATGATGGGCACCATCTTTGTCTTGGGATTAGACTTCAACCTTTTACAGACGTCGAAACCGTTGAGCTTCGGCATGTTGAGATCGAGAAGCAGGAGGTCCGGCTTAACCTCATCGAATTTCTGGAGCGCCTGCTCGCCGTCAGCCGCTTCGACGATAGAGTATCCCATGGGGGTGAGAAAGGTGATGAGCATCTTCCTGTTTTCTACCATGTCGTCAACTACGAGTATTGTCTGCTTTCCCTCCATAGCCTTTCCCCACGCGATTTATTTTCAATCAGGTGCAGCGGTCCGCCATTAGTTCCCGGCGGCTATACTTTTTTCTTATTTCCCGGACATTCGAATCATACACCAAAAATTAAGTATAAAGCATTTGTGACAGTAATGCAAATAATTCGACTTCATTTCACTGCATAATATGCTGCACCATACCCCTTTCCGGAGTTTTTGGTTTTTTTGCATTTTTTCAGTAACTGCAATACAATTAGAATGACCTGCTACATATGACAGGAGACTTAGATGAAAAAAAGAGTCCTCGTAATTGACGACGAAGAGATGAATTTGAACGTTCTCAAACTGATACTGGAAGATATGGGGTATGATGTATGTACTTTCAGTGATCCTTTCAAGGGAGAAGAGGAAGCACTAAGATCAGACTATGACCTTGTAATAACGGACCTGAGGATGCCGGGGAAGAACGGGGCGGAGGTCACCGAAAACATCCTCAGTGCGAAGCCCCACGCAAAAGTGCTCATACTCACAGCATACTCGACAGATCGTCTCGCACAGAGGGCCCTTGATGCCGGGGCGCTTTCCCTTTTGAAAAAACCTTTCGAGATAGCAAAAATACTGGATTTTCTGCAATAAAATGGACAAAGAAAAAGATTACTTTATAGAAGACCTCATCAAGGGCACAAACGAATTCCTCGATGATATATCGTTGGGGGGCATCGAACTCGGGGGTCCGTCAGAAGCCGGTAATAAGATTGAAAACGAGATCCAGAAAAAAGAGTTCGAGGAGTTGGGGCTGGAAGAGCAGCCAGCGTCCGACGGCACAGTTGAGCTCACAGTTTCGAAAGACGACATGAAGATCACCGCTGATTTCTATCCTCCGAGCGGGGGCGGAAACGATATCGATAAAGAGATGGTAATAGACGAGCTCGAATATCACGGTGTAGTGTTCGGGGTCGACTGGGATGCTGTGAACGAGGCGATCGGCCGGTGCAACGACGCACGTATACAAATAAACGGGGTTGTCGTTGCCGTAGGCCAGCAGCCGGTTGAGGAGGTTCCTGAGCAGTTTGTCGTCGAAGATCGGCTGCAGAAGAAGCAGGGGGGGCTGAATGAAGAGGACAGCAGGATCGACTTCAAGGAGCGCACAACCTATACCCTCGTGAAAAAGGGCGAGTACCTCGCGCGGGTGGTTCCGAAGAAAGAGGGCATGCTTGGAAAGACCGTGAAGGGTGAGCTTATTCCGTATAAAAGGGCATCGGTCGTCCAGAAGAAACCCGGGAGGAACACGACCCTTTCAGGTGACAAGGTGGTGGCCGCGGCAGATGGAAGGTTCGAGGTGAGAGATGGACACTTCTGGGTCCACGAGGTCTTTGAGGTCCACGGTGACGTCGATTACCATACAGGAAACATATCGTTCCCCGGAGATATCATCATTCACGGGAGGGTTAATGACGGATTTAAGGTTGAAGCGGGGGGGTCTATTGTCTGCAAAAGGACTCTGGATGCTTCCGAGATCAAGTACAAAAGGGACCTGCAGGTATACAGGGGTATCATCGGAAGGCAGAAGGGAAAGATATCCGTGGGAGGAACGATAGACACGAAGTATATCGAAAACTCCTGCGTGGAGGCTGAGGATACGATCTTTGTCGAGACGGGAATACTTCACTCGATCGTCCGTACCCGGAATCGGCTCGAAATGGCCAAGAAGAGCATAGTCGCAGGGGGTAAGATATACTCCCAGAACGGGGTAAAAGCAGGTCAGATCGGTACGAAGATGGGGATCAAGACGGAGATACAGTGCGGTGTAGATCACAGGATCCAGCGCAACCTCGAGTGGATCAAGGACAAGAACGTTCTCCTCGCATCCAAGCTCAGCCTCGTGGAGGAGAGGATCAAGGCGGATTCGGAAGCGAACAAAGAGCTCATAAGCACGAGAGACAGGATAAGGGAGTATATTCATAAGCTGAACCGGGCTGCAAAGGCGCTCATGGCCCAGCTCGATCGAAACAGGAAGGCTGATGTGGTTGTGACCGGAACGGTCTTTCCGGGTGTCTACATAGAAATATGCCGGGTTCCCTACGTGGTGTCCCACGAGATTGAGGGGGTCCGTTTCTATCTCGACAGTGAAAAGAGTACAGTTGAGGTCGAACCGCTGTTGTAGAACAGGAGATTCGGGTATGGGCCGGCCTTCAAATCGGGACCGCATGTAACGCAGGTCGGTGACGACACGCGGTGGATCCCCCGCCTTCATATCACCTTTTGAGATGCCTCCCCTGTGTCGAAAGATGCTCCGCGAGTGGAAGAGTGTCTTAAGCTTTCGTATATGAAAGAAAACGTCACCGGATTTGTCTTACCGTGTACAGCTTTTTGATAGTCCCTTCAGTGAAAGAGATCAATCGAACTTCAAGATCGGCCGCTCCACGACCTGTCGATTGCAGTTCGGCGCACAGTGAAAGACAGTAAATAATGGCCGTCCTGTTATGAGCTTTAACCAAATGTTATGCGTTAGTGCGGTTTTCTCAAAGATTGCCAATGCAATCAGATTGCTATGCAATCAGATTGCATTGCAATGGGTTTAAATGATGACTTGGCAGCTGTAAAAAATAATGTTTGGGGTGAAAAAAGCGCCATAAGCCCCGTTACTTAAAGTGTGCTGTTGATCATGAGAAACGGGGATTGGAACCCCCATTCCTGTGTGAGAAATGGGGGTTAGTTTCCCTGTCTTGTTAAGGAGTAGGGCATCAGAAAAGAAGGAGTGGGTGTAACCGGAGAGACCGAAACCATCAATCTCGGGCGTCACCCTGTCGAAGGGCCTCATCATACGGTACGTATTTGTAGCTTTCATAGTATATACGTTTTGCTATATTAATATACAGGATATACAGGGCAGCGGCAGCTATGTGGCATGCACAAAAGGGTCAAAATGATACGCCTTGTTAGTATCATTTTGATACTATATGTGGACGCGGATATAAAAACCGAGACAATGGTATATAATTTATTATTTATCAAGCAGTTAGAAACAGAGTGTTTGTGCAAAAGTGGTACCATAATTGCAATATTATTAGTGATAACGAAGTAGAGGCATAAGGAGTCGGTATGGATATAAACAGATTTACAGAGATGGCACAGGGCGCTTTGCAGAGCGCGCAGCTGCTCGCAGGGGAGTACGGACACCAGCAGATCGAGAGCGAGCATCTTCTTCTCGCCCTCGTGCGTCAGCAGGACGGCGTGGCTCCTCAGATACTGGCAAAGCTCAATGTCGACCCGGTATCCGTCACAAACGAGGCCGAACGCGCGATTTCCAGAATACCGAGAGTGACGGGGTCGGGGGCATCAGGAACCGTTTATCTTTCGTCGAGACTGAATGACCTCCTGTCAACTGCGGAAAGTGAGGTAAAGAGCCTCAAGGACGAGTATATAAGCACAGAGCATCTCTTCCTCGCACTCGTGAAGGATTCGGGCGAAGCCGGAAAGCTGCTCAAAAATCTCGGTCTCACGAGGGCAAAGATACTCGACGCCCTGAGACAGATACGCGGCAGCCAGAGGGTTACATCCCAGAATCCAGAGGCGACCTATCAGGCCCTCGAGCGGTATGCAATAGACCTCACAGAGAGGGCGCGAAAGGGAAAGCTCGACCCTGTTATCGGAAGGGATGACGAGATCCGACGGGTTGTGCAGGTGCTGTCACGGAGAACGAAAAACAACCCTGTGCTCATCGGAGAGCCGGGCGTAGGTAAGACCGCAATCGTCGAGGGACTCGCGCAGCGGATCGTGAAGGGGGATGTCCCTGAAGGGCTGAAGGACAAGAATATCGTCGCACTCGACATGGGTTCGCTGCTTGCCGGAGCGAAGTTCAGGGGTGAGTTCGAGGAGCGGATGAAGGCCGTGCTCCGGGAGGTGCAGGAGTCGGACGGGAGAGTGATACTCTTTATCGATGAGCTCCACACGGTTGTCGGTGCAGGAGCAGCCGAAGGAGCAATAGATGCCGGCAACCTCCTGAAACCGATGCTGGCCCGTGGAGAGCTCCACTGCATCGGAGCGACGACCCTGAACGAGTACCGAAAGTATATCGAGAAGGACGCTGCGCTAGAGCGAAGGTTCCAGCCGACGCTGGTCGATCAGCCTTCGGTAGAGGACACGATATCGATCCTCAGGGGCCTGAAGGAGAGGTACGCGATATACCACGGTATCAAGATCAAGGACGGCGCGCTTGTTGCTGCCGCGGTTCTCAGCGACCGGTACATATCGGACAGGTTTCTTCCGGACAAGGCGATAGATCTGGTGGACGAAGCCGCTGCAAAGCTAAGAACGGAGATCGACTCTATGCCTGCTGATC
>Ga0307378_10009239_pt1 | contig 12979 bp, 1 predicted proteins | sample UN1MG_FD_202238 | JGI IMG/M metagenome (GOLD analysis project Ga0307378, IMG submission 202238) | Soil microbial communities from Risofladan, Vaasa, Finland - UN-1 | ecosystem: Environmental > Terrestrial > Soil > Coastal area > Acid sulfate soil | place: Finland: Risofladan, Vaasa | collected... | reverse complement strand
TCTTTTTCTTTCCAGCCGGAGCCGGGGCATTCAGGAGTGCCTGCGTCTGCGATATCTACCGTGATGGGTATCCTTCCGGTTACTCCGCCAAGAGGAGGGATGTTGGGATCATGATCAGGTGCCTGGGTGAAGTTGGTGTCGATGATGGTAGCCAGTATGTATGCCTGGCCATTATATTTCGTGGTGTGGTTGGGAGAGACCTTCCCGCCGGGAGTTACCTGGAGTATGGTTGGGTCTGAGGAGTGATAATGAATATGAGGGGTGAAGTCAATGGCTGGGGGGACAAGATCTGTCTGGGCGAAACCTGTAAGGGCAAGGGCTGACTGGCCGGAGCTTGTGAGGTTAAAACCTGGCTGGTCAAAGCCAACTAGGTCAAAATCGCCGTCCAGATAGTGGCCTGTGGCTTTGAGAGTTATGCTTTGGTCAGGGTTTGTTATGGTGAGTTGGTTAGGATCAGGCATAGTAGATTGCAGGGGGTCTGCCGTGAGGGAGATGCTACAGAGTGTATGCGGACCTTGAGCAGTGACCATCTGGGGAGGCTGGGTAGTGAAGGGGTAGCCTGCTGACAGAGGCCAGAATGCCGGGGACCAGAAGGTATTCCGGGCTTGGGAGAAGAGGCCCTGGAGAAGGTGTACACGCTCTTTATGGGAGATGCCGGTGTCAGCAAAAAGGCCGGACAATTGATCAGACTGGTTGGGATTCTGAAAAAGGGTGAGGAGTTGCCCGGTGAAGGAGTGTTGCCCGGTAAAGTCAAGGTAAGAGGTGCCATCATCCGTGCAGGTGATAATGGTGCGGCTGTAGGGTGGAGTGTCGGGATCTATCAGGTTATCGCAGAAAGAGCCTGATGAGGCAAATTCCAGAAGGCAGATTGTGTCGCGGCCTGTGCCCTGCTGGAAGGTGTCGAGGGAATATTTGAGGGTGTGCGGGTTGTTGGGATCGATGGGATCTGATGCCTTGAGGATTTGACCAGGAGCTATTTGGTAGGCATCCAATGTGCCTCGGCCTGTAAGATAAAGATAAAGAGGCCCGGTGTTGAGACGATTGCAAGCCCAATCGGTGAGGCTATAATTGATATCAACGACAGATGGATCGAAGTCGTCCACTGCCAGTGGGTCAGGGATGTTATCTCCGTCAATGTCTTGATAAGGATTGGGATTAAGATAATAGGTAAAGTAATGGGGATAATTTTGATCCACAAAGAAGGTGGAATAGGCCAAGTTGGCCAGGGCTTGTGAAGAAGACCAGAGAGGATAAGTGGCAGAAGCCGGGCCGCTGGGGCACAATATGAGGTTACCTTGTGAAGGTTGAATATCGATGATTTGGAGGATGGCAAGCCCACTATCCCCATCAGCCACATAGGCATAGTTGCCTGATATGGCCACACCTTGTGCATATCCAGGGGTATCAAATTGCCCGGCATACTTTGGGCCGCTTGGATCTGATATATCTATGATCACTAGCCCACTATCCCCATCAGCCACATAGGCATAGTTGCCTGATATAGCCACATCGCAAGCATACCCAGAGGTATCACATTGCCCGGCATACTTTGGGCCGCTTGGATTGGATATATCTATGATCACTAGCCCATCCCCATCAGCCACATAGGCATAGTTGCTTGATATGGCCACACCTCGTGCTGCCCACCCATAGGCATTATATTGCCCGGCATACTGAGGGCTGCTTGGATCTGAGATATCTATGATTACTAGCCCACCATCATCATCAGCCACATAGGCATAGTTGCCTGATATGGCCGCACCTCGTGCTGCCCACCCAGAGGTATTGTATTGTCCGGCATACTGAGGGCTACTTGGATCTGAAATATCTATGATCACTAGCCCACTAGACCCATCAGCCACATAGGCATAGTTGCCTGATATAGCCACACGGTAAGCATACCTAGAGGTATTGTATTTTCCGGCATACTTTAGGCCACTTGGATCGGAAATATCTATGATCACTAGCCCACTATCCCCATCAGCTACATAGGCATAGTTGCCTGATATAGCCACACCGTAAGCATACCCAGAGGTATCAAATTGCCCGGCATACTGAGGGCCGCTTGGATCTGAAATATCTATGATCATAAGCCCCCTATGCCCATCAGCCACATAGGCACAGTTTCCTGATACGGCCACATCGCAAGCATCCCCAGAGTTATCAAATTGCCTGGCATACTGAGGGACTCTTGGATCTGAGATATCTATAATCACGAGCCCCCCACCTCCATCAGCCACATAGGCATAGTTTCCTGATATGGCTACACCTCGTGCATACCCAGAGGTATCACATTGCCCGGCATACTTTAGGCCGCTGGGATCGGAAATATCTATAATCACTAGCCCACTATACTCATCAGCCACATAGGCATAGTTACCTGATACGGCCACACCTTGTGCCACCCCAGAGGTATCAAATTGCCCGGCATACTTTGGGCCGCTTGGATCTGAAATATCTATGATCACTAGCCCCCTAAACCCATCAGCCACATAGGCATAGTTTCCTGATATGGCCACACTGTAAGCATACCAAGAGGTATCAAATTGCCCGGCATACCGAGGGCCGCTTGGATCTGAGATATCTATGATCACGAGCCCCTCACCCCCATCAGCCACATAGGCATAGTTGCCTGATACGGCCACACCTTGTGCCACCCCAGAGGTATCAAATTGCCCTGCATACCGAGGGCCGCTTGGATCTGAGATATCTATGATCACGAGCCCCCCACCCCCATCAGCTACATAGGCATAGTTGCCTGATACGGCCACACCTTGTGCATCCCCAGAGGTATTAAATTGTCCGCTATACTTAGGGCCGCTTGGATCTGAAATATCTATGATGCGTAGGCCATCTTCCCCATTCGCCAATACTGCATATTTATCAGCTTCATGATCCACTTTATAAAATGCTATATCATTAACTTCACCAATTTCTAAAAAAGCTGTCTCTTTTGGAATAGCAGCATCTGTTACATTTACAATGATAAGCCCTTTCATAGTTCCACAATAGGCATAACTAAAACAACCGGCAGGAATATTACTATCAATCTCTACACAGCTGGGTTTACCACCCCTGTTTCCCCACCTTCCAACAAACCCCAGGTTGACCTTATCCTTGCCAAAAGCAGATGAGCATAGAAGGACAATAATAACCCAAGCCATTAAAAATACACAAAGTTCCTTTGCATAGAATCCTTTCTTTTTCCTACTCATTTTTTATTAACTCCCATATTGCCCTTATTGTCCTCATTGCTCTCATCGCACCCATCTACTCCCCCACCAGGAGAAAACAATACTTCCCTTTATTCAATCCCAAAAAGCCACGAACCGCCGCCAACCACTAATTCCCAAAAATAACCTATCCCCTAAAAATAATAAATAACCGAAGAGTAAACCAAATGGTGATCAACATCAGCCTGTGAATTTTCCCCCTGGATGATTTCCCCTTCCTTTTGCTTGCCCCTGCGGTATTGGTAGGCCATATCGATGCTCATGCTGTACTGCCTCTCTTTCCTTTTCTTTCTCCGGGAGGAGGCTTCATTTTTCTCCCTGAAGGTAAGCCCGAAACCAAGGCTGACCCCATAAAAATCATCGGGCTTGTCCGGTGCTGGTTCAGGGTCGTAAAAGGCTCCTCCCCTGATGGTGGGGATAATCCTTCTCCTTTCTGTTACAAAGGCATACTCTGCACCTAATCTGACCTGCCAGGTGGGTTTTACGGTAACCTCGGATTTACTGTAGCCGGTGATTGGACTGATCCGGCTGCCATCTTTCTTGATTAACTCATAATCACCCCACTCAGTGCGATAAATATCAAGGTCAATCACCAGTAAATCTCCTGATGAATCGAAGGGGTGATAAGCCAGGCCAAGACCGTATGATCTTGGCATGGATAATTCCTCTTTTTCCTTTTTGGACTCGTAGGTATACTTATCCGGTAGAGAGTTTTGCGGATATTTTTCAATATGATATAAGGTGCTTGTGTGTTCGAGATCCGCTGTAAAAGGAGTTTTGTAAACCGCTCCGAGAGTAAAGACTTCACCAATATCCCACAAAAGCCCAAGATTAAAATTAAGCCCGGAGAAGCGGTATTTTTCGCAAGAATCTGCATGACTCACCACAGGGACTTTATCTATTGTCCCCTGGCCGTCTGTGTGATACTTTGCCACCCACTCATTGGCAAAGAGTTTGTCCGACCAGATATTTGCCGCCATTCCCAGTGTCAAGCGGGGAGTAACCATAACCGCCAGGGCAGGCGAAAGTGCTCTCAGCCCTCCCGACTGCTCACAGTCGGCCTGATAATTCATATCCCAAGAAGGCCTCTCGGAAAAAGAGTGCCAATGGTAAGAGGAGAGCTTCTTCGAAAAATCATATAGATGCTGATAGTTCAGGGAAAGAAAAAAATTTTTTTTAAACCGCCTGACCGGGTAAGTCACACTCAAGTAATTGACATTCCAGTCATCCAGGCGGTATGTGCCTGATGCCTCCGGGCTTTTATCAAAATCGAGCCGCTCACTCCTTAAAGAATACGCCCCTACCAATGAAATCTCTGGATTTACCAGGTGTTTTAAGCCTGCCGGATTCCATGAAGCGGCAGTAGCATCATCAGCAGAGCCGATATAAGCCCCAGCCATGCCCAGCGCCCTTGCCCCGGAGCCAACCGGATGAGGAGATGAAGCGATCTCGATAGACTGCTTCAGTTGCGCCCATCCAGGAGAAGGGAAAAAGAGCCAGGAGAAGAAAAGGATGCCCAAGAAGAGAAAGAGGCCAAAGAAAAGGATGTGGGGGGAATTAGTGGATAGGGAATTAGTGGATGGGGAAATAGTGGATAGGACAGCAGAGGCTGAGAACCTCACCTTTTCTACCTTTTTGATTTTCTTTAGACGGGGCATGTAAAACAAAATCATAAGAAAGATGAAGGTGAAGGTAAAGGTGAAAGTGAAGAAGCACGCAGGCAAGACCATATCTTTGCTGCGGTATGGTAAGATCGTGCAGCTTTTCATTTGGTAACTCTTTAAAATATAGTAACTCCCTGGAATTTGGTTACTTCTTGAAATTGGGTCACTCTTTAAAATCTGGCAACTCTTTCCAAAAGGAAAATAAGTTCCCTTGAAAGCGGAGGACTCCAGCAGTGAAATAAAGCATTTTCCAGGATTCTTCCAGGAAATCGTCTCAGGGATAACCAGGCCAGCCGTATGTTCAATGACTCCTTTATTAGCTACATCCCTGTCCCCTTTTTGGCCGTCCTCAATGGTTACGGTAATGGTCTTTTCACTGGGATCGAATTCAAAAGGTAAAGATTCCCAGGATGATTTGGATGGTTCAGATGATCTAGATGATTCGGATGAGAGGGCCAAGTAGCTGCTTTTCCCGATAGCCTTGAAATTTTCGGGAAGGTGCATTGTAAGAGTGATTATTGCTCCTTCATCTAAATTGGGCACCCTGAACTTAACTATCCCGTATGGGAAATAACCATCAGGCAAATCAAAATCAAGGCCGGGGGGGAAAAGCACTTGAGCGTCTTTAAAGGCTGCCCTGGCCGGGTCATCTCCTGTACCTGTATAAGGAGGATCTTGCCTCAAGACTGTCACGTGAAGGGTTATCGTTTCGTTTCCACCTGGTAGAGGGATGACCACCGTATCGTCATCCTGCCAATCCGCTACGGTATCTTTATCTCTGTCCTGAGCACCTTCCTGACAGTCGAAAAGGCCGTCATCATCCGAATCTATGCTCAAAGCAGCTTCCGGTGTATTTCCATAGAAACCAAGATTCACTCTGCCTCCGTTGGGCTGAGGCTCATTGGAATAATCGCTGTCGGGGTCTCCACGATCAATACAGGGTGAGTAGGAGAGGAGATGATAATCTCCTCTATCAGGAGCTGTGCCAGAACCTATACCAGGAGCTTTAAAATACGGGTTGGCTGAAAAATTTCCGGGGCCGAAGACTGCCAGTTGAGTGATTCCGGTGCCATCATTATGATCAGAACTTACTAAGAATTGGTATACTTTATTAAAAATATTGTTATAAGAAAGCGAAATAACACCTAAATCCAAAAATGGTTCCTTCGATGAATCTTGATCTACGTTTTGGTATATCTCAAGATCACACCCATTAAATCCGATAATATTTCCCTGTCCATAGAGGATTGGTCTGTTGAGGTCACGTGTCACATTGGGATCGATTCGAACAATGATACCTCTGATGAGGTTATGGACAATGGTGTTACTCAGTATTTTTACGTCATCCGAGAGAGAAGTAATGCCGTACAGATTATTTAGGATAAGGTTATGTTCAATGGTAATATTGGTAGTGCCTTCTCTGCAATTAATTGCTACATTTCCATCCTGGATGATGAAGTTTTTAATGCAGGTATTGCTGGCGGGCTGGATGATGCGCCTTTTCGGATTACCTGAAATAACCACTTTACCTAAATCTTCCTCTTTACCGGCAAATGTTATTCCCTCTTTGAGGTTAATATCTGTTTCAACATAATACGTTCCTCCGGGCACTAAAATCGTGTCTCCAGGAGCAGCCCCATCAATGAGATTTTGAATCTCTCTATCAGAATCTGCGGGATCTGCTTCCCAGATTTTGGCCAAGGCCGGTCCAGCGATATCCACAATATTCAAAAAGAACAGGAAAATGAGTAACGAAAAAATGAGTAATGCAAAAAAGAAAAAAGAACTATTCTTCCAAAAGCTCTCTCTTTTTTTATTTAGGCATCCAGCCATACAAGTCCTCCTTCATAAAAAAGATATAGCCATCCTTTTCACTGAATTCATATGAGCTGCCAATTGGCTTGTCAACTGGCATGTCAACCGGCTTATCAATTGGTTTCTCAACCGGCTTCCCGAACATCCGGTAGTGAGGATGGAAGATTCCCCTCTGGGGCTCGTAGTGAAACATAGTTTCGAGTTTATTTTTTAAATGTGGATCATCAAACAGACACTTGGTGTCATATCCTGTAGGAAGTTGTGAGAAACCAATCAGATTGATTCCTGCCTTCAGGTCATGTACATTCACTGGATCGTTTACATTCACCTTGGAGTTATCCTGGTTACATGAGAAGGGAAAAGAGAGGGATTTTTGATTCTGGTTTGGGTTTTGATTCTGGTTTGGGTTTAGTTTCTGATTTGGGCTTGAGATATAAACCATATAAGCCTTATTTGGATCAAGATCGAAGTTATGGCCAGAAACCGACTTATCAGTGTCTATAGAGCAACCTTGCCACTTTTCACTTTGGGTGTCATATTTATGGACATCGATAAAAATATCACTTAAAGAAAGATCTCTTTCAGAATAATACGCATCAACCATTTGATGGACATCCTGCAGAAAAGAGTGACTATCATAGCCTGTTATATCGTAAGGGAAGCTTAATAGATTCATACCGGTATGAAGGGTGATCCGAAAGTTTGGGTCAGAGTAATTATCACGCAGGAGGCTGAAGTATTCATCACACTCCTCAATGAAACAATAATTTGCAGGGGGGATAGTACAATCTGGATCTTCCGGCCCAGGGGATAGGAAAAGATTCTTATTGGTTAAGGATTGTCCCTCGACCCGGACAACTACTCCTTCGGAATCATAATGTCCGCAGGCGCTGGCATATACTTGATAATCCCCTGTCGGGAGATCGAGAAAATAAAAGCTGCCATCATCCGGATTACTTTTGGTCGTCCGGTAAATAGTGTCGCTATCTTTTTGGACAATAAAGACTGTGGCTTCCAGGCCCCAGTGAAGCTCTCTATCTCCAAAGAGCACATTATGGAAAACATATCCTGACAAATTTCCAAAATCCACATTAGCCAGGCCATCACATATTTTCACGATTTCATAAAAGGTGGGCGTATCGGGGCTGAGGTCTTTACAGCCATAGGTAAGCCGGATGAGGTAAAATCCTGTTTTCGGCAAATGGAAGGGATAGCCTTCACTCGAATTAAGCTCTGGACTTCTATTAGACTCTGGATTAGGATCTGGACTTTTTAAACGGTAATTAAATTCAGCAATAGGCTTATCACTGAAATGATCTGTGTTGCCGTTAAGATAATAAACAGTGCCAAAAATTTTACACGAAAAATCTCCCCACTGATCTCGATAGCGATTGATATAAAGTGAGTAAGGTCTGTCCTCATAGCCGTAGAAGATAAACCAGTCCTCATCGGAAGCTGTATGAAAATTATGGAGTTGTTGACTCTTATCTGAGGGTATATGCAGTAAAAGGGGTGTGGCCTGATCGGGTGTATTGTCATCTTCATAAGGATCTTTGCCAGGTTGAAAATACCGCGTCTGATCATAGTCAATGAGGCCGTTAGGGTCTTGGGCATAGGTGTTCACTTCATAGGTGCCAGGATGGAGAAAGAAGTAGGAAGCTTCAAAGCGGCCTTTCCCAACCCATGAAAGGGTGACTTTCTCTATTGTCCGGTTTTCCTCCTCTGGCCTCTGTTCCTCGCCTGATCCTTGTGCCTGCGCTGATCCTTGCGCCTGCCCTGCCCCTTGAGTCTGCCCTGCCCCTTGTGCCGGTACCTTAATCAGTGCCCACACTTTCGTATTGGAGTCTGCCTGCTCTACTTCAGCCCAAAGAGTCTCTCTCCCCCAGACAGTCCGGTCCGGTGGAACAGTGATGCGAGGTCCTGCTGTTTTCAATACAAAAGGGCAGCCTACATGAGTACCCCCGGCTAACCGGTCATCATTTCCATCCTCAAGCTCCGGTGTTTGGTTCGAATAGAAAGCGATAGCATTACATGAAGAAAAATATGCCTGGTATATACTTGATCCTTTGAAAATGTTGGTTAAAAAGAAATGAGAAAAGGTGCAGTAGCCTTCACTTTCCAGGTAAGCATTCTGATTACAGGATGCACTCCCTATATAGATCCTGTTAAAGTCCCTGTTTGGTGAAGGTCTGAAGAAGCTTTGGGCATTTGGGGCATCTATGAGCACCACCTGGCTCGGACAGGGATGAGCATCCAGCCAGGAGGCTAAAGTGTCTGCATCCAGCGGCGGCTCTGAGGCGTTGAGCTGAAAGCTCACCTGCTGGCTGGCATCACATTCTCCGGGTTTTTGCGGGGTTGTCTCATATTCGGTTGATCCGACATAGTAATTAGTTGCCCCGGCTCCATAATTGGCTGGTCCGATAAGGTACAAAAATAACTGGTGCGTATTCTGAGAAAGGGCCGCCAGTTTGTCATGAAGATCCTGAAGTGTAGGACGGATAAGATACTCGACCTTTGTTTGCCTCTGTTCCAAAACCCACTGAGCGTGAGAGAGTATCCCCCGATAGCTGTCAGGATCTGACGGATTCCATCCTGCAACAAGAAGGGCTTTTGTCTGAGATTCTCCTTCAACATTTAAAGAGCGGATATAGGGGAGAGAGACATTTCCTTTTTTATCTTTGGCAAAGACCAGCAGGCTGTATGGCCCCCGATAGATAAGACCCGGATAACTGCCCTCAAAGCAATTTCCCTTTTCCGTGAATTTGAAATCGATGCGGGGAAGGTCAACCACAGGCCGCTCAGGATCACCGGAAAATACCGGCGGACTATAGCTGGCATTTATCAACGCCCATACCTCTTCCACCCCGTCAAGATCGGAAGCCCGCACCTGGAAGGTAACCTCCTGATTAATGGGTATGGCATTGGGATCAGGCAGGATGCCTACGGAAGTAATTACCGGCTGATCCTGGGAGATGAGAAAGGACTCGCCAAGTGAGGACACACCAAGCGAGGTTGCCTTTGCCAGAGGCCGGTTTTCAAGTTGCGGCCTTTGGTGCGGCTCGTTGAGGGACTCCCTGTTTTGATGAAGAAAGCGGTCAATTTCCATGATAGAGTAAAGAGCATTGTTATAGGCCGAGGCCAGGCTGGCCCCTGACTGAAGGTAGGTGAAAAGATAATAAGAGAATGAAACCATCCCATAGGCATACATGTAAGAATTGCCTTCACGGGTGGAGGTTATGATAATGCGCTGCCTGTCTTCGCTGTCTCCTTTAAGCCGGTCTATGAAAAGGCCGGAGTGACAGGATTCGATGATTATGGTGACTTTAAGGGTGAGGTTTTTCTTTTTATATTCAGCCTGAAGCTCATCCAGCCATTGATTAAGCTGGCCTGGTGTAAGAATCTCATCCTGATTCAGGTAAAAGCCCCCGGTTTTCTGGCCGTAATCCTCCATTACCAGGCCATGATCTACCAGTACCAGCATAAGATCCTCTGTCTCCTTATCCTTGACCCAGTCAAAGGCCTGTTTGAGTGCGCCAAGACCCGGCCTGCCGTCTATGTCATTATCGGGGTCTCCGTCGCTATTAAGGTCAGTAGAATAATTTGGGTTTTCTTCACGAAAATGAGTCAGATACTGAATCCTGTTAGGACTGTATCCTCTGGATAAGAGGGTAAGATATGCATAATGAGAAATGGTGTGCGTTTCAGCCCAGAGCGAGTCTTTTTTCTGTTGTTCTCCGGCTATGATGATAGCCAAAGGAAGTTTCTCTTTCTCCTGCCAGGTGGGTATGTCCACAGTAACCTGAATCCTTCCGGTTACACCTCCAAGGGGTGGAAGGTGGGAGGATGGATGGTCCTGGGATTGAGCTTGGGGTTGGGATTGATCCTGGCCCTGGTCTTGGTCTTGGTTCTGGCCTTGACCCTGGTCCTGGGTCTGGCTCTCGTGCTGGGCTTGGTCCTGGTCCTGAGTAAGGTTGAGATCTTCTCCCTGGTTAAAATCCGGATCTATTATCGTAGCCAGAATATATGCCTTGCCGTTACATTGACTAAGCTGGTTGGCTGAGACCTTGCCTCCATCAGGTGTCACCTGGAGTATGGATGGATCGGAAGAATGGAAATAGACCTGCCCGGTGACATCCATTTTGCCGTCAAGATAGTGCCCTGTAGCACTGAGGGTGATAACCTCGTTGGGGTCTTTTATGATAAGGCTGGCAGGGGTGGAGTTGGGAGCAGTGGGAGTGGTAGGAGTGGTAACGGAGGCGGGAGAGGAGTTGGCAGGATTGGTAGAGCTGCTAGCGCTATCCGCAAGAGATTCTGACGTGTCCTCCCTGAGCGTAATACTGTAAAGTGTATGCGCACCATGGGCTGTGACCATTTGGGGAGGCTGGGCGTTAAATGGGTAGCCGGTAGCCCGAAAATTTCGCCGTGCCTGGGAAAAGATCCCCTGGAGGAGATTTACGCGCTGGTAGTGTGAGACGCCCGTGTCGGAAAAAAGGTCCGGCTGGTTGCAATCTTTGAGAAGCTGCAAAAACTTTCCAGAAAAAGAGAGCCGTCCATTTGGGTCAAGGTAGGATGTTCCTGAGTCTGTACAAGTAATAATGGTTCGGCTATAGGGAGGAGTGTCGGGGCCAATGAGGTCATCACAAAAAGAGCCTGATGATAAGAATTCCAGAAGGCAGATTGTATCGCGACCTGTGCCGTACTGGAAAGCGTCGAGGTTATATTTTAGGGTCTGGGGATTATTAGGATCAGTTGGATCTGATGCTTTGAGTATCTGACCTGGGGAAATTTGAAAAGCGTCTTGAGTTCCAAGTCCGGTGAGATAGAGGTAAAGCGGGCCGGTGTTGAGACGATTGTAAGCCCAGTTGGTGAGGCTGTAATTGATATCGGCGACAGAGGGGTCGAAGTCGTCCACTGCCAGTGGGTCTGGGATGCCGTCTCCGTCAATGTCTTGATAAGGATTGGGATTAAGGAAATAGGTAAAATAGTGGGGATAGTGTTGATGCACAAAGAAGGTGGAATAGGCCAAATTGGCCAGGGCTTGTGAGGGAGACCAGAGAGGATTGGTTGCAGAAATGGGGCTGCTGGGACATAATATTAGGTTGCCTTGTGAGGGTGGGGTATCGATGATTTGGAAGATAAGAAGGCCACTCCACCCATCAGCCACATAGGCATAGTGGTCTGATATGGCCACACCTTCTGCATCCCCAGAGGTATCAAATTGCCCCGCATATGTGGGGCCGCTTGGATCTGAAATATCTATGATCACAAGACCACTATCCCCATCAGCCACATAGGCATAGTGGTCTGATATGGCCACACCTTCTGCATCCCCAGAGGTATCAAATTGCCCCGCATACGTGGGGCCGCTTGGATCTGAAATATCTATGATCACAAGACCACTAACCAAATTAGCCGCCATATAGGGATTCCCATTAGCCACATAGGCATAGTGGCCTGATATGGCCACATCTTGTGTAGACCCAGAAGTATCAAAATGCCCGGCAAGGGTTGGGCCGCTTGGATCTGAAATATCTATGATCACAAGGCCACTCACATAGGCATAGTGGCCTGATATGGCCACACTTTGTGCATATCCAGAGGTAGCAAAAGTAGCAAAATGCCCGGCAAGGGTTGGGCCGTTTGGATCTGAAATATCTATGATCACAAGAGTACTATATGCATCAACCACATAGGCATAGTTGCCCGATATGGCTACACTCCAAGCAGACCCAGGGGTAGCAAAATACCCGGCAAGGGTTGGGCCGCTTGGATCTGAAATATCTATGATCTTAAGACCACGATACCAATCAGCCACATAGGCATAGTGGTCTGATATGGCCACACCTTGTGCATACCTAGAGGTAGCAAAATGTCCGGCAAGGGTTGGGCCGCTTGGATCTGAAATATCTATAATCACAAGACCACTATCCCCATTAGCCACATAGGCATAGTGACCTGATATGGCCACATCTTGTGCAGACCCAGAAGTATCAAAATGCCCGGCAAGGGTTGGGCCGCTTGGATCTGAAATATCTATGATCACAAGACTAATATTCCAATACTGGTCAGCCACATAGGCATAGTTGCCCGATATGGCTACACTCCAAGCATACCCAGAGGTAGTAAAATGCCCGGCAAGGATTGGACCGCTTGGATCTGAAATATCCATGATCACAAGCCCACTAACCCAATCAGCCACATAGGCATAGTGGCCTGATATGGCCACACCATTTGCAGCCCCAGAAGTATCAAATTGCCCGGCAAGGG